>Ga0065709_1000091_pt1 | contig 19118 bp, 16 predicted proteins | sample Hoacrofraction14_2_FD_59096 | JGI IMG/M metagenome (GOLD analysis project Ga0065709, IMG submission 59096) | Hoatzin crop microbial communities from Cojedes, Venezuela, sample from fiber fraction 14 v1 | ecosystem: Host-associated > Birds > Digestive system > Esophagus > Crop | place: Venezuela...
CCGCGACTATGAGCAGCAGATTCCGCTGAACTACCTCACGAACTTAAACGAGCTCTACGAGGACTTTATTTACAACAAGTACACTGGGCGCAAACTGGTCATCGAGGTCGACAATCTAGACTACGAGCACCGCCCCGAGGACTTGTCGATGATTATCGACCGCATCGACGCCATGATGTTTGGCCTCTTTGGTCAATTGTGATGACAACTAACTACTAACCACCAATATAAAACCTATTACACCATGCATATAGCAGTTGCTGGAAACATTGGGAGCGGCAAGACGACGCTCACCCGCTTGCTTGCCAAGCGCTATGGCTGGGACCCGCGTTTCGAGCCTGTCGACAACAATCCTTATCTCGAGGATTTCTATGCCGACATGAGCCGCTGGTCGTTTAACTTGCAAATCTACTTCCTGAACAAGCGTTTCAAGGAGGTGGTCGAGATTTCGCAAAGCGACAAGGATATCATTCAAGACCGCACCATCTATGAAGACGCGCGCATTTTTGCGCCCAATCTGCACGACCAGGGCCACATGAGCGACCGCGACTTCGACAACTATAGCGACTTGTTTGACCTGATGATGTCGCTGGTGCGCAAGCCCGACTTGATGATTTACATCCGCTCGACGATTTCTAACCTGGTNGAGCAAATCCAGAAGCGCGGNCGCGAGTACGAGCAAACCATCCGCATCGANTACCTCAAGGGCTTGAACACGCGCTACGAGGAATGGATTGCGAACTACGATGGCAACCTGATTATCATCGACGGNGACCACATCAAGTTTGGCAACAGCGACGAGGACTTCCAGAAGGTGTGCGACCTCATCGACGGCAACCTGTTTGGCCTGTTCTCGCCATTCCGCAAGTGATAGCTCAGTCCGATAGCCAGCGTCCCGCGGTGAGCCACATCGTCAACGAGGTGTTCTCGTCGTGTACCTACGTCATCGACCCNGCGGCCGAGGGCGACGTCACGCTGGTCGACTGTGGCGACGTGNTCGCCCTGCCACACGCCACGCTCGTGCGCTGCCGCACGGTGCTNCTCACACACGCCCACTTNGACCACATCTATGGGCTAAACCAACTGCTGCGCGTGGCNCCNCAGGCNCTCATCTACACCAACGCCGAAGGCCGCGAGGCGNTGCTGAGCGACAAACTCAATCTCTCGAAATATCATGGCGACCCGTTTGTGATTGCGCATCCCCAGCAAGTGCGCGTTGTCACCGATGGCGAGGCGGTGCACCTCACCCCATCGCTCGTGGCCACCGCCATGTTCACCCCCGGCCACAATCCCAGCTGCATCACCTGGATGGTGGGCGACGACGCCATGTTCACCGGCGACAGCTACATCCCAGGCATCAACGTGGTGACCAACATCCCGCGCGCCAACCGCGCCCAAGCCGCCGCCAGCCTACAACGCATCCTCGCCCTCGCTCCCACCCACACCATCTACCCCGGCCACAGCCCCCAAGACGAGTAACCCCCACCCTCTCACCGAAACAGCCACCCCCACCATCCATCGTGGATAGTGGGGGTGAACGTCTCTATCGTGTGTGCCCTCGCTACTGCGAGCACTCGGGTTTAGTTTACTCTCGAAATGCCTAATTTACAGGAAAGTGGACCTCTTCGAGGGCCAATCATTGGTGAGCGTTGGGCCCCAGGACTCGTTCCTCGCTGCGCTCGTCACTCGGCCTGGGGGTAGGTTAAGTCAACCCCTATGGGGTTGTCACGCTTGCAATAACTTTTGCGACAACGAGTTCTGATGCAGTCTTGGAGTTTGAGCCTCAATAGAGGCAGGGATTGCGGTTGTGGGGGGTGGTGGGTTACTTGAGGGTGGTGGAGCGGGATTTGATGAGGGCGAGGCGGTCNTGGAATTGGGGGTCGCGGGCGAGGCGGGCTTTGTCGTAGAGGGTTTGTTGCTTAATCCAGATGTCGGGGTTGATGCGCAGGGCGGCGCCGATGAGGAGCGCCGTCTCGACGCTGAGTGGGCGCTTGCCGTTAAACACCTCGTTGAGGACCGACGGGGTGAAATGGGTGGCNATGGCAAATTGTTTCTGCGTGATGCCTCGTTTGATGAGTTCGTTTTTAATCATCACGCCNGGATGCATCACCTCGATATCGGGTTTCAGTTGGTTTCCNGTGGTAGCAGTCTTTTCCTTCTCCATATTCAATCAATTTTGCTACAAAGTTACACTTTTAATTCACAACCTGCAATTTCATAAGCCCACATTTTTTTGTTAAAAAAGGGTAAAGAGAGGATGGGAGGGAGCGATGACGCAAGTTTCAGAAATAGAGGGGCTCGGAGAGCCCATTAGGTTAGTAACNCCAGNACTCGCTACGCACGCCTTGGGGTTACTGACCTGTAGGCTCTTCGAGCCTCCTTGCGGCAAGAGGATGTGGTGGTGAGGAGATTGATGAAAAAATGGTAAAAAAAGGAGTAAAATGGGTAANGTGGGATTGCGGAAATGGGGTTAACTTTGCAAGCGTGATAAAAGGCGAATGATTNCANCANTGATGAAAAGGCATACGATTATATTAATAATGTGCTGGCTTGTGGCAACGACGGCGTGGGCATCGACTGGTGAAGCAGTGGCCGACAGTGACAGTGCGGCGTGGCGCAATGTGAGCATCGACGAGGTGGTGGTGACAGGCGTCAGGGGGCAGACCGATGCGCGATTGTCGCCGTTCACGGTGAGCCAGATTGGGCGCACGCAGATTGAGGAGCAACTGGCGCCGTCGTTGCTCGATGTGGTTAGCGAGCACGTGCCGGGCGTGTTNACCACCTCACGCGGCATGCTGGGTTACGGCGTGTCGACGGGGGCGGCGGGGCAAATGAACATCCGCGGCATCGGTGGGGCGCCCACGACGGGCGTGCTGGTGCTCGTCGACGGGCATCCGCAGCAAATGGGCATCATGGGCCACCCCATCTCGGACGCATATCAAAGTATGATTGCCGAGAAGGTCGAGGTGCTGCGTGGNCCNGCGTCGATGCTCTATGGCTCNGCAGCGCTGGGCGGNGTNATCAACATCGTTACGCGACAGATGCGGCACGANGGCGTCGAGACCAGCGCCAATGCGGCGTTTGGCTCTTACGCGACNCTCACGACCGAGCTGGCAAACCGCTTCCGCAAGGGACGGCTGTCGACGGTTGCCACGCTGTCGTATAANCGCACCGATGGGCATCGCGCCAACTCGGCGTTTGAGCAGATGAGCGGCTACCTGAAAATNGGCTACCANCTGAGCGACCACTGGAACGCNGCCGNCGACNTGAACCTCACCCACTTCAACGCNTCGAANCCCGGNAGCATCTATAAACCCATGATTGACAACGACCAGCACATCACGCGCGGCATGGCGTCGNTCAACGTGACCAACCGCTACGGCACCACCTGGGGCGGCATCTCGATNTTCCACAACTGGGGCCGCCACAAGATTAACGANGGCTACAGCGAGGGCGATTCACCNAANGANTACCTGTTCCGGTCCCGCGACCACATCAGCGGTGCCAACCTTTACCAGTCGGCCTCTCTGTTCAGCGGCAACACCATCACCGTGGGCACCGACCTGCAGTGGATAGGTGGGAAGGCGTGGAATGCCTATAGCGACCGCGATGCCGTGCTCGTCGACACCACGCTCACCGAGGTGGCGGCTTACGCCGAGANGCGGCAGCAGTTGTGGCAGTGGCTCTCGCTCGAAGCGGGCGTCAGGGTCGACCATCACAGCGTGGCAGGCACCGAGTGGATTCCACAATTTGGCGCCGCCATGCGCCTCAACGACGTGACCAACGTGAAACTCACTGTNGGCAAGGGATTCCGCAACCCCACGCTGATGAATCTGTTTATGTTCCGCGCCAAAAATCCCGACCTCAAGGCCGAGCGCATTTGGAACTACGAGGCAGCCTTGAGTGGACGCCTCGCCGACGGACGTCTGGGCTATGGCGTGAACGTCTATTACCTCAAGGGTGACAACATGATTCAAACCGTTGGTGGGCAGAACGTTAANACGGGTGAAATCGAGAACATCGGCGTTGAATTGCAAGCCGATGTGGAGATTAANAAGCACTGGAAAGCGAACACAAACTACAGCTACATCCACGCCGAGCACNTGGTGGTGGCNACGCCCAAGCACCGCTGGTTCGGTGAAATCGAGTATCACGGCAGNGCGTGGACCATCGGCACCAGCCTCGACTGGATTAACCACCTCACCACGCAGGTAGAGCCCTACGAGCAAAGCAGTTATGTGNTGCTCAACGCCCGCGTGGCCTATCAAGTAGCAAAGCCGGTGACGCTGTATGTCAAGGGCGAGAACCTGCTTGCGCAGCGGTATGAAATCAACTACGGCTTCACCATGCCTCGCGCCACCGTGATGGCAGGTGTAAAGTGCCGATTCTGAGAAAAATCACTAATTTTGCAACAATAATTACATTTAATATATAGAACGATGATGAAAAGAAGCATGTTAACTCTGATTCTCGTGATGGCTTTCATGGGAATCGCAACGCAAAATGGCGCGAGCCAGACGACAAAGCCTGCGCCCAGTAAGGTGTATTTCACCCGAGAGATTTCGCCCGAGGCGTTGGTGAAAATCTACAAGGCCCTGGGACGTGAGGCCACGGGGCGCGTCGCTGTGAAAATCAGCACGGGCGAGGGCGGCAACAAGCATTACTTNAAGCCCGACCTCATCCGCAACCTGGTGGAAGAAGTCAACGGCACCATCGTGGAGTGTAACACCGCNTACGCTGGCACGCGCAACTCCACCGCAGCCCACTGGCAGACGATTCACGACCACGGCTTTGACTCNATNTTTGTCGTGGACCTGATGGACGAGTATGGCGAGATGAAAATNCCCGTCAAGGACCACACGCACCTCAAGTACGACATCGTGGGCGACCACCTGGCACGCTACACGTTCATGATTAACCTGGCCCACTTCAAGGGACACGCNATGGGNGGCTACGGCGGCGTGCTCAAGAACCANAGCATCGGCGTGGCCTCGTCGGCGGGCAAGGCCTACATCCACAGCGCGGGTTATACCAGCGATGTAAACGAGGCATGGAGCCACATCGATGACCAAGATGGCTTCCTCGANTCGATGGCTGCCGCAGCACAGGGCGTGGCCAACTACTTCGGCGACAACATCCTCTACATCAACGTGATGAACAACATGTCGGTCGACTGCGACTGTGACGGCAACCCCGCTGCACCCGAGCTCAANGACATGGGCATCATGGCGAGCCTCGACCCCGTGGCGCTCGACTGGGCGTGCGTCGAGAAGGTGTTTAACTACCNCGGCAAGCAGGGCGACGACAACAAGCCGCTGGTGGAGCGCATCAATTCGCGCCACGGCACCCACACCATCGACTGGGCCGAGAAAATAGGGCTCGGACAGAAGAATTATGTGATTGTCGACATCGACAAATAATCGTTTGCAGCCCCCGCACGATGTGGAAACATTCACATCGTGCGGGATAATTCCGAAAAAAAGTGTAACTTTGCGGGCTGAAAAAAAAGGAGACGATTATTTATGGAAAAGAGTAACAAGAAAATAGTGCTCAGCGGCATTCGTCCCACTGGGCAACTGCACTTGGGTAACTACCTGGGTGCGCTGCGCAACTTCGTGAAAATGCAGGACGATGGTTCTTACGACCCCTATTATTTTCTCGCCGATTGGCACGCACTCACCACTAATCCCGACCCCAAAGAGTTACACGTCAACGTGCGCCACATCCTGGCGGAGTACCTTGCTGCTGGTCTCGACCCCGAGCGCTCGACCATCTTTGTGCAAAGCGATATCCACGAGATTCCCGAGCTCTACCTGCTGCTCAACATGCANGTGGGCATCGGCGAGTTGATGCGCACCGCCGCCTTTAAGGACAAGGCTCGCAAGGCGCTGGGTATCACCAGCACAGCGGGCAACGANGATGACGACGACGCCAGCATGGCACAGGAAATCATCGGCGTGAGCAGCAACAAGCGCGTCAACGCTGGCCTGCTCACCTACCCCACCCTGATGGCTGTCGACATCCTCATCCAGCATGCCGACTTTGTGCCCGTGGGTAAGGACCAGGAGCAACACCTGGAGCTGACCCGCCGCTTTGCCCGCCGCTTTAACTCGTTCTACAAGGTCGACTACTTCAAGGAGCCGCAGAACTTCAACTGGGGCAGCGCTCCCGTGAAGGTGCCNGGCCTCGANGGNAGNGGTAAGATGGGTAAGAGCGAGGGCAACTGCCTCTACCTNGTCGACGACGAGAAGACCATCCGCAAGAAAGTGATGCGTGCCGTCACCGATGCAGGNCCCACCGAGCCCAACCAGCCCATGGCCGAGCCGGTAGCCAACCTGTTCACCATCNTGCGCCTGGTATCGACGCCCGACAAGGTGGCGTTCTTCACCGATGCCTACAACGATTGCTCGATTCGCTACGGCGACCTCAAGCGCGAGATTGCCGACGACATCGTCGCCATCACCCTGCCCATCCGCGAGCGCATCCTCGAAATCGAGAAAGACGACGNNTACCTNGCCCGCGTCACCCGCATGGGTGCCGANCGNGCCCGCGCCCGCGCCTCNCAGACCCTGAAAGAAGTGCGCGAAATCATGGGCCTCCGCTCCATGTTCGAGTAATCAAGGAAAAACTGCATAAAAACCCACTAAACGCCGTTTTTCCGCATAATTAGTGGATAATGAATGTATACTTCGGCGGTAAGTCCATTTTTTTAGGACTTATCGCCGAAGTTGAAATTATAAACGCTTGCTCAATTCGACAAAAAGATGTAGCTTTGTGGACCTAAAAACTCATCATCATGGACTACAAGAAGAGCATCATCGGTCGAAAGAAAGAGCAGGAAATCCTGCAAGCGTGCCTCGAGTCGCCCCGCGCCGAGTTTGTTGCCGTGTATGGCCGGCGCCGCATCGGCAAGACCTATCTCGTGAAGCAATTTTTCGAGGGAAAGTTTGATTTCTACATGTCGGGCATCTACGAGTTGCCGCTCAAGGAGCAGCTGTCGCGGTTTGCAGCGCAGCTATCGCTCTACGCGGGCAAGCCAGTCGAGAGGCCCGCGAACTGGTTTGCGGCTTTCGATGCCCTCAGGGACTACCTGAGGACCCTCGACAAGGACCGCCTTGTGGTCTTCATCGATGAGTTGCCGTGGCTCGACACGCCGCACTCCAACTTCATCCGTGCCCTCGANGCCTTCTGGAACATGTGGGCAGCCGACCAGCCAAGGCTGAAAATCGTTGTTTGCGGCTCGTCGACGACATGGATGACCAACACCCTGCTGGGCGACAAGGGTGGGCTGCACAATCGCGTGACACGCCGCATCAGGTTGCGTCCCTTCACCTTAGGAGAAACGCGCGACTACCTCGAGAGCCAGCACATCGAGTGGGAAAACATCCACATCNTGCAATGCTACATGGCGATGGGAGGGACGCCCTACTACCTATCCATGCTCAACCCCGCGCTGAGCGTGCAGCAAAACATCGACGAGCTATTTTTCGGGTCCGAGGCTGAACTCAGGAGCGAATATGACTTCCTGTTCCGGTCGCTCTTTAACGACTCGGCAGTCTATCGCCGCGTGGTCGAGACGCTTGCCACCCGCATGCAGGGCATGACCCGCCGCCAACTGGTAAAAGAGTTGCGCATCAGCGACAACGGCAACCTCACTCAGGTGCTCGAGAACTTGTGTAACTGCGACTTTGTGCGCCGCTACTCGGCTTACGGGAAGACCCAGCGCGACAAAATCTATCAACTCACCGACCTCTACTCGCTGTTCTACCTGCGGTTTGTCAAGAACTACCACGGCGAGAACGAGCACGCCTGGAGCGAGATGAAAGACCAGAAGCGCTCCACGTGGTATGGCTACGCCTTTGAGCAAGTGTGCCTGCACCACATCAACCAAATCAAGGTGCGCTTGGGTATTAGCGGCATCGCCAGCGATGTATGCTCGTGGCAATACGCCCCCACCGACCCATCACAAAAAGGGGCGCAAATCGACCTCATCATCGACCGCGCTGATGGCAACATCAACTTGTGCGAAATGAAATACTCGCTCGACCAGTATGACCTCACCGCCGACTATGTGGAGCGACTGAAAGAACGCCGCGACCTGTTCCGCCAGGTCACGGGCACCCACGCCACCCTGCGGCTGACCATGATTACGACCTACGGCGTGAAACGCGGCAAGTATGCCAACAACATCCAGAACGAAGTCATCCTCGACGACCTTTTTGTGGAGGGATGATGGGGTGCCACTGAGTAGAGACACACTAAAAGGGAGGGTTTTACGTTTAAAAGGATAGTGGAGGGTCCGAAATTGGGTCCACGTTAACACCATCGTTTCACGACAATGAAAGCATTTTATACCCTGATTATAACGGCTGTGCTGGCGATTGCGCTGGGCAGCTGCATCAACGATGATTTCGCCACGGGCAGTAGCGAGTTACCACTGTTCTCGACCGACACGGTGAAATTTGACACGGTCATCACGCTGCAAGGCACAGCCACGAAGCAAATGGTTGTGTATAACCGCAGTAGCAAGCAGTTGAACATCTCGTCGATTAGAATCACGAACGAGAGTCAGGGGGCGCGTTTCTACCTGAACGTCGATGGCGTGAAGGGTGAGACGTTNAACGACGTGGAAATCCGCGGNGAGGACTCCATCTACATCTTTGTGGAGGCTTATCTCGATGAAACCCAGCAAGATGGGCCCACCGAGCTGAGCGGTCACATCGAGTTTGTCACCAATGGCGTNACGCAGCATGTGGTGGTTACCGCGTGGGGTCAGGACGTGATTCGCTTCAATGGCGACACCATCTGGTCCGACACCCACTTGACGGCAGCGAAGCCCTACCTGATTTACGACACGCTGTTTGTGGCACGGGGCGTGACGCTGACGGCCGATGCGGGCGCAACGTTGCTGTTCCACGACAAGGGCGCGATGCGCGTGGGTGGCTGCTTCAAGGCCATGGGTACTGCCGATGCGCCTGTAGTGTTGCGCGGCGACCGATTGGACCATGTGGTGGGTAACATCAGCTTCGACATCATGTCGGGCCAATGGGGNGGCTTGATTTTCACGCCCTACAGCTACGGCAACGAGTTGCAATATGTGCAGATGAGTGGGTCGTCGATAGGCATCCACACCAGCTATGCCGACACCACGCGGCGCGCGCTGCACATCTTCAATAGCGTGCTGCACAACTCGAGCAGCAGCATCCTCACCACGGGCGGCGCTTGGGTCGATGCCGAGGGCACCGAGTTTAGCGACGCAGCCGATGGCGTGGTCAACTTCATCGGTGGCCGCATCAACCTGCGCAACTGCACGCTCGCCAACTACTACCTGTTTACCTCGATTAGCGAGCCCATCATCAACCTCTACATCCAGGACGATGGCGGCTACGTGGCGCCGCTACACGCNTGCTTCGACAACTGCATCATCTATGGCTTGTGCGACGAGCTCAACATTGGCGACCTCACGGGTACCAACGTCTACCTGCGCAACTGCCTGCTTAANTCNNNNGGNGAGGACGATGCCAACTTCATCAACTGCGTGTGGGGCGGCGACCCGAAGTTCTACACCGTGCGCGAGGACTACATCTTTGACTACCGCGTGCACAACGAGAGCGATGCCATCGNTAAGGGCGACCGCTCGCTGTGTCCCACGAATGCCCGNTACGACCGCTATGGTGTGGACCGCTTCAGCCGCGAGGGCATCGACATCGGTGCTTACACCTGGGTTCCCAGCAGCGACGAGGAGTAGTCCAGGAGTTCATCCCACGACCGCAGCCAGTGGATGGTGGTGTCGCGGCGGAGCCAAGTGAGTTGTTTTTTGGCATAAACGCGCGTGTTTTTCTTGATGCGCTCGATGGCGATGTCGCGCGGCATCGTGCCGTCGAAGTAGGCAAACATTTCCTTTAATCCCACAGTATTCAAGGCATTGAGGTGCCGCAGGTGATAGACGCTGCNGGCCTCGTGCTCGAGTCCGGCTGCCACCATGGCATCGACGCGCGCGTTGATGCGTGCAAACAGCGTCTCGCGGTCCAGCTCGAGCGCCACCTTCACGATGCNGAACGGNCGCTCGCGCGACNCGCCGCTCATGAGTGTGGAATAGGGCACGCCCGCCTGGCGGCACACNTCCACGGCGTGCATCACGCGGCGCGTGTTGTTGAGGTCGAGCGACTGGCAGTAGACGGGGTCGAGCGTGCGCAGTTCGTCAACGAGGGCGGCAAGGCCCTGGGTTTCAAACTTCTGTGCTACAGCCGTGCGCACCTCGTCGCTAATCGAGGGCATGGGGTCGATGCCGCGACACACCGCGTCGACATAGAGCATCGAGCCGCCACACATCACCACGCAATTACCCTGCTGCCACAGCGAGGGCAGCAACGCCATCACGTCTTGCTCAAATTGCCAGGCGCTGTAGTACTCGTCGAGGTCCTTGAACGCCACAAAATGGTGGGGAACGAGCGCGAGTTGCTCGGGCGTGGGTGCCGCGGTGACGATGGGGATGCCGCGGTAAATCTGCCGCGAGTCGGCATTGATGATGTGGCAATGCAGGCGCTGCGCCATAGCGATGGCTGCCCCGGTCTTGCCCGTGGCGGTGGGTCCTGTGACGACGATGAGGGTGTTGCGCTGCTGCATGAGTGAGAAAATATCGATTGTGGCTACAAATTTAAGGACAAGCGCGGGGCTGCCCCATTGTTTTAACATTTTTTATAGCGACGAAGGCAGTCGAGTGAGGAACTTTTTATANTTTTGCGGTCGAATTCACGACATCGTTCGGAAATTTACATCAAGAACGCAGCAATGCGTGCCAACCGAGCCTTTAGGGACCGAGCATCCCGCTGGGCCACGGTGGCGAGCTATCAAGCAGATGTGGGCGTCAAGCCAAAAATCAACAGCTCCATGAATGTGGATTTCCTTATGTGTCCCTCGCGATATCGGGACAAATAAGGATTTTTTGTTTTCCACAGGGCCCCCGAGGGGAGTGGCAATGGTTGTCATGATTAAGGATTGCACCCGCACGAGCGAAGCATCAACNCGAGTGTTTAACCAATTAATCATAACAACCACAATGACAAGTAACAATCACATTTACAANNACTTGCTGCTGCACATCCCGCACAGCGCGACCCAGTTNCCCACCGCCACCAGCCACACCCTAGACGACCTCAACGAGGGTGAGCGCCGCCTCATCGACTACTACACCGACCAACTTTTCATCCCGCAANAGCCGAGTGCGCAGGTNGAGGACATCACCTTCAAGTGGTGCCGCCTNTACTGCGACGTGGAGCGCCTGCCGCACGACCCGCTCGANCGNGAGGGNCTGGGCATCGTGCACGACCGCTGGGTCGACGGGNAGCACCGCTACTATGGCGGGNCCGATAGCTACGCCACCTACATGCGCCACCACTACGAGGCNGCATTGCGCCTCATGCAACGCACTGGAAATCAGCTGCTCATCGACTGCCACAGCTTCTCGGAGTTGCCTAACCCGCTGAACGAGCATCCNCGCAACGANGTGGACATCTGCATCGGCTTCAACGACGACGAGACGCGCCCCAGCGANGCCACCCTCGCCGGCATCGTCGACCACTTCGGCGCGTGCGGCTACCGCGTGGCGCTCAACGACCCGTTTTCCAACAGCAAGACCTTTGTCCTTCCCACGCCGTTTCACTACCACTCGGTGATGATTGAGGTGAGCAAGCGCCTCTACATGGACGAGGCCACGCTCGAGAAAACGGCTGGTTTCTACACCCTGCAACGCGACCTGCAGGCCCTCTATCCCCGCCTCCTTGCATAGCAGAATGTATTTTTTTGGCAGAAATGAGGGGCGTAGTGAAGAAAAACGTGTAAATTTGCATTTCAATAGCTAAGGATTAAGATTTTTGCAAGAAATATGGCAGAAACAACGACACAGCCGATGACCGAACGCAAGTATGATTTCGACCGCGTGGTGCGCATGGTGCTCACCGTGGTGTCGATAGGCATTGGCATTTTTGTTATCAATTACTTGAGCCCCGTGTTGTGGCCGTTTGTGCTGGGGATTCATCATTGCCTACGTGCTCGAGCCCCTCGTGCAGTTGCTGCAACGCACGCTNCATGTGAAGAAACGCATCATCCCGGTGGTGCTCACCATTGTGCTGGTGATAGGCATCTTGGTGCTGGCGTGCTACTGGCTCATCCCCTACTTGATTGACGAGTTTGCCAAGATGGCCAAGATGCTGACGCAGTATGCGCGCTCTAACTACACCNTCCCCTACGTGCCTGAGGCGGTTCACGATTTCATCCGTGAGCACCTCGACCCGCAGCAGTTGAGCACGTTGCTCAGCCGCGAGCAGTGGGTGAAGTTGGCCAACCAGGTGTTCACCGGCGCGTGGTCGGCGGTGAGTGGGACCATGAGCGTGATACTGAGCGTGGTTTCGTGGCTCATTGTGCTGCTCTACATGTTCTTCATCATGCTCGATTTCGACAAACTGTCGCGCATGCTCAAGGGGGCGATACCTAAGAAATATCGCCGGACGGCATTCCGCGTGTTCGACGACGTGGCCGACACGATGAGTCGCTACTTCCGTGGNCAGGCGCTGGTGTCGCTGTTTGTGGGCATCATCTTTGCCATCGAGTTCTACATCATCGGGNTGCCCATGGCCATCGTCTTTGGTCTCTTCATTGGCGTGCTCAACATGGTGCCNTACTTGCAACTCATCTCGATACCCGTGGCGGCNTTCCTGTGCTTGGTGGGCTCNGTNGCGTCGGGCACGAGTTTCTGGGCGATGTTTGGCTGGACCATTGCGGCTTACTGCATCTGCCAGGTGATTCAAGACNTGGTGCTCACGCCCTCGATTATGAAGCAGCAGATGGGGTTGAATCCCGCCATCATCTTCCTGGCGCTGTCGCTGTGGGCCTACGTGCTGGGCTTCATCGGACTGATTATCGCCCTGCCGCTCACCACGCTCATCATCTCCTACTATTGCGAGTATGTGCTGCACCAGCCTAACCCGCTGCACAAGAAGAAAAAGGACAAAACAGAAAAGAAAAAGATAGAAAGCAAATGAAGACACGACAAGTGCTGATGCTCGTGCTGCCCCTGCTCGTGCTGCTGGGCGGCTGTAGTCCCGACGGCTTTGTGCGTCGCGGTGTGCGCTATTGCATCGACGGCGATGGCGCGGTGGTGATTGCCCGTCGCGGCATCCCCTATCGCGGCGAGGTCGTCATCCCCGACAGCATCACCTATAACTTCAAGGTCTATGCGGTGAAGGGCATCGGTGACGAGGCGTTTGCCCACTCGCGTGTGACGGCGGTGACGCTGCCAGCCACCATCGAGCAGGTGGGCGTGCGCGCGTTTGCTGGCTGCACGCAGTTGCGCGCGCTACATTGCCAGATGAGCGACCCTGTGGAGGTCGACAGCACCGCGTTCAAGGAGCTTAACCCCGAGCTCATCACCCTCTATGTGCCCATGGGCAGCGGCACCGCCTACGAGAACACCCCGTGCTGGCGTCAGTTGCACATCGACGAGGAGGGCACACCCACGGCAACCACCCTGCCCGACGGCCCCGATGAACCCGATGAACCCAGCGATAGCACCGCGCAGCCTTAAAAACGCGGCTGCCACATTTGCGTTTTCCACTCGTTCTCACTAACTTTGCACCCGCAAAATCCAACAACAATAATATCACAAAATGAACCCACTGGCTACAACCTACAATCCTCATGAAGTAGAAGACAAATGGTATAAATACTGGGAAGAGCATGGCATGTTCAAGTCGCAACCCGACGGTCGCGAGCCCTACACCATCGTGATTCCACCGCCCAACGTGACCGGCGTGTTGCACATGGGGCACATGCTCAACGAGACCATCCAAGACATCCTGATTCGCCGCGCCCGCATGGAGGGCAAGAACGCGCTGTGGGTTCCTGGAACCGACCACGCCAGCATTGCCACCGAGGCTAAGGTGGTGCGTCGCCTGCAGGAGCAAGGCATCCGCAAGCGCGACCTCACCCGCGAGCAATTCCTGGAGCACGCATGGGACTGGACCCACGAGCATGGCGGCATCATCTTGAAGCAACTCAGGCGGCTGGGTGCCTCGTGCGACTGGTCGCGCACAGCGTTCACCATGGACGAGGTGCGCAGCGAGAGCGTGCTGCGCGTGTTTGTCGACCTCTACCGCAAGGGCTACATCTATCGCGGCTTGCGCATGGTCAACTGGGACCCCAAGGCCCAAACGGCGCTGAGCAACGAGGAGGTCATCTATCACGACGAGCAAAGCAAACTCTACTACCTGCGCTACTACCTCGCCAATGACGACGGCACCGGCGAGACGGGCCAAGAGGGCGAAATCGTGCATCGCGATGCCGACGGACGCCGCTATGCCGTGGTGGCTACCACACGCCCCGAGACCATCATGGGCGATACCGCCATGTGCATCAACCCCAAGGACCCCAAGAACCAGTGGCTGCGCGGCAAGCACGTGATTGTGCCGCTGGTGGGCCGCGTGATTCCCGTCATCGAGGACCGCTACGTCGACGTGGACTTCGGTACCGGCTGCCTCAAGGTCACCCCGGCGCACGACCCCAACGACTACATGCTGGGCAAGACCCACAACCTCGAGAGCATCGACATCTTTAACGCCGACGGCACCATCAGCGAGCAGTCGCCCCTCTATGTGGGCATGGACCGCATGGAGTGCCGCAAGGTGATTGCTGGCGACCTCGAAAAAGCTGGCCTGCTCGAGCGCGTCGAGGACTACGAGAACAAGGTGGGCTACAGCGAGCGTAATGCCGACACGCCCGTCGAGCCGCGCCTGTGCATGCAGTGGTTCCTCAAGATGCAGCATTTTGCCGACATCGCCCTGCCGCCCGTCATGAACGACCAGCTCAAGTTCTACCCCTCGAAATACAAGGTGACCTACAAGAACTGGCTCGAGAACATCCAGGACTGGTGCATCTCGCGTCAACTGTGGTGGGGACACCGCATCCCCGCATGGTTCTTGCCCACCGCCGAGGGCGAGGAGGAGCGCTTCGTTGTGGCTCTCGACGAAAACGAGGCACTGGAGCTGGCACGCAAGGAGCCGGGCTACGAGAACATCACGCTCGACCAGCTGCGCCGCGACGAGGACGCCCTCGACACATGGTTCAGCTCGTGGCTGTGGCCCATCTCGCTGTTCGACGGCATCCGCAACCCCGGCAACGAAGAAATCAAGTACTACTACCCCACCACCGACCTGGTGACGGGTCCCGATATCATCTTCTTCTGGGTGGCCCGCATGATTATGGCAGGCTATGAGTACATGGGCGACATGCCGTTCCGCCACGTCTATTTCACGGGCATCGTGCGCGACAAGTTGGGCCGCAAGATGTCGAAGTCGCTGGGCAACTCCCCCGACCCCATCGAACTGATTGACAACTTCGGCGCCGATGGCGTGCGCATGGGCTTGATGCTGTCGGCCCCGGCAGGCAACGACATCCTCTACGACGACGCCCTGTGCGAGCAAGGCCGCAACTTCAGCAACAAGATTTGGAACGCCTTCCGCCTCGTCAAGGGCTGGGAGGTGGCCGACTGCGAGCAACCTGCCCACAGCAAACAAGCCGTGGCATGGTTCGACAGCGCCCTCAACGCCACGCTCGCCGAGGTCAAGGACCACTTCAGCAAGTTCCGTCTGAACGATGCGATGATGACCATCTACACGCTGTTCCGCGACGACTTCTCGTCGATTTATCTCGAGGCTGTGAAACCCGCCTACGGGTCACCCATCGACCGCGTCACGATGGAAGCTACCATCAATTTCTTTGACCAACTGCTGCGCCTGTTGCACCCGTTCATGCCGTTTATCACCGAGGAGTTGTGGCAACACATCGCCCAGCGCGGCGAGGGTGAAAGCATCATGCGCGCCCGCATTGCCGAGCCCGGCAAGCCCCGTCAGGAGCTGCTCACCGCCATGGCGCAGGCCAAGGAAATCATCACCCACGTGCGCAACGTGCGCAAGAGCAAGAACATCCCCGGCCGCGACAAGCTCACGCTGCAAGTGGTGGGCCCGTTTGACTCGCCCTGTAGCGAAATCATCATGAAACTGGCTGGGCTGGAGCGCATCGACAGCGTCGAGGCTAAAGACCCCGCAGCAGCCTCGTTCATGGTGGGCACGCTCGAACTCGCTGTGCCCCTGAGCAGTAGCATCAACGTCGACGAGGAACTCAAGCGCCTGCAAGCCGACCTGGAGTACCAGCGCAACTTCCTCGCCAGCGTCGAGAAAAAGCTTGCCAACGAGCAGTTTGTGGCCCACGCGCCGCAAGCCATCGTCGACAAGGAGCGCAAGAAACAGGCCGATGCACAGAGCAAGATTGCCACGCTCACGCAAGCCATCGAGGCGCTCAAGGGTTAATTCACAATCGTTCAACCACTTAAGAGACAACAACAATGGATTTTTCTATATTGAAACCTGGCGTTCCCGTGGCGCTGTGTAGCGACCACGCTGGCTTTGCCACCAAGCAAGCCATCAAGTGCTACCTCGAGGAGCAAGGGATTGACTACCACGACTTTGGGACCTTCAGCGAGGAGAGTTGCGACTATCCCGACTTTGCGCATCCCTGCGCACTGGCCGTCGAGAGTGGCGAGTGCTATCCCGGCATCGCCATTTGCGGCAGCGGCGAGGGCATCAACATCACCCTCAACAAGCACCAAGGCATCCGCTCGGCGCTGTGCTGGAAACCCCAGCTGGCCGAACTCGCACGTCAGCACAACGATGCCAACGTGCTCGCCCTGCCCGGCCGCTTCGTCACCAACGACGAAGCCCTCGCCATCGTCAAGACCTTCCTAGCAACCCCCTTTGAAGGCGGCCGCCATCAACGTCGCATCGACAAAATCCCCGTCAAGTAACCCCACTTGACACCCTCCCCCACCAAGCCCACCATCGCCCCCACGATGGTGGGCTTTTTAATGCAGAAATAAAAAACGAGCAGAAATTTGGTTGCTATTTATTTTATACCTAATTTTGCAAACAAAATAGTTACAAAATGGCGACTAAAATAAATAGCATACAACGAGTGGCCGTGCCGCATGGCATAATGAATGCAGCTTGGCTAGCCCGTCAAGGCATAAGTCGGACGGAACAGGGAAACTATGTAAAGTCGGGATGGCTGGAACGTATAGCAACAGGCATCTACCATTTTAAGAATGACACGCCAACGCTAATAGGAACATTGGCCTCTTACGGCACATTGATGGGTGGCCAATATAGGATAGGCGCCCATACTGCCCTTGAACTGCATGGGTTCACCCACTATCTATCGTTAGGAAAACCCATGACCGTTGTGTTTACATCCAAAGCCCACCGACTACCTAAATGGATGATAAACCATGAGTGGGAGCAAACATTGAAAGAGTTTTCCACAAAAGTGTTTGACGGTACCATTGGGACAACTCAAGTTGAACGCGACGGATTGACCTTGAATGTTTCTTCGCCCGAGCTGGCCATCATGGAATGTCTACTGCTTTCACCAGAATATTATAGTTTGATGGATGCGTACTATCTGATGGAAATGCTCACGTCCCTGCGGAGTAGCGTGGTGACAAAACTACTGGAGCAATGTTCGTCAGTCAAGGTGAAGCGCCTATTCTTGTACATGGCCGAGAAAACGAAGCACCCATGGTTCAATCGCTTAGACTTGAGTCAAGTGACACTTGGGAGTGGCACGAGAAGCCTAGGAAAAGGCGGAGTAAAAGCCGCAAAATATGACATAGTAATACCCAAAGAATTAGCCGATTATGAATAACATCTACAAAGAAAAAGTAAAACTCCTCCTTCAAGTCCTCCCCCTCGTAATGGAAGAGGAGTGTTTTGCCGTGCATGGAGGAACTGCAATTAATCTGTTTGTGAACGACTTGCCACGTCTATCGGTTGACATCGACCTCACCTACATACCTTTAGAGGACAGGGCAACGAGTATCATCCATATCCGTGAAGCGTTGGCACGGATAGCAAATCGCGCAAGTAAATTGCTAAAAGGAGTAAGAGTCATCCCTAGATTGGATATCTGCAAACTGACTTGTGAATACCATGGCCATCAAGTGAAGATTGAAGTCAATCAAACGAAACGCGGCATCGTTGGTGGTGACCCCTTAATCATGCCACTATGTTTAAAGGCGCAAGAAATGTTTGAGGCAGAAGTCTTTGCCCAAATAGTTCCACTAACGCAACTGTATGGAGGTAAAATCGCTGCGGCTCTGTCACGTCAGCACCCCCGCGACTTATTTGATGTCAAATACATGAAGATTAGTATGGAAGAAGCAAAATATGGGTTGATGTTTTGCCTCTTAGGAAGTGACCGTCCCATTCACGAGTCTTTTGCGCCAACTCTGATAAGTCAGAAAGAAGCAATGGTAAATCAGTTTTCAGGAATGTCTGAACTTCCGTTCACATACGCAGATTATGAAGAGACAAGGTCTCGTCTCATTGAGCAAGTTAAGAACTTGATGACCGAGGAAGATAAGCGCTTCTTGATTTCATTTGAGCAAGGCGAGCCGCTTTGGGATGATTCTCCATATAAGGCGTTTGCTCATTATCCATCCGTTAAGTGGAAGTTGCTTAATCTAGAAAAACTTGCCAAAAGTAATCCCGAGAAGTTGAAAAGTGAGGTAAATCGACTGACAGAACTATTTTGATGCGAGCATAAAATGGCTTCACAACCCGCATAATTAATTGGCGAGGTGGCATTTTCAAGAGTTATTTTGGCTATTAATCAAAAGTAGCACAAATTTAAGTAACTACTTAAGCCGACTTTTGTTTTTGTTTTGTAATTAATGATTACCTTTGCAGGCGGGTTTGTGAGACAGGCCCGCGATTAACCGCTTAACAGAACCTAAACTACCCTTAGCCAAACCATGGCAGAAAACAGTACTTCAACCGCTAAGAAGACCAGCAAGTTGTGGAGTGCACTTGTGTGTCTTACTATCTTTTTACTTATCTTTGGAGGCATCGGTTACAAGATGGGGGCAGCTAACATGCTCAACACCATCATGCACACGGCTCACGACCTGTTGCTCAACACGTGCTTCTATCTCATGGCGATTTGTGTGATAACGGGGGCCATCGGACGCTTGTTTGTGGAATTTGGCGTGGTGGATTTGCTGGAGAAGTTGC
>Ga0065709_1029493_pt1 | contig 19044 bp, 14 predicted proteins | sample Hoacrofraction14_2_FD_59096 | JGI IMG/M metagenome (GOLD analysis project Ga0065709, IMG submission 59096) | Hoatzin crop microbial communities from Cojedes, Venezuela, sample from fiber fraction 14 v1 | ecosystem: Host-associated > Birds > Digestive system > Esophagus > Crop | place: Venezuela...
CTGAAACGGTCTGAGACCATTTCACTCCGTTTAAACCGGAACGGTGCGCCGTTCATCCGGAAACGGCGCTCCGTTTGTCCGGAATTTGCAGTCAGTGGTAGCTCAGCGATTTTCGACCTATGAAATAGGGCGAAAATCGCTGTTATACTACGCATAACAGACTATGGTATCCCTTGACAGGGATACCATAGTAAAAAACTCTAATGAAATGAAAAAAGGAAAGATTCGGTCATGATTAAAGAAAGAAGAAAATTGAAAACGTCCGGTCCTTTTTCGGGGTCGGACGTTCCCGGTTGTTACATCTTACAGCAGACTCTTCATGTACGCAACAATATCATTGTTTGCCTTAATGCTTTCCGGCCAGTCCATTGAGATGATATTAAAGACGTGCTTCATCGGACTGCCCTCGCTCTCATAGCCGTGAAGCTCATGAGCAATGCCGTTTTCCGTCAGGAAGGCATCAAACTTCAGCGTCTCCTCGCCCGTCGTTTCATCATCCGGCGTGGTAACAATGTAGATGTAGGGATAAGTCGCCGGGTCAATAATGGAATACAAATCCAGATGGCTCATCAGATCCTCATCATTCAGAATCTCTTCGCCGATGCTGTTCGCCACAAAACCATTTACACCATCTGCGCCCAAATTATCTTTAATAGCAAGAATATCCGTTCCGGGGCAGGTTGTCACAATGCCCTTGAATTCAAAGCCGAGCGGCTCCACCTCAAAGTAGGCCTGCAGCTCCTCGGACTGAAGAATCGCAGCCGTTAAAAGTACGTAATAGCCACCGGCGCTGTCCCCGCTCAGGAACATATTGTCAAGGTCGAAATGATATTCGTCCGCGTGTTCCTCGATGAAATGATAGGCAGCAAACAAATCCTGAATTGCATCCTTAAAGGTTTTCCCTTCCTTCACGAGCGTATATTCCGGTGCCGCAACCACAAAACCATTGTCCCGGTAAAAAGCCGCATGCTCCGTGTTGATGCTCTTGGAACCGCCGATGTAACCACCTCCATGGACCTCAATCACACCGGGTGTTTTATCCGTTGCCTCCTGCGTCCCAAACAGGTCCAGCACGTGACGCTCATTTCCATCATCCAGATACGGTACATCAAACACGATGTCCCCGTCCACCTCTTCGGTTTCTCCCGTATCCCCAATCACCTCCGCCAGTTCCGAGGCGCCGTCACCGTTGTCCGAAGCGGTATTGCCGCATCCCGCTAATAAGGTGACCATCATGCACAGAGCCAAAACGAGCGATACCTTTCTGAAAAACATTCCTCCGCCCTCCATTTTGTACTGATTTTGAACAATTCAAAAGAAATCCGTCCTTCTGTCATCTTCGTCTTTCTTTCCTGTTCTGATGCGAATTTTACCTCTTTTAAAAACATTCTCAATGCTTTTACTTGTCCTTTTTTGTACCTTTTCTTGCGCTCTTTCTGTTTTCATGGTACACTCTGGAATCAAAGGAGGGCCGCTGCCGTTATGTTATCCGAAGATTTATCACTTTTTATCTATCAAAATCAGATTACCGCCGAAAACTATCTGGCCTATTCAGATGCGCTCCGCACCTTCTTTGACTCCGAGGAAAGCTATCTTGCCTTCGTTAGGGAACACATTCTCCCCTTTCACGAAACCCGTCTGAGTGTGCACATGAAGCCCCGCCAGCGGTTTGATGCCTTCCCTATCACGCATCAATGCGGGCAGGCGGCCAAGCTCGACTTTTACAGTCTGAAATATGTCTGCCGAGGCTCCGCCGTGGTGGTTGCAGGAAGCATCTCTCTGCCGCTCGAGGAATCCGATGTGTTTCTGATCCGCCCCGGTGTGATTCACCGCGACTTTCAGTTTCAACCGGATGATTTCATCATCGCGATTGTCCTTCCGGTTCCGCAGCTCTACTCCCTACGCGCCAAGCTGAATCCGGAAAATGATTTGCTGGCCCGGTTTTTCAGTCCGAGCACTCAGTCCGGCGATTCCGAAGATGCTCCCTCTTTTCTGCGCATTCCCACCGGCCGGGATCCTCTGATTTTTGCTTTGGTACAGGATATTTATCAGTATTACATGGGAACCCCCGCCTATTTACCGTCCGAAGAGGCGCTGCAACAGTCCTCCATTGAACAGATTCTGCTCCGTCTGCGGCTTTTCATCAATCAAGGCTCTAATCCGGCAAATGAAAACACCGCGGCAAACAGCACCGAAGCCGCCCGCTTTCTCTCTTACATCCAGATGAATTTAAAAGAGGCCACCCTTCACGGAATGGCCTCGCAATTTGGTTACAGCGATTCTTATATCAGCCGCCTGCTGAAGCATCACACAGGTCTTACTTTTACCAGCATTGTCCGGACACTGAAGCTTGAAAAAAGCGCAGAGCTCCTGATCCAATCTGATTACACGATTGATGAAATCATGGAACAAATCGGATACGAAGGCCGGACCAATTATTATCGAGCCTTCAGAGAACGTTTCAATCAAACGCCGGCGGAATACCGGAAAAGCAGGAAAGAGCGACCCTCGCCTTAACCTCAGCTCCGCTCAATCTGCGACTTCAGAATCTTCACGCCTTCGCTTGTATTTCCTTCATCGGTGGTTTCCACCAGGTTCCGGGCTGCATCACCCAGAGTCTCGTTATCCGGAATTTCTCCGATGATGTTATCAAGCAGCCAATCCATTTTGACAATGTCGGCCGTGGCAATGTATCCGTCCGACTCGGAGCGATGATTTCCGGCCTGATCGGTCAGGTATCCTTCGAAGGGAGCGAAGCTCCGTCGCATGATGGCTTTCTTATAAAAACCGGTCATGGTCTTGATTCCCTCGGGCAAATCATCGGAAACAGCAATGTCAATCACGCCCGAGGCCAGTCCCCACCAATAGTTCACGGCATGGGCCTCATCCAGATTGGAAAGCTCGTTCCACGAGCCGGATAAAATACTGCGGATAATCCGCTCATAGAATTTACCCCAGTTCCAAAGCGGAAGTGCCAGCTCATCGCCCGCTTCAAAGCTTGTTTCTCCGTCCTCTCCCCGAATCTCATCCAGCCGGTACAGACCGAAATTCCGAAGCGCCGTACCCGGCGTCAGCATGTCCTGAGAGGAAACAAGATCCGCGCCTGATTTCTGGAGTTCTTCCGGGATGTCAATGCCCTTCCGGGTGGACCAGTAAAGCTTGATTTTTGCTTTCGGATTGACCAGCTCGACACCTCTTGCAAAGGCATTGATGCTTGAAATCACACCCGCAATCGGATAGTCAGCGACGTAAGCAATAACGTTCTTTTCCGTCATTACACCGGCAATCAGTCCGCAAAGGAATTTGGCCTCATACATTCTTCCGTAATAGGTCCTGATGTGGCTGAAGGCCATGTTTAAAGAGCAGTTCAGGAATTTTGTGTCCGGATACTCCACCGCTGCCTTCTGCGTTTCATGAATCAGCCGCGGAGTGGTGGTAAACACACAGTTGCAGCCGCTCTCGGCAAGCTCTTTCAGGACCTCCTCCGGTGTTTGATCCCGGTTAAAGATATTATCTACGGTCACGATTTCAAGCTGGTCTCCGAAGGTCTTTTGAAGATCTTCCTTTCCCAGCTCGTGTGCATACGTCCAGCCGGAGGTATAGCGGTCCTTATCATGGACAAAAGCTATCTTCAGATGACGTCTTTCGGCACCCGTGATAGCATCTGTCACCCGGCCGACCACACTCTTTTTCTCCTCATCCGGCTGCATCTGAATGGCGACCGGCTCATTCTTTGTCAGCAGCACAAAGGCCTCCCACATGCCGCGGACGTTCTTTTCCAGCGTTTCATCCGTCATTTTCAGGATTTGCTCCACCGGGAAAATTTGATTAAAGAAAAAGACTTATATGTAAAATCGCCGGGAAGTGTTGAAGTGCCTGAAGATATACAGGTTTTAGCCTTTGCAGATAGGGATTTCGTATTCAATGTCACTGCAGTTAAGGGCATGCTATTGAATGCTGTCAATAGTGGGCGATTCCCCTATCCGGTAACTATTACAGAAGATACATATAAATATAAAGTTGGCTTCTTGAAGTCCGAAGTTACGCCTTGTCTCATTATAAGCCATCAAGCAGAACCGAAAGATTATCATAAGTTTGTCATTGTTATAAAGCATGATAACGAAAATGCAACTACAGTATTTCTCACTGGCTACTATGGCGATTCTTTGAGCGATAGATACATCTTAAAAGCTTCGAAACTGCGAGATAAGCAGGATAAATCATTTGCTAAAGCGGGTCGGCAATATGACACTCTATATGACCAAGTTACAAGTGGCTTGGGACACACGGCAATGGGTCTGGTGAGCAATGCGAGAGCGAATTCAATTGTGAAAAAGCAATCGCAAAGAGTGAGAATTGAAGCTGCTTATGATAGAGAGATAATATCTCTTATTTCCGGATTGTATCAATATATTATGGGATTGGAGAATACAAATGAGCGCTGAGAGTAAAGCGCAGAGGGTAGGGCGAGCCTTCTCTGATTACAATGAACTTTGTGATCAACAGACTAAGGCCAATAGCTTGCTTAATGAGATAGGCGAGAAGAAAAAAGAAATCGATGCTGACAGATCCAAGTACAATTATAATAATACAAATGTTGTTGAACGTTACTTCGATGATTTTGTAAAGCAAGAAACTTCCAAACAAAACGAAGTCGCTCTACAACAAGCTGATTATCAAGTTTATATCATGAATTTAAAATCAGAGGTTCTGCATTTGAATTATAAACGTTTTTCAAGTTGGTTTTTTAATGAGGAAAATGCAGATAAGATAATAAGAAAGGGCGAGATTCACTTCTATAATTCCAAAGACTTCGATATTTGTACAGGCCCATTGGTTTTTGATTTTTCAGGTGGTGGTGCATTCCTTGTTTTTGTGATGCTGCTTGTTTTATTCGGACCTGCATATCTTTTTTACAAGATTACGAATTTCTTGAGTGACATTACTGACACTGGTCCTATTGGTACTATATTATTTAATGTGGCTGGTTTTTGCGCGGGCTTGGGTTTATGGTGCTATCTGTTAGGCATGTTCTTTGACTTAAGCCCTGTCATTCCAAAAGTTTTTATGACGGTAGTGTCTCTGGTAGTAGGTTTTTTGCTGTATGCACGGATTATGGCTGGAACGTGTTTAAAAAAAGATTCGGATAAGTTCTTTGCGGTTTATTATCCGGAAGAATATCATCGAGCTGTTTATGATCAGATTATGTCTGATTTTGAACGCAATAAAGTGCAAAAGTGGAATGCAGAGCGCGCTAATATCTCCACTTCAGGAAACGGGGAGTTGCTCAATGAGATAAGATTTTATCTCAAAGGCAAGTATGACGAGGATACCCGAAGACTCGATGAATTAACCCAAGAAGAGTATTATACTAAAAACGAAATCAGTACACTTGAGAGTCAGAAGCAACCTAAGCTGTCAGAAGTTGATGATTTTATTGCTGATGCCGAAAAAGTGGTTTCGGATAAAAATTACAACAATGGTGTTTTGACCGATTATATTATTGCAAGGGATTTGAGCGGCAGTACTTATGTTTTTAAGCATGACTGTAGGCCATGCTCCGTTGTCTATGATAAAAATAAGTATAGAAACAAAGACGATTTGAATAAAATCCTGTCCTACTATGTAGCGCAGCTTTATTATGGATTTATAAGAGATAATTATCATGGAATCATTGATTTTAGATTTGTCGATTTAAAAACCGGCGGAGCAATTCTATCCTCTAATGACGATGCAAGGATGATGCTAAACAACGGTTTAATTAAGTGCCATTCCAACTCAGCTAGCGTTGATTCTTTACATTCAGAGTTGATGAGGCAAAAAGAAAAAATTGTTGGTGTAGGCGAGACTGGAAACATTGCAACGTATAATCCAACGAGAATTCAAGCCGGTGATAATCCCTTAAAGTACTTTATTGTTGTTTATTACGGGAAAGAACTTTTTAAAATCCCAAACGACATGCAGCAATTGTATAGAATGGGGCACATGTTTGGCTTTATCCCATTTTTCATCATGAGTGATGAAGAGTACAAGGATGCCGAAGAAAATGTGAACAGCGAAAATAGGTTTTTAGGTTCCATCACAGATGGATACTTAGAAATAGATTAAATTTTAGGAGGAATTAAAGATGTCGCGGATACTACTTGGCTATGGAGAAAAGACACTCGCAGAAATTGTTGATGATGTCTCAGGGCTACTTGGTGAATTCAGCACTACGGCAGAAGATTTGAAAGACAAACTTGTTGAACAGCAAGCGAAGACTCAGTATAAGCCTTATGCCATAACAATTATTAAGATGTTAGATGGACTCAATGATGAGTTTACTAAAGTTGTTGGTGATGTGTATAAAGAGTGGGATGATGACAACTGGAGCTTTGAAGGATGGATCAAAAACAGACATAAAGGCGATGATTCGGATTGGGGTGAAGCGATTGAGATTGGACATACAGCTGATGAAAATCTTAAAAGCAGAATAAAAGAATGGAAGCCGATTAAAGATACCAGTTTTCAGTTTTTGAGTGCGGACATTGATTTTAGCGTCGTAGACTCCGTCGATGCAGCAAAACAAACGATTATGGAATTTGACCAGCGTATCCATGAATTATGTGAAAATCATGAAAATTATGCGAAAATTATGCGAGTTTTTTTCTTAGCCATTTTTTAACCCTTTTGACACTTTAACCAGTAATTAACCCATATAAATCGTGACAAAATTGGTCAAACCGAGTCACCGTTTTTCAAAAAGAAAAACCCCGCAAACGCTGATGTTTGCAGGGTTTCGTGGATTTTTTATCGCTTGCTGAACTGAGGTGCACGTCTTGCGGCTTTGAGGCCGTACTTCTTTCTTTCCTTCATTCTCGGGTCGCGAGTGAGGTAGCCGGCAGCCTTGAGGGTTGCGCGGTACTCGGGATCGAGCTCGAGGAGAGCACGGGAGATGCCGTGACGGATGGCGCCTGCCTGGCCGCTGTAGCCGCCGCCGGTGACGTTGACAACCACATCAAGGGTGCCAGCGGTCTTGGTAGCGTTCAGGGGCTGCATGACGATCATCTTCAGGATGTCCTGACCAAAGTAGCTATCGATGTCTTTCTTGTTAACGGTGATTTTACCTGTGCCCGGCTTCAGGTACACACGGGCAACACTGGATTTTCTTCTTCCGGTTCCGTAATACTGTGTAACAGCCATGTCTTATCCTCCCTTTCTTAACCCTTAATCTTCATTTCGATCGGCTGCTGTGCCTGATGATTGTGCTCAGGACCAGCGTAGACCTTGAGCTTTTTCAGCATCTCACGGCCAAGGGTGTTCTTGGGAAGCATTCCCTTTACAGCGGTCTTGACGACCAGTTCCGGCTTGGTGGCGAGCATCTTCTTGTAAGGGGTCTCGCGAAGGCCGCCGGGCTGTCCGGTATGAGTGGTGTACATCTTCTTCTCCAGCTTCTTACCGGTCAGTTTGACCTTTTCTGCATTAACGATGATCACGTAGTCTCCCATGTCCAGGAAGGGAGTGAATTCGGGCTTGTTCTTGCCACGAAGAACAGCGGCAACCTCAGATGCCAGACGACCGAGGGTCTGACCTTCAGCGTCGACAACGTACCACTTTCTCTCGATGTTCTTGCCACTCGGCATATAAGTTTTCATGAGTTTTTCTCCTTCATGTCTGTTGTCGGTTGAAATAGGAATCCGGGGCTAGTGGATTAATTCCGCGACAACACCTGCGCATTTCACGCACCTGAACATTATACGGGAAAGGAAGCCGGGTGTCAAGGAAAATTTCGGGGAATTGAGCAAACTTTTCGACCAAAAAACAAGACGGGCGCAGGGAAATATGATAAAATCCAACTAAGACGCGGGGCATGAGCGTTACGTTTATTTACCGCTTCGCTGTTGATTGAGCCCCTGACCGAAAATCCAATCCATAAGGAGTCTGTTCAATGAAAAAACCTGTCATCGGGGTACTGCCCCTTTACGATAAGGAAAAGGAAAGCTTGTGGATGCTTCCGCGGTACATGGATGCATTGGAGGCGGCAGGAGCGATTCCTGTTATGCTGCCGTTAACGTCGGACGAGGAGAGCATCCGGGACTTGGCAGCCCTGTTCGATGGGTTCCTGTTCACGGGAGGCCCGGACGTTGAGCCGGCCATGTATGGGGAGGAGCAGAAGCCGACCTGCGGCGAGACCTGCCCGGCCAGAGATGTGCTGGAAAAGCTAGTCTTTGAGGCAGTACTGCCGCTGGATAAGCCTATCCTCGGAATCTGCCGGGGCATCCAGATGCTGAATGTGCTTTTGGGCGGAACGCTCCATCAAGATATACCGACGGAGGTGGAAACGGAGCTAATCCATCGACAGAAGGCGCCGTACGACCAGCCTTCACATGAGGTAACGTTGGTGAAGGGCTCACCCATCCATCAGTTGTTGGGCGAAGACGTGATTCCGGTCAACAGCTGCCACCATCAAGCCATCAAAGACCTCGCACCGGGCCTTACAGTCATGGCCGCGGCGGCAGACGGCGTAATTGAAGCGGTTTACCATCCGGAGCATCGCTTTTTCTGGGCAGTGCAGTGGCATCCGGAATACTCCTGGCGTGCAGACAACCGAAGCCTTGAAATCATCAGAGCCTTTGCCGACGCAGCGGGAAACAAGTGAGTACCGAATGCAGAAATCAAATGAAGAGAGGAGGGGCAATCAACAATGGATGATTTGACGAGGGAATCCTTTGAACAGTACATCAAGGAAGAAGAACCCGACAAAAGGCTGCGCAGCTACGCTTGGTATACAGGAATCGGGCTTCAGGCGGTGGACGGACTTAAGACCTCAAAGTATTTGCAGGAGTTAGCCATTCGGAACATAGAGGGTGAAATAAGTCTTGATGAAGCACAGAAACTGCTGACAAGCTACTATAAGGAACGCCCTGAATCTGAACATTCGTCTGAGAATCAAGGAAGAACTCATGAAGCAGATCAGGTGTCGCTTAGAATTACTGATATTCTGTCGGAAAATGCCTTCAGTTTTACCCCGACAGAGTATATCGCGATTCATAGGCGCCTGTTTGAAGGCATCTACAAGCACGCCGGTCAAATTCGAGATTACAATATTTCCAAAAATGAGTGGGTGTTGGATGGCAAGACTGTGATTTACGGCAGTGCTTCGGAGCTGAGGGCTACGCTTGAGTACGATATTACACAGGAAGACAAGTTCAGCTTTCAAGGACTTACCATGGAGGAAGCCATTCGCCATTTGGCGCTTTTTGTCTCAAGATTGTGGCAGATTCATGTTTTTGGCGAAGGCAACACCCGGACAACGGCCGTGTTTTTCATAAAATATCTGAGAAAGCTTGGCCTTTCTGCGACGAATGACATCTTTGCTGAAAACGCCTGGTATTTCCGTAATGCCATGGTGAGGGCAAACTATAGCGATATTCAAAACGGAGTCTATGAGACAACAGAGTATCTGGAGTTGTTTCTGAGAAACTTGCTTTATGGAGAACATAATAAACTCAGCAACAGAGCAATGCACATCAGCGGAGCTCTTGAAGCGAGTTCAAAACCGGACATTGGAACCGAAAAACCGGACATTGGAACAGAAAAACCGGACATTGAAACGGTAGTCAATCATGCCATTCCGGGACACGGAAAAGGGAAATATAAGTTTTCCCTGAACACATAAGAAAGGACTCACATGGCAGACAGAGAAACCAACATTAAAGTATTTAATGCCCTGCAGCGGCTGATCTCTTCGAACGAGGAGCTTAAGAAGCAGGTGACGGCTGCGAAGGCAGGGCAGTATTTTGCGGCAGAGGGGGCTGAGCTTCCGGAAAAACCGGAGACCCAGGCGCGTGGCCGCTATGAGCAGGAGGCACAGGTGAGTGTTACGATGCACCGTACGATTGAGGCCGCGATCAGGTACCGCGGCAAGAAGGTGTGCGTGCTGAATTTTGCCTCGGCGACCCATCCGGGCGGCGGCGTCGAGCACGGGGCGAATGCGCAGGAAGAGGCGATCTGCCGGGTGACGACGCTGTTTAACTGCCTTACGGATGACAAGGTCCTAAAGCCGTTCCATGAGGCGCACATCCGGGCGCTTCGCAGCGGAAAGATGACCAAAACCTACAACGACGACTGCATATACACGCCGGGCGTGACCGTGGTGAACACGGATACGAACGAGCCTCAGCCGTACCCGCAGAGCCAGTGGACGAAGGTGGACGTGATTACTTGTGCGGCGCCGAATCTGAATGATTATTTCGATGGGATTAGCCTGTCGCTGGATGAGGAGGAGATCAAGGTCATCCATAAGAAGAGAATTCGCAGAATTCTGGACATTGCCGTGAATGAAGGCGAAGAGGTCATGATTCTGGGCGCCTTCGGCTGCGGAGCCTTCCAAAATCCCCCGCAGGCGGTTGCCCAGGCCATGAAGGAAGTCATCAGTGACTATCTGCATGATTTTGAAGCCATCGAATTCGGGGTGTACTGTTCTCCCAGAGACAGGACAAATTATTATACGTTTCAGAAGGTACTGGGAAGCTGACGGAGCCATAAATGTGAAGTTTTACCACAAATAAGGATTATTTTATGAGAGGTTTGTGCAATTCAGACCTCTCTTTTTATTTTGCATTCGTGTAAAATAGAACTCATAAAACAGGGGAGAACAATTGAAAAAAGGAGGGACGCCGTAAAGAAAAACGGCACAAGAGGACGACATGAAAATGCCGTCTTCCAATTAAACTATAGTTAAAAAACCAAGGTGAACAAGATGGGAAATCAAATTTGCAGAACGATCCGAAGAGCCCTCTCCCTCCTGCTGGCAGTCTGCCTGCTTACAGAAACAGCAGGAACAGCGCTGGCAGCGGCCACAGACACAGATTTAGATCAAAACGCCGTGATTGACGAAGAAACCGGCAAGCTCGTCGCGGGCGTGAGCACGGACGTGAACTGGGTTTCCGCGTTCATGGAGGACATAGGCTTTGACATGGACCTCTTCCTGACAGACGGAATGTACTACGATTTCGATCACTACGATGACTGGTATCTGGAGACCGAAAACGGACAGGCGGCCATGGCCGGCTCGTGGTATTACAGCTATTCGCCGGAGGTGGACTGGTGGTCTACCGATTTTACGCCGGCCGGCATTGAGGGCTTCCTTCAAAAGTACAACATCTCCGATTGGGATTATTTTGATTATATCGTCCGCAGCTACGGCGGGCGAGGCTACACGGACGCCGGGCCCATGTGCGCAGGCATGGTGAATTTTGCGTGGCTGGGCTATGTGCGTCTCGAGGACAAGGATCCGGCTCGGCTTAAATTCAGCGAGCTGCTGGATACAGCCGAGGTTTGCTCGAAAATCCCGGACGACCCGTGGTACGGCAAAGGCAGCTGGCGCATGTATAACTGGAACAACTGCGGGTCGATCAGCCAGGCGCTGGGCCTGATCAAGGAGGGCACCATCGAGGATACGACCGGCTCCCAGCAGATCTACCGCGCGCCGGAATTCGAGTCGAGCGAGGTAGCGGATTACATAGACAGCCTGAGCGTGGGCGATATCATCCTGTTTAATGATGAGCTGAATCTGTCCTGGTCCACCGACTCGCATGTGGCCCTGTATCTTGGCTATGCGAACGGTCAGCACTGGATTGCGCATACGAACAAGCGCGAGAACGGCCTGCGGGCGCGCGTGACGTCGCTGGAGGGCTTTTGCCAGCAGATCAGCGGCGTGAAGGACATCCATAAGGTGACGTCGTACATCGACAAGATGTGCTGGCGCGACACCGAGGTAAGGCTGGCGATTGAGAAAAAGACGGACGCGGAGAACTATAACGCGAAAAAAGCGGATTTCTCGGGCACAGTCTTTCAGGTCGATTTCTATGAAAATGAAGAGTTCACTACGGACGAGGAGTGCGAGGTCTATGCGCCGACCTATACTTGGTACCTGAAGACGCTCTGGGACAGTGAGACTAAGTCCTGGCGGGCGGTCCTGGATGAGGAGCATCTGGTCACCGGCGACGAGGGCTGGACCATGAACGACGGCACCGCGATCCCCGCATCGGATCCATTTGCCAAAAATCTGGACGGCGAGGCCTTCCTCAAGGTGGGGACGGTGCGGATCACCGAAGTGCGCTCCGCCTCAGCTTATGTTTCCGATCCGACTTTCTCGCTTGTGAAGGAGGAGGGCGGCGCAGAGACCCGCTATGAGGACTCGATTGTCTTGAACGTGAAATCCACCTCTTCCGGTGACTATCAGGCTTACAATGCTTACACCGGCAAGGCCGCGGACTCGACGATGATCACTGCCGTTGATCGTAAGGACATGACCGTCCCGGAGGACGCAGATTCCATGGCATTCGAGGATGTTACGGACGACTCGGTTTATTATTTCGAACCGGTCCGCTGGGCTGCTTATAACAAGATTTCGACCGGCCGCGCCCAACTCACCGAGTCCGGCAACCGGATTTTTGACCCCATGGCGACCTGTACCCGCGCCGAGATTGTGACCTTCCTCTGGCGCATGGCGGGCAAGCCCTTGCCGTCCTCTGAAATCTGCGAATTCTCGGATGTATCCCCGAATGCCTACTACTATACCGCTGTTCAGTGGGCCTACGAACGAGGCATCACGACGGGCCGTTCAGCGACGGCTGAAGACGGCAGCAAGATCTTCGACCCGGACGCTACCTGCACCCGCCGCGAGATTGTGACCTTCCTCTGGCGCTATGCCGGGAAGCCTCAGCCCCGGACCACGGTCAGCACCTTCACGGACGTGACGGAGACGGACGCCTACTATTACAAGGCGGTCCTCTGGGCGGTTGAACGCCGCATCACGACCGGCAAGGCGAGCACAAACTACACCACGTTCGATCCGACGGGCCTTTGCACCCGCGGCATGACCGTGACGTTTTTGTATCGGTATTCACAGTGATTTCAGGAGTCCCCGGCTGCGGGGACTCCTTTTGACTTGCGGAACCTGCTGCATCCGACTATAATGAAAAGACAAAAATAGTTACCACGGAGCCGCTTTGGCTTTACAGGTTTTTAGGTTTTTCATCAAAGGAGAAGACCAGATGAGTCAGTTTTGCGTAAATTGCGGAGCTCTCTTGCAAGAGGGAGCCAAGTTTTGCACGATCTGCGGCACGCCGATCGAGGCGGCTATTGATACAGAAAAGTTGAGTCAGGAAGCACCCGACAATGCCGCGCAGCAGCCGGATAATCATCAGGAACGAGACCCTGAGCGGATGGCACAGATGGAGGCGGCCTGGGCCGAACTGGAGGCGAATGCGCAGCCGGGACAGGTGAGCGCAAGCGCAAGCGAAAGCGCAAGCGCAAGCGCTCGTGAGGACGGCGCTTATCACCATCATGATGAGAACATCGGCGAACGCAAGCATCAAAAGGCGGGCGAAGGCAAGCCCCAGGAGAAAAAATCCCGAAAAGGACTTATTATTGGAATTATCATCGCGCTTTTGCTCCTGCTGGCGGCGGGGGCCGCAGCGCTGTATTTCCTGAATAACAAGACGGAAACGATTGATTTGAGTCCCTACGTGACCGTGACCTTCGAGGGCTACGACGGCTATGGCACGGGCACGGTTCATTTTGATGAAGCGGCGTTTAAAGAGCAAAATCAAGAGAAGGTGAAGGATGGCGGCTCACTCTTCGGAGGCGCAAGTGCAGACACAAGTACAAGTGACGGCACCTCCAACCTTGACCGGCTGGCGTCGGAGCTGAAGACGTCGTTGGAGAAGGCGGAGGCGATTGAGAGAAATAGCTGGCTGAAGAACGGCGAAACGTTCACCCTGCAGTATCCGGACTTTAACGCGGAAACGTACGAGGAGGAGATGAAGGTTCTCCTGATGCTGCCGGCCGGAGAGTACAAGGCGGCGGGGCTGATGGCGCTGACCGAAGTTGATCCCTTTGAGTACGTGACGGTGACCTTCACCGGTGTGAACGGCTATGCCACGGCTTCCCTCGAAACGAAGAAGAACGACTATCAGCTGGATTTTGCGCTCGGACTCGAAGGACTGGAGGATGACGGCCTGTCGAACGGTGATGCCATGACGGTGCTCGCAAACTCGCTTTACAGCGAGGAGGAGCTGGCCCGTCAGTTCGGCGTCAAGCTCGGAGAAACCACGAAGGTATATACCGTGGAAGGCCTTGAGGATGCGGAGGTTTTCGACCCGTTCCAGTACGTGACGGTTACCTTCGATGGATACAACGGTTACGGCGAGGCTGAGCTTGACAAGAAGGAGTCGGAGATTTATTTCAGCTTCAGCTTCGTGGGGACGGAGTACAGCTGGTCAGCCGAAGGCCTGTCGAACGGGGATACCCTGACGGTTGAGGCAGAGACAATCTACAGCGAGGAGACACTGGCCCGTGACTACGGCATCAAGCTCGGAGAGATGACGAAGAAATATACCGTGGAGGGGCTGAAGGAAATCACGGAAGTGGATCCGTTTGACTACATCATCGTGAATGTCGCGGGGATGAGCGGCGAAGGCACGGCCTGGCTCTCGCTCGCGGACGATGCGCCGGATTGGGTGAAGCACCTGGATATTTCGAAGGAGACCATCGCGACAAACGTTTCGAATGGCGACAAAATCACGGTGACGATTGAGGTCGACGAGGAGGAAGCGGACTATCAGGGCTCGCATTTCGGCACGAAGATCACGAAGACATCAGAGGAATGCGAGATTACCGGCATGAGCGAATATGCGACGAAGCTGTCCGAGCTGCCGGCGGATTTCCTGGATTCGCTGAAGACGAATGCGGAGAATGCCATTAAACAGCGGACGACGTCGCTGCAGTCGGTGAGCGGTACATTCACCGGCACCGAGGAGTATGAATATCTGGGGGCGGTGCTGGTCAGCTTGAATGCATCAGCCGAGGGCACACAGACTGAGGAGTCTTCGGAAACCACGGATGCGGCGGACACTGCAAACAGCATCCACAACATGCTGGTGACGGTGTTCCGCGTGAAGGTGGCGGAAGAGGGCCACAAGAGCGGCTATTTCGTGACCTATGCGGAGTTCAAAAATATCGTGGTGAAAGGAGACGGAACGGCAGAGCTGAAGGAAAGCTATGTCTCGCCCAGCGCAAACATGTGCTTTGTGAACGGCTACGTTTATTATGGTTATAACACGGTCCAGGAGCTTTACGACGGCGTGCTGACGAACCTGATTGATACGGCGCCGGTGTGCGATACGGACCTGGATCAGGCGGCGCTTAAGAAGGCGGAAGAGGCGCTGACCATCGATAAATCGGCCAAGATGGCGGACGTCGCCGGGACGTACCATCTGTACAGCATGGGCGATCTGAACTCGCTGAGTGCTCTGGCCAAGGAATATAACCTTACGAAGGCACAGGCGGCGGAAATCTTCGTCTTCACATTCAACAAAGACGGCACATTGACGTTTACCCAGTCGAATGTGGGAAATGACGTGACGGACACCGGTACCTGGTCGCTGAAGGACGGAGTGGTGACGTACAGTATGGATAAGATGACAATCAACGGCACGCTGGTCTCCGGAACCCTCACGTACATCGATGGACGTCTCGAAGGCAGCTATTACGCCATAGAAGGCATCGTGCTGGAAAAGGTCAAATAATGTCGTCAAAAAAACGACAGCCGCTTCAGCTAAGCCGAAGTCTTAAGCAAAATAAACACCAAAAAATCGCAAGGTTATTCTTGCCGATATAACAGTAAAATCGGTAGAATGATTGCAACAGGAGCAAGGCTGTACGGAGACGCTTCGTACAGTCTTGTCGTTTTTCAGAAGGCGAAACACAAAAAGCACAAAATCAGGAGGCTCAAAATGAAATATGTGATTGGTGTGGACCTGGGCACTTCAGCAACAAAGACCGTTCTTTTCTCGGAGCAGGGCGACGTAGTGGCAAGCGCGTCGGAAAGCTATCCCATGATGCAGCCGCAAAACGGCTGGGCCGAGCAGGATCCCGGTGACTGGGTGAGGGCGGCCATGAATACCCTGAGGGCGGTGGCGGCGGACGCCAAGTCTCAGGGCATTGACAAGGAATCGATTGTCGGAATCGGCCTTTCGGGTCAGATGCATGGCCTGACGATGCTGGATGAGGACGACAGCGTGCTGGCGCCGTGTATTCTCTGGTGCGATCAGCGCACCGGCAAGGAGTGCGAGGAGCTGACCGAGCAGCTGGGCTTTGACAAGATCATGTCCATCACGGCGAACCCGGTGCTGACGGGCTTTACGGCCTCCAAGGTTCTGTGGGTGAAGAAAAATCGCCCCGAGATTTTTGCGAAGATTCGCCGGATTCTGCTGCCGAAGGATTATCTGAGACTGCGTCTGACCGGCGAGTATGCGACGGACGTGTCGGATGCCTCGGGCATGCAGCTTCTGAACATCGCCGAGCGCCGCTTCTCTGAGGAGATGCTTTCCGCGGTGGGTCTGACCATGGACATGGTGGCCCCGGTGTACGAATCCTGCGAGGTGACGGGCCATCTGCTGAAAGACGTGGCCGAGGAAGTGGGCCTGAGCGAGAACACGATTGTGGTGGCCGGTGCCGGTGACAACGCGGCGGCCGCGGTCGGTCTGGGCGTGGTTTCTGAGGGCAAGGCCTTCACGACCATGGGTACGTCGGGCGTTGTTTTTGCCCATACCAAGGAGATGCGGCTTGACCCCAAGGGCCGTGTGCACACCTTCTGCGCGGCGGTGCCGGGCGAGTGGCATGTTATGGGCGTCATGCAGGGCTGCGGAATTTCGATGCAGTGGTTAAAGCGCGAGTGCTGCCCGGATCTGATGGCCGAGGCGGAGCGCACGGGCCGCGATGTATATGATTTGATGACGAGCGAGGCGGCAGATGTTCCGCTGGGCTCTGACCGGTTGATTTTTATGCCGTATCTGATGGGCGACCGGACGCCGCATTTGGACCCGGATTGCCGCGGAGTGTTCTTCGGCCTTTCGAACCTGCACACCCGGGGACATCTGATCCGCAGCGTCATGGAAGGCGTGAGCTATTCTCTGGCGGAATCCATGGACATTTTGCGGTCCATGAACGCGGCCCCCGAGACCATGCTTCTGTGCGGCGGCGGGGCCAAGTCTCCCCTTTGGGCGCAGATGGTTTCCGACACCTATGGACTGGAGACGGCGGTGCCGGCTTCGGTGGAAGGCCCGGCCAAGGGCGTGGCCATCCTGGCGGCCGTGGGCGCAGGCCTGTACGAGAGCGTGCCGGCGGCGTGCGATGCGATGATCTCCAAGGAAATTGAAAGACGGTATGCTCCCTCGGCCGAAAACGCTGAAAAGTACGCGGGCTACCGGAAGCTGTACGCCGAATTGTATGATCATCTGGCCGGCGACTTCAAGGTGCTGGCGGGACTGTAAGGTGCCGGCAGGACGGTAAGACACGGCGGAAGCATGAACGAGAGGAAAATTCAGCCCCGGGCGACGGCTCGGGGCTTTTGATTGTAATTTCACGCCATCCGTGGTATGATGGTAGACACAAATTCAACCGGGAGGTAATCCATGGCAGTTCCCTACAGTCAGCTTAGCAAAGAAGAACTTTTGAAGCTCAAGGAAGAGTACGAGCATGTTTTAAAATATTATAAGGACCGCGGCATCAAGCTGGACATGTCGCGCGGCAAGCCGTCCGTGGAGCAGCTGAACCTGTCCATGGGCATGATGGACGTGTTCCACAGCGAGTCCGACCTCAAGTGTGAGGATGGGACGGACTGTCGGAACTACGGCGTGCTGGACGGCATTCCGGAGGCGAAGCGCCTGCTAGCCGAGATCGCAGAGGTGCAGCCGGAGGAGATCATGATCTTCGGCAACTCCAGCCTAAACGTGATGTATGACACCATGGCCCGGGCTTACATGTACGGAATTTTCGGCAACGAGCCGTGGTGCCGCCAGGAGCATGTGAAGTTCCTGTGCCCGGTTCCGGGCTATGACCGGCATTTCACGATTACGGAGTCCTTTGGCTTTGAGATGATCAACATTCCGATGACTCCTACCGGCCCGGACATGGACATGGTCGAGGAATACGTGAACAACGACCCCGAGGTGAAGGGCATCTGGTGCGTGCCGAAGTATTCCAATCCGCAGGGCATTTCCTATTCGGATGAAACGGTGCGCCGTTTTGCGGCCCTCACGCCGGCGGCTCCGGATTTCCGCATCTTTTGGGATAACGCGTACAGCGTCCACCATCTGTATGAGGATAAGCAGGACATTATTCTGGAGATCCTGACCGAATGCAAAAAGGCGGGACATCCGGACATCGTTTATAAGTTCACCTCGACCTCCAAGATTACGTTCCCCGGCTCGGGCGTGGCGGCCATCGCGGCGTCTCCGAAGAACATCGCCGAGATTCGTAATTTCACCAGGATTCAGACCATCGGCCACGACAAGCTGAATCAGCTTCGTCACGTGCGGTTCTTCCGCGACGTGTACGGCATTCAGGCCCAGATGAAGAGGCATGCGGACATCATCCGCCCGAAGTTTGAGATGGTGGAGAACATTCTGGAGCGCGATTTGAGTGGGCTTGAGATTGGCACCTGGACCAAGCCGCTGGGCGGGTACTTCATCTCCTTTGATTCACTGGACGGCTGTGCTAAAGCCATCGTGCAGATGGCGAAGGACACGGGCGTGACCATGACGCCGGCCGGCGCGACCTTCCCCTACGGCAAGGACCCGCACGACAGCAATATCCGAATTGCACCGACGTATCCGACACTGACGGAGCTGCAGACGGCGGCCGAAATCTTCACGCTGTGTGTGCGGCTCGTCAGCCTGAACAAGCTGCTGGAAGAAAAGGCAGAGTAACAATCGAAAATTTGGCACAAAACGAAAAGCCGCCGCACCGGGTGAATTCACTCAGTGCGGCGGTTTTGCACATTATGGGGAATCATAGGCCGAAATCTTCGGCCGGAATCCGTCTGAATTTTTTAATTCTCCAGAGCGTGGGCCAGATCCTTCAGGGCCTCGAGGGTGTCGTCATCCGGAGCATCCAGGCAGATCACACTGTCATGGACCAGCTCGATGCCGTCCTCACGGCAGCGGTCTTCCCAGTTGCGCATCCACTCGCCGTCGCCCCAGCCGTAGGAGCCGA
>Ga0065709_1006107_pt1 | contig 19014 bp, 21 predicted proteins | sample Hoacrofraction14_2_FD_59096 | JGI IMG/M metagenome (GOLD analysis project Ga0065709, IMG submission 59096) | Hoatzin crop microbial communities from Cojedes, Venezuela, sample from fiber fraction 14 v1 | ecosystem: Host-associated > Birds > Digestive system > Esophagus > Crop | place: Venezuela...
TCAGTCGTACAGAGCCTAAATTTGGGCTTTAAGATGCAAATCGAAGAGGAACAGGCGGCCGTGCTTAGCGAATTCATAGCGGAAATCGAAAGCAAGTTCGGCGATTTAAGCAAAGAACTAATCGTTCCCTTTATGCCGGATGTGGAACTCCCCGGAATCAAGTACACGGTTCCGCAGAAGGGCGACAAGCTGACCCTGCTGGAACTCAGCAACAAGAACGCCAAGGAATACCACTTCAATACGCTCAAGCAGCGCGAGCATACCGACCCGGATGCCTACAACCATAGCGTGCTCGAAGAACTCGCAAAGGCTCTGGGAATGAAGGTTCTGCCCGAGCATATCGAGTGCTTCGATAACTCCAACATCCAAGGAACGAACCCTGTAGCGTCCTGCGTAGTGTTCCGCGGTGGACGTCCGTCCAAGAAGGACTACCGCAAATTCAAAATAAAGACCGTAATAGGAGCCAACGACTACGCCAGCATGAAGGAGGTGGTCAACCGCCGCTATTCGCGTATGTTGGCCGAAAACCCGGACGATTTGCCGCAGTTAATCGTAATAGATGGCGGTAAAGGCCAGTTAGGCTTCGCCTGGGAGGCTTTATGCGAACTAGGCATTAACGATAAGCTTACCGTAGTAGGCCTCGCAAAGCGCCTCGAAGAGGTGATTCGCGTGGGCGACCCGTATCCACTTTTCATCGACAGAAACTCCGCGGCACTAAAGTTGCTTCAGCAAGTCCGCGATGAGGCGCACCGTTTCGGTATTACCTTCCACCGCAGCCTTCGCAGCAAGGCCGCAATCAAGTCGGCCCTAAGCGAAATCAAGGGCGTTGGAAAGCAAACCGAGGAGAGATTGCTGATGCATTACGGGTCTGTAGCCCGGATTGCTGCTGCAAATCCCGAAGATTTGGCTAACTTTGTGGGCCCAAAACTGGCGGCGCGTATATTAACTGAACTTAACAATGATAGAGAAGACATTTAACAAGTATTTTAATGCATTCATTCTAATCGGAATGATAATCTGCGTCGTGGTAGCCTGCATCCTCAACCTGCAGAAGCCCGACGCCCGAGTGGCACTAACAATCGTATCTGCAATAGGAGCCCTGATGGGCGTAATCAGCGTCATCCTGTCGGCCAACGGCAATATCCTCACCTTTGTGTTTGGACTTATAGATGTGCTGATTTACTCCTACACCCTGCTCGACCAGAATGTGCCTATGACCCTTGGTCTGCATCTGCTCTACTTCCTGCCTATGGAGTTTATAGGCTTCTATAGTTGGAAGAAGAAGGGCGCCACAGCCAAGGAAGCCGTCAAGGCCCGCAGGCTGGATGCAAAAGGCTGGGGCAAGGTTGCAATCCTGTTTGTTGCCGTCTACGCCCTCATGATGGGCATTGCGTATGTGATTGCCAAGCATCAGGGAGAGATTAACCCTGCCAAGATGGCCTTCGACTGCGCGGTAACAACCGCCAATATCGTAGCACTTGTGCTTATGGCCAAGGCCTACATGGACCAGTGGTACCTCTGGACCCTTGTAAACATCACATCTATCATCCTCTGGATAATTGTCCTTACCTCCGGCGAGGGTTCGAACTACACTGTAGTGCAGCTGATTAAGTATATTTTCTACTTCCTGAACGGCTTGAATGCCATCAGAATCTGGAGAAAATTAAGTGAAGAACCCAAGAGTTTGGATAATTAATTAATTTTTTGTTACTTTGCATTGCTAAAGTCTAACCTAAGATATGTTTAGGCTTAAGGCACAATAGTTGAAAGTACTAATCATAAATCTAAATAATTTAAGTTATGGAATACGAAGAGATCGTAAAAAAAGTGAAGGACATCATCGTTGACAAGCTTGGCGTTGAGGCTTCAGAAGTAACCGAGACTGCAAACTTTACCAATGACCTTGGTGCAGATTCTCTGGATACAGTAGAACTTCTTATGGAGTTTGAAAAAGAGTTTGGTGTAAAGATTCCCGATGAGGAAACCAGCACAATCGCAACCGTTAAGGATGCTATTGACAAAGTTGCTGAGAAACTCGCTGAGAAGTAATAAACCAACAATCAATAAATCAGGCCGCCCATTTGAGCGGCCTGATTTTTTTGTCTGTATGTCACTAAACCAAAAAAGGCGACCAAACGGCCGCCTTTCTTTGTTATAGAGGGTATTACTTGTTCTCGCGACGAGGCTTGCGGTCGCGGCCACCGCGGTTACCACCACGGCCACCGTTTCCACGGCCTGCACCTGCTGCCTGAGCATTAGCTGCTGCGAAGGCTGCGGGGGTGAGGTCCTGCTTGCCATAGCGCTCACCGTTGCAAATCCAAACCTTGATACCGAGGGTACCAACCTTGGTGTTTGCTACTGCGAGAGCGTAGTCGATGTCAGCGCGGAAAGTGTGCAGAGGGGTGCGACCCTCCTTGAACATCTCGCTGCGGGCCATTTCGGCGCCACCAACACGACCTGCAATCTGAACCTTGATGCCCTCAGCACCAACACGCATGGTGTTAGCGATGGCCATCTTGATTGCACGACGGTAAGATACGCGGCCTTCAATCTGGCGGGCGATGCTGTCGGCTACAATGTGAGCGTCAACCTCAGGGCGCTTAACCTCGTAGATGTTGATCTGGACTTCCTTACCGGTGACCTTCTTAAGTTCTTCCTTAAGCTTGTCAACCTCGGTGCCACCCTTACCGATAATGAAACCGGGGCGGGCTGCATAGATAGTCACAGTGATGAGCTTGAGGGTACGCTCGATTACGATACGGCTGAGACCGGCCTTTGCAAGACGGTTGTTCAGGTATTTACGAATCTCGTAGTCCTCTGCGATCTTCTCGGCGTAATTACCACCACACCAGTTAGAGTCCCAACCACGGGTGATACCGATTCTGTTGCTGATAGGATTAGTTTTCTGTCCCATTTTTATTTCTCCTCTGACTGGTTTTTAACATCAAGGACGATGGTTACGTGGTTGGAACGCTTGCGGATGCGGCCGGCCCTACCCTGGGGGCAAGGACGGATGCGCTTCAGTGTGCGACCGCCATCAACCATGATGGTCTTAACATAAACATTACCATTGTCGAGTTCTTTTGCACTTTCGGGATTCTTGGCTTCCCAGTTAGCAATAGCACTCTTGAGAAGTTTCTCCAGCGCGATGCTGGGCTGCTTCTTGGAGTAGTGCAGAAGATCAAGGGCACGGTTTACCTCAACTCCACGAACGGTGTCGGCAACAAGGCGCATCTTGCGGGGAGATGTAGGAACATCGTTGAGTTTAGCAATTGCTGTAGACCTCTTAGCTTCCTTGAGCTTTTCGGCCATAATTCTTTTTCTCTTTCCCATATCTGCTACTTCTTGTTATTGCCAGAGTGACCTCTGAAGTTACGTGTAGGGGCGAACTCGCCGAGTTTGTGGCCAACCATCTGCTCGGTAACGTAAACAGGGATAAACTTGTTTCCGTTGTGAACAGCGATTGTATGGCCGATGAAGTCAGGTGAGATCATGCTGGAGCGGCTCCAGGTCTTGACCACCTCTTTCTTTTTGCTGCCGTCATTCATAGCGATAATCCTCTTTTCGAGGGCTTCCTGAATGTACGGACCTTTCTTTAATGAACGACTCATATTCTCTTAGTTTATCCTGTTATTTCTTTCTTCTTTCAATGATGAACTTGTTGGAAGCAGCCTTGGGGTTGCGGGTCTTGTAACCCTTTGCAGGCAGACCCTTGCGTGAACGAGGGTGTCCACCTGATGCACGGCCTTCACCACCACCCATCGGGTGATCATGAGGGTTCATAACAACACCACGGTTGTGAGGGCGACGGCCGAGCCAGCGGCTACGACCAGCCTTTCCGAAGCTCTCCAGGTTGTGGTCCGGGTTGGAAACGGTTCCAACGGTGGCGCGGCAAGATACCAGCACCATACGGGTCTCACCCGAAGGCAGACGAAGCACTGCATGGTTGCCTTCGCGGGCAGCAAGCTGAGCAGAGGTACCGGCGGAGCGTGCCATTACAGCACCCTGACCGGGACGAAGCTCGATGTTGTGCACGAGGGTACCAACAGGAATTTCACTGAGAGGGAGGCAGTTACCAACCTCGGGGGCAACGCCCTTACCGGATGCGATAACCTGTCCAACCTTGAGTCCGTCGGGAGCGATGATGTAACGCTTCTCGCCGTCCTGATATTCTACGAGAGCAATGCGTGCGCTGCGGTTAGGGTCATACTCGATGGTCTTAACGGTAGCGGTGCACTCATCCTTAAGACGATGGAAGTCGATGATACGGTACATTCTCTTGTGACCGCCGCCACGATAGCGAACGGTGAGCTGACCGGTATTATTGCGTCCACCTGTGCTCTTGAGGGGCTCCAGCAATGATTTCTGAGGTTTCTTAGCGGTGATTTCTTCGAACGCGCTGATAACCTTGTTCCTTTGACCAGGGGTCGTGGGTTTGTATTTCTTAACAGCCATTGTTTGTCCCTCCTATATTAAATATTAGCGTAGAAGTCAATCTTGTCCTCACCTGCAAGGGTAATGTATGCCTTCTTGAAGTGATTTGCACGGCCACGGAGAATGCCGCTCTTGGTGTAGCGGGCCTTCTTCTTGCCATGATAATTGACTGTATTAACATCTGCAACGGATACACCGTAGGTTTTCTCCACTGCTTCCTTTATCTGAAGTTTATTGGCCTTACGATCTACGATAAAGCCGTAACGGTTCAACTTTTCGCCCTGATCCGTCAACTTCTCTGTAACTATTGGCTTAATTAAAATTCCCATTTCTCAAATTATTTTTTCCTTGCAGCGAGGATATCCTGAACGCCGTCAACCAGAACGAGAGAATTTGCATTCATGATCTCGTAGGTGTTGATTTCGTCAACAGTGATAACCTTAGCCTCGGGAAGGTTACGGGAAGAAAGATAAATATTATCGGAGTTTGCAGGAAGCACAAACAGCACCTTGCGGTCACCAGCCTTGATGTTCGACAGAATCTGCTTGAACTCCTTGGTCTTGGGGGCCTCCATTGCAAAAGGCTCAACTACGGTAATTGCATTCTCTGCAGCCTTGTAAGAAAGGGCTGAGCAGCGTGCAAGGGATTTAACCTTCTTGTTGAGCTTGTTGTGGTAGAAACGGGGAACGGGTCCGAATACACGGCCGCCACCTACGAAGATGTTTGCCTTCAAGCTACCATGACGAGCACCGCCGCCACCTTTCTGGCGACCGAGCTTCTTGGTAGAGTGTGCAATCTCACTGCGGTCCTTGGTCTTGGCATTGCCATGACGCTGGTTTGCAAGATACTGAACTACGTCAAGATAGATGGCGTGGTCGTTGGGCTCAACACCGAATACTGCAGCATCGAGTTCAACCTGCTTTCCAGCCTTGCTACCGTCGATTTTAAGTACGTCAAGTTTCATAGCTTATGCCTCCAATAAAAGATAAGAACCTTTGGCTCCGGGAACGGAACCCTTAACAACGAGCAGATTGTTCTCGGGAATCACCTTGATAATCTGAAGGTTAAATACCTTAACCCTCTCGTTACCCATGTGACCTGCCATGCGCATTCCGGGGAATACACGTGAAGGCCATGAAGATGCGCCCATAGAACCAGGGTGACGAAGGCGGTTGTGCTGACCATGAGTCTGGCCACCTACACCGGCAAAGCCGTGGCGGTGAACAACGCCCTGGAAACCCTTACCTTTAGAAGTGCCGACTACATCAACGAAAGCCACATCCTCGGTGAAGATGTCAGCCACGGTGAGTGTGTCGCCCAATTTGAGATCCTGCGCAAAGTCTGCCTTAAACTCGGCGAGTTTGCGGCGAGGGGTAACACCCGCTTTTGCGAAATGCCCCTTGAGCGGATCGCTGGCGTGCTTTTCTGTTGTTTCGTCATAGGCAAGCTGCACTGCTTCGTAACCATCGGTATCCACAGTACGCAGTTGCGTAACAACGCACGGACCAGCCTCGATAACGGTGCATGGAAGATTCTTTCCATCAGCACCGAAAACGGAAGTCATTCCGATTTTCTTTCCAATTAATCCAGGCATTGGTTTGTTAATTAATTGTTAATAAATTCAAAGCCCCATTTTTAGGGGCTGCAAAGATACAATTATTTTTCAAAATAACAAACACAATTTTTCACTACCTCACCCCCTCTCTCCCCACCCCACCCCCCAACTCGGCCACAAAACACGCCCCTAATGTGGCCAAGTGCCCCAAAATCACCCCCTCGGCCACAAAACACGCCCCATCCGTGGCCAACCATGACTGGCCGCGGCAAATCCGCAAACCATTGCCATCGAAAACGGCCACAGAAGCCCCTCCAGCAGAACAAAACGACATATTACCCCCGCTTTGCCAAGCCAGACCCCCGTCAGAGCCCGATTTCCTTGGCAATCCCTGGCGGAAAACGAGAGTTGGTTGGGGCGTCTGCAAAAACCAAAGGACCCGCGACGATAAAGTCCCCAATCTTGGTGAGAATCCATTCGGGAGTTCTCTCTGTCCTGCCTTCTCCAAACTCGATGTATGTCGTTACGGTGTCCTGAGAAGACGAGTAGGGTAAGGTCGTTCACGCATTGATTGAACTTGCCATACACGGTGGACTGGTCATAGTGTTTCCACATCTTGATTGTGCCAAGGGCATAGAGGATTGCGCAGAAAAAGCCGAATATTATTTTGATGATTAACATTCTTCCTAGCAGATTTTGTTAAGGTGCTTTACATAAATTCGGGAGGGATACTGGCCGAAGGTCCATTCGAGGACGGGGCAGAGCCAGCACTCCTGGTCCTGGTAAGGGGCCTCGGGCGAGGTTAGGTCGGCGATAGCGTAGGTGTGGCCGTCGGCGTTGCTCTCTTCGGGGATATCCTCGAGGATGTAATCAGGCTTCTTCATCTTCTCGACCGACGCATGGATGGTGACGGTGTCATCGGAGTCGGAGAGGTCCAGAAGATAGTCCAGGAAGTCATCTGCTCCCGCAACCATCTTCAGATGCCACCTGGGCAGCTTCCATTCGGGGATTACGGCGTACCAATCGCCATCATCTTCCTTCCTGAATGAGAGTGTGCGAGAGCTGATTTTGTCTCTCTTGATAATCTTGTTTAAGAGTGCAGTGAATTTTGACATAAAGTTATTTTTATAAGGTTTATAAGGTTAAATGTCGAAGACGCATATTTATACGCAAATTTCGTACAAAAAGTTTCATCGCTGATTATCAGCGAGTTACACCATCGGTACAAAATTTGCATAGGGGCGAGACCCCAAGATTACTCCCCTTCTCCCTTCAGATAGTCATACCCCAGAACTGAGGGTGGAAGATACCAGTATTCTCTCAGATAGACATACTCCCTCATTGCCGAGAACTCGCGGTCCGACTCGTCATATCGGGATATCATATTCAGGCTGCACAGATTCTCCAGCATGATGCGGGCATCAACATCTTCCGGATGGGAGGACAGATAACGGCAGAAAGTCTCCGCCAACTGGCGCAGCACATAGTCATAGCTCACCTGCGGGATATCATCTTCAAGTTCAATCCCCAGAGCTATCTGCGACTGCGACTTCCAGCACAGATAGGCTTCGAGCAGATACTTGGAGTACTCCCCCGTCGAGAGCACATCCTGCACAAACGAAAGGTCCCCCGAAAGATGCGCCAACTCTATCGCCAGAACGCACTTGGTGTCAATGTCAGAACTCTTCTCATATTCAGACACAAACATCTCTGCATACTTCGTAAGCGCCAGAGTATCTGGATAGTCAACCTGCTTCCTCATGGCCGCATACTCATAGAACCCAGGCACATGGGAAGACTTGTCATACCACTTCCAGAACTTGGCCGCAAAGGCCTCCAGCTCCTTCGATGTCGACAACTGCGGCTCATCCTCGCGGCTCCGAGAGAAGCGCTCCAGCAGCGTCGCTATCTCCACCCGGGAGAACCCCTCGCCCTCTGGGTCCTCAAACTCATCGAACAGATTCCGCACCGCAGCAACCCGCTCCGCAGGCATAGTCGCCTCCAGCTTCGAGTAAAACCCCTCGCTCGGCTTCACTTCAGGCCAACCCCCAGTCGGAATATAGCTCTCCAGATACCAAAAGATTAGCCTGTTGCACTCCAAGGTATTGAAGAGCTCCGCAACAGACCGCATAAACGTCGACGAATCCACCGGCATCAGAACCGCGCTATCCATCGGCATCGCCATCAGCATCTCGCGGTATGCAGCCATCTGCTCCGCTTCGCTGGCAGATGCAGACGCAGAAGCCTTCCTCCCTCCCCTGTTACCGCAGGAGATGAGGGTGAGAACCATAAGGGTAATCAGAACAATACTTTTGCTTTTCATACTTATTTTAATTCCGTTAACCAAGTCAAACATTTCGGGCTCTCAAACGCATATACATTAACTTTTTCTTGCCCGAACCAAATATCGACCAAACCGTAGACAAAGATATAACCCCAACTATAAAAAGTAGCATGTTAACCCAAATGACAAACAACACGAAAAGAAGGATAAACAATACTATAAATATTGTCCACGCAGATGTATCTTCTTCAATATTCCAAATATCACCATTCGAAAACATAACATCGTTATCTCCCCTTGCAATAATTTTACAATCCGCCACATGAACTTGCCCCCTCCACTTACTTGGAATTTTCATTTCCTTATCCACTAATTCGGAAAATCTCACTGGAACTCTGTACATCAAACGATGGTCTTCGCGGGAAAGAGGGTAATAACCATCCACTTGCCGAACAAAAGCGTATCCTTTATGACATATTATGGGCGCGTGAAATTCTTCAGAGATTCTTTCGTGGTTGCGATTCTCCAGCCACATACTTTTAGTGTCTCCAGACCTGACCGAATAACAAATCGTGCGAATATTTTTTAAAGACACCCTACTGTGATGAAGGGATAATTCATTACCGAGATAGCTTCCGCAACTCGCGCAATATTTTGCTTCGTCCGCATTTTTAGCACGACATTTTTTACATTCACGCATAATAATTACTTAAGACGATGCCCGTAAAAATCGAAATGGTCTTTATTACCAGAAGAGTCTACCGCTTCAATAACAGAACCTCTCACCTTACACGTTAAGTATTTAGCAGGCACGATTGCTTTATTTATTTTTGGGTTATATACACCTTTAAATTCATCCTTGCGCAATATATAGAGTTCGCTCCCTTTCAAATTTTCTATATTCGAATAATCAGTCCCCAAAATAATTTTTTTGAAATCTAAATCATAAAGACCGCATTTTTCATTTGATGTTATTTTCAAATAACGTATATTGTAGGATTCAACATAATCAAATCTTGGCGTAAGTAATATTTTATCCTCGCTATTAATCAACCCCATTTTCAAATCCTTTGCAATTCTCCTATAGTTATTCATAAACAGGTTCTTCTCGATATAATCAGCATTTTTTTCTAGACGCATACTCCTATTTATTGTTGAAATCAAAACGCAAAGGAATCCTAATGCCGTTAAAATTAAAAACACTCCGCAAATGGAGGCCATTATATTTAAGCTACTCGTAGCACCTTCCATGTCCCAATAATCGGTTATATCCAAAATTCCAAGAATAATGGGGCAAATCATCCGTAAACAAAAGAGAAACAACACAGAAAAAAACCAGCGTTTACACTTTCTTACTATCTGCATTTTATATTCCGATTTAGGGATAAACTCAATATCCTTAAATTTATCTAGAGTAAATTGCGAATTAGGTTCTTTAACAATAGATAGCCTCTGCCCACATTCCTTACAGAATTGAGCCTCATCAGGATTAGTAGTATTACAATTATTACAGATTTTCATATCATATTTTTGTTCTTTCCCTTCCACATATTATGCAATAACGATCAGCTGGTGCAAACTTATGCCCGCAATAAATGCAAAAGTTTGCAAGTTGGGGCTTTGGTAGAGGAGTAGGTTTAACTGGATGTGAGGAAATTTCTAACAAATTCGAATCGTATTTGATTGAGGGGTCTTCTACAAATACGTTACCGCTCTTAATCAGCTTATGATAGCTGTTCGGAGCCACCCTAACGTAGGCCTCGCTATATTTAACCCTTATCTCTTCCCATTCACCTGAAATCTTTAGATGTTTATAGTCTTCCAACCATTGTTTTCCCGATGACTGCGATCTGGCAATATAGCTCATCTTCCCTAAAAGCTGAACTTGTTGATATTCAATGGAGACTTTGTGATCTGATTGCCCGTTCTTGGGCTTCTCATGGGACGTAATCTTGTGTTCGAATTCCCTTTTAGCGGCATTCCAAACATATAACACCGATCTATCCGCAGAGAAATAGTGATTTTTCTCCGTTAATCGCCAATAACCGCCATGGTACATGGCATAGACATAAGCGTAGCCCTTGCTAATTTCTATTTCATCATATTTCCCGGAAAGATGGCGCCCACTTGAACTTTCCAACCATTGTTTTCCTCCTTCACGGATAAGATGAAGGTGTACATTTTGTCCACCTGCTCCCTTCAAAGACACAGATGCCGGTGTATGTTTCGGATGTATTTCGGGGTTGTTAATTACAGCACCTCTAACCTCTTGAATACGATTTGACAATTCATTTATATCATCTTCCCGCAAATATGATTCGAGAATTTCCAAGCAACGATTAATCCTATAATCTTTTAGCGAAACAAGGTCGGAATAAATCTGCGCGTCTCTAAAATTATCAAAATCCTCCGACGAGAAAAGCATTGATTCTGAATCAAATAGCTGATATTTTTCCGCTAAAGGAGCTTTAAGCGATAGGGCCAACAAACTAGTATATATTACAACCTGGGAAAAATAATCCAATTTTTCGGACGCAACTTTGTTATAACGTCTTTTAGGGTGTTGATAATCTTTAAGACCAGCTATTACGTCCGAATATAAATTGCCCATTGTAGGCACATAGACGGAATCATAGTCCAACAATCTTAATTCTCCCTTATTATTGACCATTATGTTTCCGTGCTGCAAATCCCCATGGGCAATGTGTTTAGAGTTTAAAGATTTGCACATCTCAAGAAACTTATCGGAAAGGTCTCGTAATTTATCCTTATTAGAGATATTTTCCTTAATATAGTCCTTCAGTAGCTTGCCATCAACCCACTTCATCCTTATTGTTGGATAGGTTTGCCCGTTAACAACTATCCCCTTTTCGCAATAGTGTATATCAGAGAAATAAGGCGTCTTTATCGACTTAAAGTAGGTTGTCATTTGCTTATACCGATTGAATGCATCTGTAATTGGCACATACCAACAGCGAAAAGCCCATTTGCTACCATTCACATCGCATGGGAATACGACAGAGTAACCTCCTGTATATTTTACAAGCGATCCATTAGACTTCGTCTGAAACTTTCCATCTCGAAAAAAGGCATCCTTAATAAGTGTCTTTACTCGAACAGAAGTTTCTATGTCGCTAATATTCAATGACATATCTTAAAATCCATATAAAAAGGCGCAAATTTTCCATTGAGACCCCTAGTTCCTACCCGATGCTCAAGAATTGCAAAAACTATTTTTCTAAACTTCCCTTGAAACTCCGGTTCTCCTAAAATCAACTTAAAAAGTTTTGAGACTAACACTGGTTTTAAGCGGAATGCGCCGCACCCAAAAGCTCCTAAGACTAAAGAATCATGACCATTGACCAGCCCAATTCTAAATATTGTACGGATTTTATCCTTCATTATGTTTTCTCCTTCAGCATTGAAGCTTCCATCGGGAGCTCCATACTGTTCCAATTCGGGTCCTTGATTAAAGTTCAAAGCGGCCACTGAAATGACAGAAGATTGCCAAGTTTCATCCAGCAATGCATAACTATTTATAGGATCCCTGAACACCGTTACTTTCCCAGAATATATTCCACCGTAACGAATATCCATTGGGTATGCTGAATACTTGTATGGCATATTGGATTCTAACGCAAAATCCTTTCTATAAAATGGATATAGCGACTGTGAAAGATTGGTTGCCCTAAACAAAGTTTCCTCTTGCGCAAGAGCACCACTTCTATATCCCCCGCCAGCACAAAACCTATTAGCCAAATTAAGGATTGCAGGATTTAAACCCTGCTCCTGCATCCTGTGAGCCACCACCAAACAATCCTCATTAACCACATCCGTTTCAAGATTCCACAAAGGCGGCACTTCCGCAGCGCTTATCGGTTTGTCACATATCTTGGTTCGTGATAATGCCTCTTCACCATCACTTAATAGGACATTTTGTCCCGAAGTCGAGACATAGCCCCCTGCCATGAATATCTGTTTGTTGTTGTTCCAGACCTCCCAACAGAGTTTTTCTCTTGGCCACAAATCCGACTTAACTTTGAGTGCGGCTTCTTTATAATCCCATCCTGGATACAGTTGAGTCATCTTATTCCGATTTAGATATGTATGATGAAGGCGATTTCTTTGCGTTCTCCAATTCGGTCTTTCGCCATTCCTCAATCGCTGTGTCAAGAATCTCCGATTGAATATCTGACAGTTTCTGAAGAATCTTTTTATTGCTTTCCACGTCCATCTTGATTTTCTCCTGAGCCGTTTCTTCGGATATCTTCCTCGCCACTGCTAAATTATCGTTTTGTTCCGCTTCAATTTGAGCGCGATATGTTTGTTTTTGTATCTTTTCGACAGCAAGTAAATCATCATAAGGTCCAGAAGCCACCATCATTTTAAAGAAAGTTGGAGACACCTCAATAATAATGAACATTAACATGATAAATATAGACACGAGTCTAACAGCATCATTGTCCTTCTTTAGATTTGCAAAAGCTTCATACCTCACACAAAACCCCGTATTTTCTTCAAACTTTTTCCTTTTCTCCCTCTCATCATCAATGTTCTTCTGAGTTTCCTTTATTTGCTGCTGCTTAAAATCCATTTCCGATCCATGTCTCATGTCGAAGTTATCAAGAGCCTTTTGCGCGTCATTCTTTCTAATCTCTTTTTCCCTATAAATAGGGCCACGACCAGCCCTCCCACTTAGAGCATTGCCCTCCCCTTCTTCGGCCAACGCTCTAGATGCCTCATCTAACTTTTCTTCTAACTCCTTTCTTCTATTGACTAAAGCCGCGTACTCGTCGTCTAACTTTTGACGTTTTACAACATCAACATTATCCTCTGAAAGTTCTCTTCGAGATTCGTTATCCTTTTCTATTTGCCAATTTATTCTATCCTCAAAAATTTTCATTTCCAAAGGAGTAGAAATAACGATACCCAAGAAAATGGCTATAATGATTCTAGGCAAACCTGCAAGCAACTCATAACCGCTAATTGTATGTTTTCCATCCGAATACATCGTGTTAACAATGAACCTATCTAGGTTAAAAATTAGCAATCCCCAGAAAATACCGAATCCAATTGAAATCGGCACATTTTTAAAAATGGTGGAGAACGCATAACCTCCGGACAGCATTGCCATTAATGCAGTAAATAGGATAAGTCCCCCTTGTCCCGCGTACTTTGCCCACTCGGTGGGACATTGCCTAACAAGCTTAACATTTACACCACTGCAAATCCAAAGGAAGTTGTTTATGAGACCTCCTTTACTGTATTCACTATTGTTTTCCATATCTAAAACTATTTTTAAATCGTTTAAAGTAACTCAATAGATTTTCCCGAAATTCAAAATTCTTTTTGATGGTACTCGAACATATGTTTTCTAATTTGCCTATCAAATACTTGTCATTTATTGAAGATGACGGCAACTTTAATGAAGAAAAAAGTCCGGTTATATTAACTTCATTTGCGCATCTTTTCTCAAATTGTTTTGTATTAAGATTAAAAGACTTTGGCTCTAGCTTGAGATTAAATACTGGGCCCAGTTTAAACTCGGGTACCACAACCTTTTTAACCAGTGGTGGAGATAGGACTTTTCGTACTCTTAATGATTCACGACGTTCCCCAAAAGCATCTGTCACTATCAAATCGAACTTTTCATCCTTGTCAATTTCCACCTCTTCAAAACCGCTTGCCTCTACTTCTTTTGGCGAATATCCCTTTCTCTCAAACATTAATTTTGTCGCGTTCTCCACATTCCATGATAGAATCACATGCGAGCCAGAGATGACATGATAGGCGTTGGCCTTAAATGAGATTGTAGCTTCTTTACAAACTTCGACGACGATTTTTTTCTCAAAGGTACGCTCACCATCTAAGCCTACGGTCTCAAGAGTATATTCAGTTGTTTTAGATGGTGAAATCTCTAATTCACTCTTAAGTTCCACATCCTTTTTCTCATCGTCATATTTCAAAAAAGCCTTCTGTGCATCCTGTACATTCCAACTTATTTTTGTCTTTTCCCCTTTACCTTCTCGCAATTTTGTGCTAGATGCTAAAAGAGTGATTGTCGGCGTTTTAAAAGCATCAAACACTAATGACCTAGAGCAAACCTCTTCATCTGCATAGGCCTTCAATTCATAAGTATTAATTTGCTGCGCCACCTTTATTGGCTGCCGGCTTTTAAGTGGAACGTCGCTTCCCATCATTGTCACCTTGTCGGCATTTAGGCACTCCCACTCAACATCTACGACATCACCAATATATTTTTTTCTTTGGTCGTCAGAGATTTTAAAATAAAGGATTGACGGAAGTTCTTTAGCCTCAAAAGATATCTTCTTAGTCGACTGACCTTCCTTATTCTCCGCAGTTACCTCCCAAGTGTTTAGTCCACTTACAACATTCACTTCCTTTCTTCCTCTTCTTTCAAACTTCTCATTAAAGGGAGCGATTGAAACTTTATCAGCATCCTTTACTTCCCAGAAAAGTACACCTTTCCTGCCGACAAATTTGGAACCGTTATAAGCAAAACTATTGATAATTGGCAAAGACCTAAAAGGATGTAAATCATTAATGTCCTTAACGGCTAAAGAACTCTTAATCCATGATAAGCAGATATCAATATTGTCATCTTTTAGACTTTTAAGGTCTGAATAGATTTTAGAGCGGCTAAAATCCGCGAAATCTTTAGCAGTAAATAGCATTGATTCCGAAGCGAATAGCTGATATTTCTCTGCGAGGGATGGGGCTATCGACAAGGCCAATAAACTTGTATATATTATCACTTGAGAGAAATAGTCCAACTTCTCCGAGGCAATCTTGTTGTTTGACCTTTTGGGATGCTGGTAATCTTTCAGGCCATCAATTTCATTCAAGAATGAATTTCCCATTGTGGGGACATAGACGGAGTCATAATCTAGCAATTTTAACTCTCCTTTGCCATCCACAATTATGTTTCCGTGCTGCAAATCCCCATGAGCAATGTGTGCAGAATTTAAGGTCCTACACAGAACAAGAAACTTATCCGCCAGATTTCGGAGTTCTTTCTTATCGGTGATAATCTCTTTTACATAGTCCTTTATTAGCTTTCCTTCAATCCATTTCATTCGGATAGTAGGATAGATTTGTCCGTTGACAACTATTCCCTTTTCGCAATAATGGATATCAGAGAAATAAGGAATGTTATGCTGTCTTAAATAGTCAGTCAATAACCGGTAGCGGTTGAACGCGTCAGAAATCAGGACATACCAGCAACGAAAAGCCCACTTATCACCATGCACGGCGCAGGGAAACACCAAAGAATAGCCCCCTGTATATTTAACAAGAGAGCCACTTGGCATATACTCAAAAACCGCATCCGCAAAAAAATCGTCTTTAATGAGAGATCCTTTACTCTTTACGGCTAGTTCTATGTCTGCTGGGTTTAAAGACATTGTAAATTATTTGGGTTTCCCTCCACTCCAGTTGTTAACTAACTCTGTCACATCAAGTTGAGAATTATTAGACTTTGCGGATTTAGATGTTGACGGCTTTGGCCATCTCGTCACAATAGGAGCGAGGTCAGCAGGCTTAGAAGGCTTTGTCTTGTGCCTAGGATTTGGGGATGGCCAAACATCAATTATCTTTCTAAGCGGATCTATGACCACATCTTCAAGAGGCACCAAATCCCCGATTGATGATTTATCCAGATATTCGCACAACCTATTCAAGCACAACGGGATATTTTTGTTCTTGTCCTTTAAATCAGAAATATCTCTAAAAATTTGAGAAGACCTAATGTTTTTAAAATCATCAAGAAAGAAAAGCATGGATTCCGAATCTTGGAATTTATACTTTGTAGCAAGGCTGGGATTATATGCCAATACTAGAATACTGAGATAGATTATCAGTTCCGAAAAATAATCCAATTTCTCATTGGCCTTTTGGTTATCTTCTCTGGCAGGATGCTGATACCCTGGCAGTCCCTTGATTTCATCAGGCATATTCTCCAATCCCGGGACAAACATAGAGTCATAGTCAACAAGAATAATGGAACCATCATCCCTCACCATAATATTCCCATGTTGCAAATCCCCATGTGCAAATTGATGCTCGTGGAGGTCTTGTGCCATCTTCTTAAAGGCTTCTGCTAGAGATAGCAATCGGCTTTGGTTATGCAAGTTTCTCTCAATATATTCTTTCAGAGGTGTAGCAGACACCCAATCCATCAAAACGATTGGTTGTAGTCCTTTGGGCGTTGCAATTGCTCTGTCTATATACTCAAACTTAACGAAATACGGAAGCCCAGATTGAGCCAGAGCCTCTGCTATCTTCTTCGTTCTCTCCTTAGCATCCTCTATCGCCGCATGCCAGCAACGTACAGCATACTTTTTATGAGTTGTCTCATAAGGAAAGACACAACAAAATCCGCCCGAATACTTAATCACGCGTTTTGCACCAGTGGTCATTCTAACCAAATGTCCACCCGATAATTCGTTTACATGAACCAATGCGGGATTACTTATAGACGCCACATATTCTTCTATTGTTGGAAGAGCCATTTTCTTCTAGATGTGTCTTAATAAATATCAACGCTTTTCACAAAACAAGTGATATAGCCGACCAAAGATAGAAGCGTAGAACTGTTCAATCGTTTTACTGAGTTTGTCTATTTCATCCTGTAATCCAACTACTTGCTCTTTTAACTTGGAGATTACACCTTTATTTTGTGAGCATTCCTCGTTCAGACTAGCAATCTGAGCTTTACAAGTTTTATTCTCCGCGTCAATTGCAGCATTATTTGCCTTAAGAACATTGTTCTCCTCTCGCAATTTTTCATTCTCCTGTTGCGCTTGAAGGGCTTGTTCTTTAGGGTCGGATGATTGGACCTTAAAGTCGGGTTCACCGCACTCGTCTATAATAATCAGAGTACTGTCGTCGTTCTTTAGTCCATCATTCTTTCGCCATTCTTCCACCAAGTCTTCGAAGTCAGCCTGATAATCAATATTTAATAGCTTATTCACCCATTTCTCATCGTCTCCTTCCTTTTTCTTTTTGTCCAGGAAATCTGAAAAAGGGTCGGAAACCATGAGAAAAGAAATACCATCCTTAATTTCGATTTCTCCTCTCTTTAGGGTTCCCTTGCCGGGCTTATCGGGATACGAATCATAATAATCTGGGAAATTATCAAATTCTTCTCCTTCAGGTTGGGAAGTTATAATACTTGATATTTTACTTCCATCAAGTACTACGAGAGCTGTGTCCCCTAACACCTCATAGAGCAACTCCTTATCCTTTATCCTAACCCCCAAAAAAGTAGCACAGCCAGATGTCCTTTCTGCAAGAATCTTTTTTTGGTTCCAAGTTTTAAGGCCATCCTTTTCACGCTTTTCGATAACTCCTTTGATGTCTTCGATCCACTTCGCACTAATCTCTTTTCGATTTTCCAGATTGTCGGGAGACCAGTTTTCATCTTTAACAAAACTTTCCGTTAAAAGTTGAGCCCATTCTTTCTGAAACACCGAAGAACTCATACCATCAGACAATGCCAAGGATTGGTTTGCTTCATTTTTCGCAAACCAATCCTGACAATCTTCCTTAGACTCATTAAGTTTATGAGTCTGAAATAATCTTAGTCTCATTCCATTCGGTCTCCTTGAGCTCCAGAAGAGCCGAAGTTTATCAATTTTATGAGCTGTACACCATCAGCCTCAAAAATACATCCGCGTGAGCCTTCTTTCATTGCCAATTCGTTTTTAGCGGCTGCGCCTTTATAGGATTCAGGAATCACACTTGAGATGTTATACAGGAATTGCGCTTCTGCTCCCTCACACTGACTGATATCATTAGGGAACTCAATCTTCTGGCCATCCCTCTCTATTCTAGCATTAAAAATCAGGGGATGACCATCTGAATTGGACATGTTCATTATTTCTTCAGCCACAAGTCGAGTTTCTTCCATGCAAATAGAAATACTCTTTCCATCATAGTAAGGAGCTCCATCTGAAATATTAATAATAACTGGAGCGGGGCTATCAGGACGCTCATTCCATTTCTCGACCAGTTTTTTTGCATCCTCAAATGCTTGTTTCATGTTTGTTACCTGGTCATCCTTAATAGGGTCAACCCACACTGGGCGCTCTATTGTCACGTCTACAAGACCACCAGCCCCATCGGAAACCTTTTTAGCTATCGTCTCCAACCTTAGATAGTTTTCTGACAGCTGGCTTAAAGTTCCATTACATAGGACATGCACACTACTATCGTAACCAAGCACAGCAATATTGCAACGATCCTTAAAACTTTGCCCATTCTGGTTCTTATCCAGAACATTCTGTATGCAAGCATTAACTGCCATAGCAGCAAATTCAGACTTTGTCTTACCCTCTTGGTAAGGAAGTGTCATTGACCCAGATTGGTCAATCAAAAAGATTAGTAAACCAGGAGTTGCAGAACTCCACTGTTTGTCATTTTGTGCCATAATTTTATATCATTAAAGTTGTTTAAATACAATTAGATTCTATATTTCATTGTGTATAGTTCTCTTCGCTCAAGTACATTCTTAAACATGAATATGTAGCAACTTTTCGTTCACTAAGTTCTCCTTATCCGCAAGCCTGCATTAAATGAAAAACATTTTGCAATATACCTACTTTCCACCACAATTCCGCAGTTCATTTTGATTCATTTAGCAATCAAGCAAAATCTTGCACGTTTCTGGCTCCAAAAGAAACTTATTATTCACGTAAAAAGAAAGTGTGGAGTCTCTTCA
>Ga0065709_1006072_pt1 | contig 18986 bp, 11 predicted proteins | sample Hoacrofraction14_2_FD_59096 | JGI IMG/M metagenome (GOLD analysis project Ga0065709, IMG submission 59096) | Hoatzin crop microbial communities from Cojedes, Venezuela, sample from fiber fraction 14 v1 | ecosystem: Host-associated > Birds > Digestive system > Esophagus > Crop | place: Venezuela...
CGAGCACTACTACGAGACCATCGGATGGTATCTGGACAACCAGCACTACTACGACAACTACGACCGCAAGGCCGCCAAAGTCTATCTCGGAGAGTGGGCATCGAAGGGCGACCGGGCTGACAACGCACTCGTAGAGGCCTACCACCTCTGCGGAATAGAGCGAAACGCCGACATCGTGGAGATGACGAGCTATGCGCCCCTGTTCGCTCGCCACGGCCACTTCAACTGGAGGCCAGACATGATCTATTTCGACAACGAAAAACTCAACCTCTCGCCCTGCTACGAGACGCAACGAATGTTCGGCACCTACTGCGGCGACCGCTACATCCCCTCCACCCTCACGGGCGACCCGCTGGTAGAGCAGCGCACGGGAGTGAGCGTGGTGAGAAACAGCCAGACGGGCAAGCGATACATCCGGCTGGTGAACACCCTTTCGCGACCGCTCGACATCACCATCAGCGGCCTGACGCTCGGGGCAAACGCAAAAATGGAGCTCTTCACAGGAAAACCGGGCGACAAGAGCGTGACCAAGCAGACGCAGACCCTCAGCGGTAGCATTGTAAAAGTGCCGGCCTACTCCTGCTGTTTCGTGATGATGTAGAGACGGCGCAGTGCCACCACGATGACACTCCAGTGCCACCACGGTGGGACTCCGGTTCCACCACGGTGGGACTCCGGTTCCACCACGGTGGGACTGAAACGCCACAAAGGCACGGAAAATCAGCGGAAAGCATATCCCTCGCGGATGCTCTCCGCTTTTTTCGCGCCCTTTGGTGGCTTACGGCCGCAACGACGGCAACTTTTTCCCGAAAAACTTGCGTCGTGCCGATTTTTTTGCTATCTTTGCAATCAAATTAAAATCCTGAAACCATGGCCAACAAAAGTCTCGGGGCCGCTAAGAAGGCCAAGAAAGACGAGTTTTACACCCAACTGCAGGACATCGCCAACGAACTGCGCCACTATCGCGACCACTTCCGCGGAAAAGTGGTGCTCTGCAACTGCGACGACCCCTACGAGAGCAATTTCTTCAAATTCTTCGCGCTCAACTTCAATGCCTGGGGGCTGCGGAAACTCATCTGCACCTGCTACGACGGCTCGCCCATCACTGGCACGCAGCTCGACCTCTTCGCTCGCGAGGGCATGGCAGCGGCGCCGGGAGTGCGCGAACGGAGGGCATACAAAATAGAGTTGACCGAGGTGAGCGACGTCAATGGCGACGGGGCGGAGGACATGCGCGACGTGGAGCTCATCTTGCGCCGCAATCCCCCCGTGGAACTGCGCGGCAACGGCGATTTCAGAAGTGCAGAGTGCGTCGAACTGCTCAAAGAGGCCGACATCGTTTGCACTAACCCACCGTTCTCGCTGTTCCGCGAGTATGTGGCTTTGCTGGTTAAGTACGACAAGAAGTTTCTGATAATCGGTAACGTAAACGCTATAACATATAAGGAAATTTTCCCTCTTATAAAGGAAAACAGACTTTGGCTTGGGCCTTCGATTACAAGCGGGGACCGGAAATTTAATGTACCCGATGATTATCCTATGGACGCTGCTGGGTGTGGCGTTGACGAAGACGGAAGAAAATTTATTCGCGTAAAGGGAGTTCGTTGGTTTACAAACCTTGACCACAAAAAGCGTCACGAGCCGTTGGATTTATGGAAAGAATATACTCCCGAAGAGTATCCGAATTACGATAATTACGACGCAATAAATATTGATAAGACCTCTGATATTCCGTGCGATTGGGATGGTATAATGGGCGTTCCAATCACATTTCTTGATAAATACGCCCCAGAACAATTTGATATTGTAGGTTTAATTGCAGGAAATATTCGAGGACTTGCTGGAATACCCTCAAGTACAGGAAAAGATGGACCATATTTAGATGGAAAACTTAAATATGGTAGAATATTAATACGAAAACATAAATCATAAAATAACACTTTACGGTAAGCGTCCGCAAGTTTGTGGACGATTTTGAGAACGACGAGACGGAGGGCAGAACATACTCCCCAAATATTAGCGCGAGTTCGCGTATAACGACCTGCAGCAGAAGGAGGCGACCAACTCCATTTTCTAGGACTCTCGGCTGAACGTGGTGTACTGGGCTAGGAAGGAGAACGCTCCACACACGAAATCGGAGGGGCGGCCCTCGGCGAAGAAATGGAAAAAGTTGGAGCAATCCTTTGTTTTTACGCGAAATTGCAGTAACTTTGCACCCCAAAACGGAAAGAAACAGAAAAAATGCAGGAAATAAGAAACATTGCAATCATTGCCCACGTTGACCACGGCAAGACGACGCTGGTGGACAAAATGATGCTGGCCGGCAACCTCTTCAGAGAGGGACAAGACCTGAGCTCGCAGGTGCTAGACGCCAACGACCTGGAGCGCGAGCGCGGCATAACGATATTGTCGAAAAACGTCTCTATCACATGGAAGGGGGTAAAAATCAACATCATAGACACACCGGGGCACGCCGACTTCGGCGGTGAGGTGGAGCGCGTGCTCAACATGGCCGACGGCTGCCTGCTGCTGGTGGATGCCTTCGAGGGTCCGATGCCGCAGACGCGCTTCGTGCTGCAAAAGGCTCTGCAAATAGGACTGAAACCCATCGTGGTGGTCAACAAGGTAGATAAGCCCAACTGTCGGCCCGAGGAGGTTTACGAAATGGTGTTCGACCTGATGTTTTCACTCAACGCCACCGAGGACCAGCTCGATTTCCCCGTGGTCTATGGCTCGGCAAAGCAAGGCTGGATGGGCGAGGACTGGCAAAAGCCCACGCAAGACATCACCTACCTGCTAGACAAGATTGTGGAGACGATACCTGCTCCGCGCCAACTGGATGGCACGCCACAGATGCTCATCACGTCGCTCGACTACTCCAACTACACCGGCCGTATAGCCGTGGGACGCGTGCATAGGGGTTCGCTCCGAGAGGGGCAAAACATCACCATTGCCCACCGCGACGGCACGCTGGAGAAGACAAAAATCAAGGAACTGCACACCTTCGAGGGCATGGGCCACACAAAGACGGCCGAAGTGGGCTCGGGAGACATCTGCGCCATCATAGGACTGGAGAATTTCGAGATAGGCGACACCATCTGCGATTACGAAAACCCGGAGCCGCTGCCGCCGATAGCCGTTGACGAGCCTACGATGAGCATGCTCTTCACGATAAACGACTCCCCCTTCTTCGGCAAGGCCGGAAAATATGTCACGTCGCGCCACATCAACGACCGTTTGCAGCGCGAACTGGAGAAAAACCTGGCGTTGCGCGTGGCTCCGTTTGAGGACTCCACGGACAAATGGCTCGTCTCCGGTCGCGGCGTGCTACACCTCTCGGTGCTCATCGAGACCATGCGCCGCGAGGGCTACGAGTTGCAGGTGGGCCAGCCGCAGGTCATCTTCAAAGACATCGACGGCGTGCGCTGCGAGCCTATCGAAGAGCTGACCATCAACGTGCCAGAGGAATTTTCCTCGAAAATGATAGACATGGTGACGCGACGGAAGGGCGAAATGACCTCCATGGAGACGCAGGGCGACCGCGTGAACATAGAGTTCGACATCCCGTCGCGCGGCATCATCGGACTGAGAACCAACGTGTTGACGGCATCGCAGGGGGAGGCCATCATGGCTCACCGCTACAAGGAATATCAGCCCTACAAAGGCGAAATCACCAGACGCGTGAACGGCTCGATGATTGCGCTGGAGACAGGTACGGCCTACGCCTACTCGATAGACAAACTGCAAGACCGCGGAAAATTCTTCATCGACCCGGGCGAAGAGGTGTATGCAGGTCAAGTGGTGGGCGAGCACGTTCACGATAACGACTTGGTTATCAACGTAACAAAGGCAAAGCAGCTGACAAACGTTCGTGCGAGCGGCAGCGACGAGAAAGCCCACATCATACCGAAGGTGAGCCTGTCGCTAGAAGAGACGCTGGAGTACATCAAGGCCGACGAATACGTAGAGGTAACGCCCGACGCCATTCGTATGCGCAAAATCATTCTCGACCACCTGGAGCGGAAAAGAGCAAACAAGTAAAAGAAACTATGAATAGACAACAAATCGTAGCGCAAATACGCCAAAAACAGAGCTTTCTCTGCGTAGGGCTGGACACCGACGAACGGAAAATTCCGCAACACCTGCTAAACGAGGACGACCCCGTTTACGCTTTCAACCGCGCCATCATCGACGCTACCGCCCCCTACTGCGTAAGCTACAAACCGAACCTCGCCTTCTACGAGTGCAACGGCAACCGGGGCATCATCTCGTTTGAGAAGACCATAGAATATCTGAAGACGAACTACCCCAACCACTTCATCATTGCCGACGCCAAACGCGGAGACATCGGCAACACCGCATCGATGTATGCACGCTGCTTTTTCGAGGCATACGACGTTGACGCACTGACCGTGGCACCCTACATGGGCGAGGACAGCGTGAAGCCGTTTCTGGAGTACAAAGACAAATGGGTGGTGCTGCTCGCGCTGACAAGCAACAAGGGCAGCCACGATTTCCAGATGACCGAGGACAAGGAGGGGGTGCGACTGTTTGAGCGCGTGATACGCCGTTCGCAGGAATGGGCTACCGACGAGCAGATGATGTATGTGGTGGGCGCAACCCAGGGCGAGCTGTTCAAGGACATCCGCCGAGTGGCACCGCGACACTTTCTGCTGGTGCCGGGTGTAGGCGCGCAGGGCGGCAGTCTGGAGGAAGTGTGCCGCTGGGGCATGACCGACGACTGCGGTCTGCTGGTCAACAGTTCGCGTGGCATCATCTACGCCAGTGCCGGTGACGATTTCGCCGAACGCGCGGCCGAAAAGGCACACGAGCTGCAGGAGCAAATGAGCAAGTTGCTGTAAATGGACAAGATTATCAGCGACCCCGTCTTTGGCTTTATAAAGATTCCGCGAGGCATACTGCTCGAAATCATTGACCACCCGCTGATGCAGCGTCTCACGCGCATCAATCAGCTGGGCATGGCGAGTGTGGTCTATCCCGGTGCTCGTCATACGCGCTTCAACCATTCGCTCGGCGCGTTTCACCTGGCAAGCGAGGCACTGATGATGCTCGCTCAGAAAGGCAACTTCATATTCGACAGCGAAGCCGAGGCTGTAGAGGCAGCAATACTGATGCACGACATCGGCCACGGCCCATTCTCCCACGTTCTTGAAAACACGCTCATCCACGGTATCTCCCACGAGGACATCTCGTTGCTGATGATGGAGCAGATAAACCGCGACCTCGGCGGACAACTGAACCTTGCCATAAGAATCTTTAGCGACGACTACTCGAAACACTTTCTCCACCAACTGATAAGCAGCCAGCTCGACATGGACAGGCTGGACTATCTGAAGCGCGACTCCTTCTTCACAGGCGTAGAGGAAGGCAACATCGGCTCGGCTAGAATCATCAAGATGCTGAACGTGAACGACGACGAACTGGTGGTTGACGCGAAGGGCATCTATACGATTGAAAATTATCTGACATCGCGACGCTCGATGTACTGGCAGGTTTATCTGCACAAGAAGGCTGTAGGATGCGAGAAAATGCTTATCGCGACACTGCGCCGAGCCAACCATTTGGTGAAGCGTGGACACGAGTTGTTCGCCTCGCCTTCGCTCTCTTATTTCCTCCACCAGCGCGTCGATAAGGAGTGGTTCTATAGCCATCCGGAGACGCTGAAACACTACGAAGAACTAGAGGACAACGACATCTGGAGCGCGCTGAAAGTGTGGCAGCATGAGGAAGATACGGTTTTGAGTACCTTGGCCGGCGACATCATCAACAGACGGCTGTTCAAGGTGGAAGTTTCCGACGAGCCACCCCTACCCGACCGCGTCGAAGAAATAACCGAACTCATCTCGCAAAAGATGAACATCCCGAAAGAGGAAGCCGCCTATTTCGTAAACGTCAGCGAGGTGTCAAAAGAGCTGTACGACGCTACGAAAGAAGCAATCAAAATCATTTACAAAGACGGCACGATTCGCGAAATATCGGAAGTTTCCGAATTGCTAAATGTCCATTTACTTTCTAAAAAAATCAGAAAATATTACCTTTCATACCTGCGTATATGAAAAACTTTTCGTACCTTTGCAGTCTAAAACATTTAAAAACGCAGTATGGAATTTACAGCCAAACAGATAGCCGAGCTTCTCGGCGGTCGAGTGGAAGGCAACGAAAATGCGAAAGTACACACGTTCACCAAGATTGAAGAGGGTAAAGAGGGTGCCATCGCTTTTCTGTCGAATCCCAAATATACCCATTTTTTGTATGACACAGAGGCAAGCGTCGTGCTTGTAAACGACTCGCTGGAACTGGAGAAAACGGTGAAAGCGACGCTCATTCGCGTTCCCAACGCCTACGAAGCAGTGGCACGGCTGCTGCAACTCTACGAGTCGATGAAGCCCCAAAAGGCGGGCATCGACCCTCTGGCATTCATCCATCCGACGGCCAAAGTGGCAGACGACGCGTATGTGGGCGCTTTTGCCTACGTCGGCGAGCGGACGGTGGTTGGCAAAGGCACGCAGATTTATCCCCACGCCGTAGTTGGCGACGATGCCGTAATAGGCGACAACTGCAAGATTTTCAGCAACGTAACGATTTACCAAGGCTGCCAGTTGGGCAACCATGTGACCATCCACGCAGGAACAGTTATCGGTGCCGACGGCTTCGGTTTCGCTCCTTCGGAAAGCGGATACGACAAGATACCGCAGATAGGCATCGTGAAGATTGCCGACGACGTGGAAATCGGCGCAAACACTTGCGTTGACCGAAGCACGATGGGCGCAACGCTGATTGGCAAAGGCACTAAGTTGGACAATCTCATACAGGTTGGTCACAACGTGGAGATTGGCGAAAACACGGTGATGGCAGCGCAAGGTGGCATTGCCGGCAGCACGAAAATCGGTTCGTGGTGCATGTTTGGCGGTCAAGTGGGAATGGCTGGCCACATTCACATTCCCGACAAGACGCATGTGGGAGCTCAGGCTGGCATCGTGGGAACGGTGAAGAAAGAGGGACAGACCATCATCGGCTCGCCAGCCATCGAGGCGCACAACTTCATGAAGGCAGCGGCCGTATATCCCAAGTTGCCAGAGATTTACAAAGAGTTAAGCGCACTAAAGAAAGAGATAGAAAGACTAAGCGCAATCGTAGAAAAGTAGTCTTTTAAAACGTTTGAAAACAAAAACAACAATGATATGCTGAAACAAAAAACGCTAAAGGGCAGCTTCTCGCTTTTCGGGAAAGGCCTGCATACAGGATTGAGCCTTACGGTAACGTTTAATCCGGCACCAGAAAACTACGGATACAAAGTGCAACGCATAGACTTGCCCGAACAGCCCACGATTGACGCCATCGCCGACAATGTGGTAGATACGCAGCGAGGCACCGTACTCGGACGCGGTGATGTTCGCATTTCCACCGTTGAACACGCCATGGCCGCACTATCGGCACTGGGAGTGGATAACTGCCACATAGAGGTGAACGGCCCCGAATTCCCCATTCTCGACGGTTCGGCAGCAAAATATGTGGAGAAGATAAACCAAGTGGGACTAGAGGAGCAAAACGCGCCTAAAGACTTCTATATCATCAGGAAAAAGATTGAGGTGAAAGACGAGGAGAGCGGCTCGTGCATCACGATTTTACCCGACGAGGAGTTCTCGCTGACGGTGATGTGCTCGTTTGAGTCGAAGTTCATCAACAGCCAATTTGCATCGCTCGAAAAGATGAGCGACTTCCCAACCGAGGTCGCCCCAGCAAGAACGTTTGTCTTCGTAAGAGACATTCTCCCGCTCATCAAGTCCAACCTCATAAAGGGCGGCGACATGGACAACTCCATCGTCATCTACGAGCGCGAGATGTCGCAGGAAGACCTCGACCGACTGGCCGACCAGATGCAAGTGGAACACCACGACGCTTCGAAGCCCGGCTACATTCAACACACGCCCATCTTCTGGGAAAACGAATGTACACGCCACAAGTTGCTCGACATTATCGGCGACATGGCACTCATCGGCAAGCCCGTGAAGGGAAGAATAATAGCCACGCGACCGGGACACACCATCAACAACAAGTTTGCCCGCCAGATGCGCCGCGAAATACGCAAGCACGAGGTGCAGGCTCCGGTATATGATCCGAACGAAACACCCGTAATGGACGTCAATCGCATTCGCCAGTTGCTGCCCCACCGCTACCCCATGCAGTTGGTTGACAAAGTGATTTCGCTCGGCCCCTCGACCATCGTCGGAGTGAAAAACATCACCTCTAACGAACCCTTCTTCCAAGGACACTTCCCCGAAGAACCCGTCATGCCAGGCGTGCTTCAGATAGAGGCAATGGCACAATGCGGCGGTTTGCTCGTGCTGAACACCGTAGATGAACCCGAACGCTGGTCAACTTATTTCATGAAAATAGACGGAGTGAAATTCCGCCAGAAAGTGGTGCCAGGCGACACGCTGCTCTTCAAGGTGGATCTGCTGGCACCCGTAAGACACGGCGTTTCGTCGATGAAAGGCTACGTCTTCGTAGGCGACCAAGTGGTTTCAGAAGCCACCTTCACCGCACAAATAGTGAAGAACAAGTAATCACGTCAACCCTAAATCCTAAAGAATGAACCAAATAAGCCCTCTGGCATACGTCCATCCCGAAGCAAAACTCGGCGATGGCAACAAAATAGGCCCATTCTGCTATATCGACAAGAATGTGGTCATCGGCGACAACAACACATTATATAATAATGTTACGATACACTTCGGCGCACGCATTGGGGCGGGCAACGAATTTTTCCCAGGCGCAAGCATCTCCACGAAACCGCAAGACCTGAAGTTCAAGGGCGAGGAGACAACGTGCCAAATAGGCAACAACAACAGCATACGCGAGAACGTGACCATCAGCAGAGGCACGGCATCGAAAGGGACAACCATCGTTGGCTCGAACAACCTGCTGATGGAGAACATGCACATTGCCCACGACTGCGTGGTAGGCTCGAACACCATCATCGGCAACTCAACCAAGTTCGCCGGCGAAGTGGTAGTGGCCGACAACGCCATCATCTCCGCCGTGGTGCTGGTGCATCAGTTCTGCCGCATCGGTTCATACGTCATGATACAAGGCGGCAGCCGTTTCAGCAAGGACATCCCGCCATACATCATACTGGGAAAAGAGCCAGCCGTATATTGCGGAATCAACATTGTAGGTCTGCGCAGGCACGGCTTCACCCCGCAACAGATTGACACCATTCACAACGCCTACCGACTGATTTACTCCAAGGGAATCATACAGGAAGGCATCAACGAAGCACGACTGGCATTCCCCGACTCACCCGAAGTAGAGAACATCTGCTCGTTCATCGAGCAATCGAAACGAGGCATCGTCAGGTGAAACTGGTCGTCCTTACAGGTCCGACGGCCGTAGGAAAGACCGAGTTGGCGCTCACGATAGCCGAACGACTCGACACACCTATCATCAACGCCGACTCGCGGCAGATGTTTCGCGAACTGAAAATCGGGACAGCACCACCCACAGCAGAACAGCTGGCACGAGTGAAGCACTATTTCGTTGGCACGCTCTCGCTAGGCGACTACTACAACGCCTCGATGTTCGAACAACAGGTGATGACGCTGCTGCAAGGCGAACTAAAAGACAAAGAATATGTGCTGATGTCGGGAGGAAGCATGATGTACATCGACGCAGTGTGCAACGGCATCGACGACATACCGACCGTGGACGAAACAACGCGCAAGGAAATGAAACAACGACTGGCCGACGAAGGGCTGGAAGCACTGACGAACGAACTGAAAGCCAAAGACCCCGAATATGCCGCCACCGCCGACCTGAAAAACCCAAAACGAGTGATACACGCGCTAGAAATAATCAGCATGACGGGGCAGACCTATTCTTCGTTCCGAACAAACAAACGAAAACAGCGGCCTTTCGACATCGTGAAAATCGCGCTCAACCGCGACCGCCAACAGCTCTACCAACGCATAGACCAGCGTGTGGAGCAGATGATAAGCAACGGACTGGTGCAAGAAGCGCGACAACTCTACCCACGACGAGGCATCAATGCCCTAAACACCGTGGGCTACAAAGAGTTGTTCGACTCTTTCGAAGGACGATGCACCTTGGGGAAAGCAATAGAACAAATAAAATACGACACCCACCGCTACGCACGCAAACAAATCACATGGTTTAGGCGCGACAACGAGGTGAGGTGGTTTCATCCAGAAGAACAGGATAAGATACTAAGACACATCTATGAAAACGATAGGCAGGTGGATTAAGAAAAGCCTTAAATGGTACGGAAGACTATTCTGGAAAAGCCGGTGGTACACCAAACTGCTGGGACTCATCGGAACGTTTCTCGTGCTGACCCTACTGTGGTTCGGCATGGTACACGTCAACTTCCTCTGGCTCTTCGGAAAGTCGCCAAGCATCGACGACATCATGAACCCCGAGACAAGCCAAGCCTCCGAAATCTACAGCGCAGACGGAGTGATGATTGGAAAATTCTTCAACGAAAACCGAACGCCCGTCAACTATGAGGACGTCAACCCCCTCTTCTGGGACGCACTCATCGACACCGAAGACGAACGCTTCTACAGCCATTTCGGAATAGACTTCCAAGGACTCTTCGCCGCAGCAAAGGATATGATTGTGCACGACGACGCACGCGGCGCATCCACCATCACGCAGCAACTCGTGAAAAACATGTTCCGAGTAAGAACGAAATACTCCACCGGACTGCTCGGAAAAATACCAGCACTGCGCATCATCATCATGAAAAGCAAAGAGTGGATATCTGCCGTCCAGATAGAACGACTCTACGACAAGAAAGACATACTCACCATGTATGCCAACACCGTCGATTTCGGCTCCAACGCTTTCGGCATAAAAACGGCCTGCAAAACCTATTTCAACACCACGCCAAAGCAACTCAACGCCGAGCAGGCTGCGACACTCGTCGGAATGCTCAAGGCAACCACCTACTACAACCCCATCTCCCACCCCGACAACAGCATCAAACGCCGCAACATCGTGCTGCAAAACATGCGCAACCACTGCCACCTCACCGAGGCGCAGTTTGACTCGATAAAGCAGATACCGATAGAACTGCAATACAGCGTCGAGAAAAACTACGACGGGCAAGCACAATATTTCCGCGAAGCCGTGGCCGACTATCTGCGCGACTGGTGCAAAGAGAACGGATACGACCTGTACAACAGCGGACTGAAAATCTACACCACCCTCGACACGCGCATGCAGAAATACGCCGAAGAAGCCGTCAACAAGCAGATGCAAGCAGTGCAGCGCAATTTCAACCAGCATTGGGGAAAGACCAACCCATGGCAAGACGAATATCACCACGAGATACCAAACTTCATAGAAGGTCTCGCAAAGAAATTGCCCATATATAAACACCTGGAGCGCAAATTCCCCAACGACCCCGACTCCGTGGCATATTACCTCAACCTGCCCCACCCCGTCAAAGTGTTCGACTACGCCGAGGGACAAAAGGAAATCAACATGTCAACCATGGACTCCATACGCTACATGGAGCGGTTCATGCACTGCGGATTCGTGGCCATGGAGCCCCGCACCGGACATGTGAAAGCATGGGTCGGCGACATCGACTTCACAACATGGAAATACGACAAGGTGACGGCCATGCGTCAACCAGGCTCCACCTTTAAACTCTTCGTCTATACCGAAGCCATGAACCAAGGCATCACGCCCTGCGACAAACGGCGCGACAGCTACGTCAGCATGAGAGTGTTCGACAAAAACAAACAGATGGAAGTAACATGGGCACCCACAAACGCCAACGGACGCTTCTCCGGCGACTCGCTCACGCTAAAGGCTGCCTTCGCCCAAAGCATCAACTCCATCGCCGTGAAACTAGGGCAGGAAGTGGGGATAGACAACATCGTAAACACCGCGCACGCGATGGGAATACAAAGCCCCCTCGACAACACGCCCTCGCTCGCACTGGGGGCAAGCGACGTCAACCTGCTCGAACTCGTCAACGCATACGCCACACCCGTCAACGACGGCAAATACCACGAGGCAACGCTCGTAACGCAGATACTCGACCGAAAGGGAAACCTGGTCTTCGAAGCCCCCACGGAGCAGCAACAAGTAATACCCTACAAGAGCGCATTCTTCGTTCAGGAACTCATGAAAGCAGGACTCACCGAGACTGCAGCCACCTCGCAATCGCTCGGGGGATATGTAGGAAACTTCCGCGACACACAGTTCGGCGGAAAGACCGGCACAAGCAACAACCACTCCGACGCATGGTTCGTCGGCATATCGCCCAAACTCGTCTGCGGAGCATGGGTAGGAGGAGAATACCGCTGCATACACTTCCGCACAGGCGCACTGGGGCAAGGCAGCCGAACGGCACTCCCCGTCTGCGGACTGTTCTACCAAGCAGTGCTGAGCGACCCCAACTTCAAACACTATCACGGCAAGTTCGCGCCACCCAAAGACGAAGACATCAAGCAAGGCATGTACGCCTGCCAAGGGTATGCACGCACACGCCACATCCCAGACAGTGCCGAAGTGGACAGCGCAGAAATACCCCACGGCGACGACGTAATCATCTACGACAGCCAAGGACGACCCGTTCTCGACACAAGAAAAACACCACCGGGAGCAACCGCCACGCCCGACATACCCATGCCCCAAGAACCCTCGCCCCTAGAACAGCCCAACAACAAAACACGAGAAGAGGACGGCTATATCTAATCGACAGAATGACACCCGACACCGACAATCGTGAGTGGCAACAGGCACTCCAAGTCATACAATTTACCCGTCGCTCGCTTTTTCTCACAGGAAAAGCAGGCACGGGTAAATCCACATTTCTGAAATACGTCTGCCAAAACACGAAAAAGAAACACGTCGTACTGGCACCCACGGGCATCGCAGCCATCAACGTGGGCGGCACTACGCTCCACAGCTTCTTCAAACTCCCCTTTCACCCACTGCTTCCCAACGACTCGAAATACAGCGTGAGAAACATTCGGAAAGAACTGAAATACAGCGGAGAAAAGATAAAACTGATACGCGAACTAGAACTCATCATCATTGACGAGATAAGCATGGTACGCGCAGACATCATCGACTTCATCGACCGCGTACTCCGCATTTATTCCGGAAACATGCGCGAACCGTTCGGAGGCAAACAACTGCTGCTCGTGGGCGACGTGTTCCAGCTAGAACCCGTCGTGCGCGAAGAAGAGTGGCGGCTGCTCTCACCCATCTATCCCAACCCCTACTTCTTTTCGGCAAAAGTGTTTCAGGAGATGAAACTCATCAGCATCGAACTGAGAAAAGTCTATCGGCAACGCAACCCGGAGTTTATCGCCATACTCGACAGAATACGCAGTAACAGCGCGACTGACAGCGACATAGCAGCACTCAACCGACGCGTATCCAACGAGACGACCAACGACAACGCAGGGCTATCCATCACGCTAGCCACGCGACGCGACACAGCCGACCACATCAATCAGCAACGACTAAACGACCTCGAAGGAGAGCCAACCACATTCTTTGGAAAAATAACGGGCGAATTTCCCGACACCTCGCTGCCCACGCCAACGGAACTGCAAATGAAACCAGGCGCACAAGTCATCTTCATAAAAAACGACAGAGACCGACGCTGGGTTAACGGCACACTCGGAATAGTATCTGCCATCGACGAAGCCCACAACGCTATCAGCGTAATCACCGAAGACGGCAACGAGTATGAAGTAGGTAAGGAAGTCTGGGAAAACATGAGGTATCGCTTCAACGCAAAAGAGCAAAAGATTGAGGAAGAACAGATTGGCACATACACGCAACTGCCTGTAAAACTGGCGTGGGCAATCACGGTACATAAAAGCCAAGGACTCACCTTCCGCCGCGCAACCATCGACTTTACGGGTGGCACATTCGCCAGCGGCCAGACATACGTGGCACTCAGCCGATGCACGTCGCTCGAAGGCATCTGTCTGAAAGCCCCACTAAGGCGTGCAGACATCCGCGTCCGCCCGGAAGTGCTGACCTTTGCCAGCCACTACAACGACAGCGGCACGCTAAACGCGGCACTCCACGAAAGCCAAGCAGACAAGGAGTACCGCGATGCTGCCAACTATTTCGACAATGGCGACTTCAACCGATTTCTTGACGCATTTTTCAAGGCTATTCATGCGCGCTACGACATAGAGAAGCCCGTGGCAAGGCGATATATCCGGCGAAAACTAAACATCATAAACACGCAGCGACGGCAAATCGACGAACTAAGAGAGCAACTGACGCAGCAGCAGGATTTCCTGCACCAGCTAGCGGCCGAATACGTCTCTATGGCCCACGAATGTGAACACGACCACATGAACGATGCTGCGATACGCAACTACGAAAAGGCTCTGCGGCTATATCCCGAGTCTCAAGAAATCAAGCGAAGACTCGAAAAACTAACGAAGAAAAAGAAGCGGAGTTGATCTTTCAATTCCGCTTTTCCTTGCCGCGAGCCAACTTATCCCATTCCAAAATTCCTTCCATCAAGAAATGCGTTTAGAATGAGCGCATTATCGACACGTCGCAAGAACGCCGCAGTACCACCGTGGTGGAACTCCAGTCTCATCGTGGTGGGATTCCAATGCCACCGTGGTGAGACTGAACTCTTACCGTTGTTGGAGTTCGCATATCCCACGGAAAGACGTAACGTACTCTATTTTAGCGATTTTGTTTTAGGATGTCCGTAGTTTGGTGCAGTCGCGCCGTTTCATGTCTTTCAAGGCGCAGCCTTCGCAGCCTTCGCACGGTTCGCTGGAGCGTCGCGCGGCTCGAAAGAGTCTCCATGCGGCATAGCCCATGGCGAAAGCGACTACTGATAGGACGATTGCCAATTGCATTGGGAAAAGCGGTTTGGGTTTTTTGAGCTCGTGCCTTAGGAAGGAGCGTAGGGGTGGCTAATAAAACTTGTATGTTTGTGCGCTGCCTGTTGCCCTTGGTTAGGGTGCCATAGGATTTAAGGCCTAAAACAGGAAGCCCAAAAAACCCAAAAACTCTAGAGCGAGTTTACGATTATTTCATCTTCATATACCAGTTCTGCTCGTTGGAGAGGTCAACGACGGGATTCTTGAACGCCAGTTTCTTTGCAATCCATTTTCCTCCGAAGTTTGCCCCGTAGCTGGCAGGTGAGTCGCTGTTCTTGTGGCGCGCGAAACGACAGAGGTCGCTGAACCGTCCGCCCTCGAAGGCCGCCTCAAGAGCCAACTCGTCGCAAATCAAATCTTCGACGGCGTTGATGGTGTCTTGCTTGGTGGCGTTGGTGGAGTCGATGCTGAGTCCGAAGGCTTCGTTGAGTTCCTTTATCTTCAGCCCCACGATGGTGTCCATCTGATAAGGGGAGAAGGCTCCGCTGACGAGTCCGCTGCCGCATGCGTGAACGCCGCCGGTGTTCTGATAGTTTGTTGGCGAGAAGGTGGCCGAGTTCTCGGTGCTGAGGAACGGCACTTCGGTGAGCAACATGGCCTTGGTGGCGTCGGTGATGTAGGTGCTATCGGTGAGCAGTCCGCTCTGAATTCTGTCTTTTAGCACGGCAAAGGCTGCGTCGGGATAGCCCATGCGGTTGAAACATTCGGCCAGACGGAGATAGACGACGGTGCGTCGATAGATGGGGATGTTGGTGTTGAGCAGTTTGGAGATGACGTTGAACGAGGAGTCGTTGGCTGTCTTGCCTACCATGCTGGCGTAGCGTCGCAGGTCTCCGAACTCTGCTTCCTTTACGACGTTGTTGGAGGCGGTTGACGGGGTGTAGTAATAGGGCTGTGCGCTGACGAGGGAGAGATAGGTGCTGGAGGGGTCTATCTGTCTGTTTAGCAGATAGCGTCCCACTCTGGTGGTGCTGTTTGTGTTGCTGATGGACACCTCCTCAGCGGTGCTGTAGTAGTCGTAGCCGAAATATGCGGGCAGGTCGCTCACGGTGCCGTTGAGCCGGTTGACAGCCATGGGGATGTAGGTGATGATGTCAACGGTGCTGTTTTGCGTGAAGATGTTCTCCCAGTTCAGCCCGGTGCTGTTGATGTCCATAAAGTCGCTTGGCCATACGGTGGACAGTTCGTCGCGGTATAGCATAGGACGGACGTAGTAGGGAATCTGGTAGAGTTCGTGTTTCTTCAGATATGCAAAATAGCTGAGTGCGGCGTTCTTGTACTGCTCGGACTCCAGATAGAGGTCGCCGAGAACGAGGTCGATAGGCACCATGCAGAGGTTCGAGGAGACGGTCTTCGTGCCGCCGCTGTTGATGGTTCCGGCGTTGATGCTTCCGTAACTAGGCACGGCAGTACCGCTGAACTCGGCTAGTTCGGCTGCCAGCTGGCTGCAGAGCGACATTCTATCGACGGTGGCCGTAACCTCGTTCACCTGTCCGATGGTGGTGATTGGCTCGGTGAAGAATGGCACGGTGCCGTAGGTACGCACGAGCTGCAGATATGCCCAGGCGCGAATGGCCTTGGCTTCGGCGTATTCGGGCAGCGTTACCTGGCGCGATCCTGTACGCAACGACGTGTCGCGGTGGGCGATGTAGTAGTTGCAGTTGTTGATGATGCGATAGTAAACGTAGGCCGAGTCGAACTTGTTGGTCGTGGTGGCCGAGAAGTTTGCCAGTTCCTTGAGGTCGGTCTCGCTGTAGCTGTTGGTAGTAACGAGATCGCCTCGCATGATGTTGAACATCACATATTGGTCTGCCACCTCTTGCATGCCTTTGAGAATGCCGAATGTGTAGAAGATGGAGTCGGTCTTCTCGTTGAGTTCCGGGTCGAAGATTTGTCGGTCGGAGTCGCTCTCAATCATATCGCTGCATGCGGAGAGCGAGATGCTTCCGATGAGGCAGAACAGACAGAATTTCAATATCTTGTTCATAATCTTTCCAGTTTTTGTTTGTTTTTACTTTTCCGATTACAGGTTGATTCTCATACCGAGGGTGAATGCTCGTCCGGCGGCGATGTTGCCGGCGTCGATGCCCTGATAAAGCACTGAGTTGCTGATGGAGAACTCTGGGTCGCTTCCGAGGTAATGGGTAACGGTGAAGAGGTTGTTGGCCTCGGCCCATACGGCAAGCCCTTGCAGCCATGAGAGGTTCACTGGCACGTTGTAGGTCAGTCGGACGGTCTTCAGGCGCAGATAGCTTCCGTCTTCTATCCATCGGTCGCTGAAGCGCGCGTTGCCCATCGGGTCGTCGTATGCGAGACGCGGGATGCTGGTCTGCTGTCCCTCGTAACGCCAGCGGTTGGTCATTGCCGTCGTCTGGTTGAAGAAGTTGCTTCCGCTCTCGAGAATGCTGCGCTGATAGTTGTAAACGTCGTTTCCGAGAGAGTAGTTGAAGCCGAGATTGAGCGTGAAGTGCTTCCAAACGAGGTTGGCAAAGATGTTTCCGTAGATGTCGGGGTTGGGGTTGCCAATGATGGTCTTGTCGGCCTCGCTGATTTCGCCGTCTCCATTGAGGTCAAGGAAGTGCACGTCGCCAGCCTTGAAATAATTCTTCGCTCCCGTGTTGTCGGTCATGTAGAGATAGCCTCCGTTGCCGGCAGCGGCTGCCTCTGCATCGGTAGCAAAGACGCCTGCGGTCTTGTATCCGTAGAATACGCCTGCGCTCTGCCCTACGATGGTTGCCACGTTGTCTGTTCCATAGATGGAAGAGGTGTAGCCTTGTGCGGACTTTGAGCCGTTGACATAAATGTATTCGTCGTTGGGCAGCGAGGTGATTTCATTGTTGTAGTGTCCCATGCTGGCACCGAGTTCGAGTTTGAGGTTCTTCTTGTCGATGGCCTTGCTCGTAACAGTAACTTCGAAACCGCGGTTTTCAAGCGAGCCGCCGTTGCTCCAATAGTTGTTGATACCGGCCAACGGGTTGTCGAACGACTTCAACGTGAGCAGGTTGCTGGTCTTGTTGAAGTAGGTGTCGAAGACGATGCCCAAGCGGTTGTTGAAGAAGTTGCCTTGGAACCCGATGTTTATCTTTCTGGTCTTTTCCCACTGTATCTTCTCGTTTCCGATGTTGTTGAGCTGTGCGCCAACGCCTGTGCTGCCGAGGTATCTCACTACGTTGAACGAGGTGCGTGCGGCGTAGTTGTTGATGTCGTCGTTGCCCGAGATGTCGTAGCCTGCATGGAGTTGCAAGTAGTTGACGGCAACGTTCTTGGGGAACCACTCTTCGTTGGTCATCACCCATCCGGCTTGGATGCCTGGGAAGATGCCCCAGCTGACTCCAAAGAGTTTCATGCCAGCCTCGGAGCCGAAACGGCTGTTGGTCTCCATGTCGAACGTTCCTTGCAGGAAGTAGCGGTTGCGATAGTTCCAGTCAACCTGGGCATAGACGTCGATGCTCTTCCAAGCGTCGTCAACGCCTGTTATCGACTTGTAGTCCATGGAGTTGGAGATGTTTGGAGTCTTGTCGTTACCAGCGCTCTGATACTGTCCTTCAGGTATGCTGCTGTCGAACTCGAAGATGTTGTAGCGGAAGCCAGCCAACACTTTCAGGTAGTGTGCGCCGAAGTGCTTGGCGAAGTCGAGCCGGGTGTCGCTCTGTACGCTGGTCTCCTTGGAGAAGAGCGATACGGAACGGCTCTGCACGCGTCCGATGCCGTCGATGAGGAAGGTGGGAACGCCGCCTACCGGACGATAGTAACGCTGGGAGTTGCGGTTAAGCGTGTAGCTGAACACTTCGGTGAGTTTCAGTGCCGGATTGAACTCCCACGTCGGGGCGATGGTGGCGTTGAAGAAGGTGTTCTCCACGCGGTTCTTGTTGATGGCTTCGCCGTTGGCAAGAATAGCGGTTGGGTTGGCCAGGGAGAGGTCGCTGTCGAGTCCGCTAACGAAGTCGTCTGCATCTTCAAGCGTCGATGAGAGTTGGCCGGTAGTGGTCATATACTTATACGGATTGAGGAACGGCGACTTGATGAGTGCGAGGAACGTTGGCGAGGTTACCGTTC
>Ga0065709_1006064_pt1 | contig 18981 bp, 9 predicted proteins | sample Hoacrofraction14_2_FD_59096 | JGI IMG/M metagenome (GOLD analysis project Ga0065709, IMG submission 59096) | Hoatzin crop microbial communities from Cojedes, Venezuela, sample from fiber fraction 14 v1 | ecosystem: Host-associated > Birds > Digestive system > Esophagus > Crop | place: Venezuela...
AAAAAAACGAAAAAACTCAGAAAAAACTTGCACAGGAACATAAAAAGCCCCCAGTCATGGGAGCGAGCGCAGCGAGCGATTCGACTGGGGGGATATCAATCGCTCAAAGGCAATCGACCCTAAAAGGGTCGCCGAGCAATCCACTATGCCGAGCAGCCCACTATGCCCCCCGCCAATTGTTAATTGTTAATTGTTAATTGTCAATTGCCTACAACCCCTCAAACACCTCCTGCAGCACCCCCAGCGATGGCGGCACGCTGAACGGCGCCAGATGCTCCTGATAATACCTCGTGATATTCTGCAGATACACCCCCCGCTGCTCCCGGTTCAGCGCAACCGCATCCATCCCCTCCACACGCAAGTCCAGCGGGAACGGCGGCTGAGGAGGCGACTCTGGGTCAGGCTGAATCCCCAGATACCCCATCAACTCCACCAGCAGCGCCAAGTGGAAATTCGCGTAACCATCCTCCTTACGGTCAAACGCCACCAGCGCACCCTCCAGAAAACCATACAGCGGCTCATCAGCCTGCTCCGCCTGAAGCACGTGCCATAGCATGTCGCTCAAGAAAATCGCCATCGCGCACTTCACCGGATTGTGCGGCAAATTCCCGTAAGGCACATACAGCCTCGGCTGCGAAGGACGCGGCATGCGGCTCCCACCCCGCTCCGGAACCAAGAACTCCACCAGATTCAGCGGCCGCCACAGATTCGCCGAACGATTCCTTTGCGTCCGCACCAGCGGAGCCACACAAGCCATCGTCCCATGCTGCCGCGTATAAACCGTCACCACCTGCTGCGAGTCACTGAACTTCACCCCCCGCAGCACAATCCCCTGCACCGTCTCCAACGTCCGTCTCATTAATCATTAATCATTAATTGTTAATTGTTAGTCGCCGAGCACCCCGCTATGCCACCCCGCCAATTGTTAATTGTTAATTGTTTAGATGTCCGGCAACCTCCTCCCGTCAATCTTCCTATACAAATCCAGCGCAAACACATCCGTCATACCGCTCACGAAGTCCAGCACCGCCATGATGCGCGTGTACTCGTCCGCCGCATCCACCTCATATTGCGACGACACACGCGCCAGCAGCAACTTCGAGTACTCCTTCTCCGGCTCCATCACCGCTTCCGTGAACAAGTCGATGAGTTGCGCAATGATGCGGTAGCCAGCCAACTCAATGTCCACCACATCCTTGCTCCGGTAAATCCGCTCCACCGACATCCCCGCACACGCCTCGTAAGCCTCACGCACCCAGGGGCTGATGTGCTTGATGAGCGAACCCTCGAAAGTGCCGTCGAGAATGCCCTCTTCGTTTGCCACAAACGCCTCCACGCACTCCCTTTCCAGCGTCCCGATAGCGCACGACCGCAGATACACAATCTTCTCATTCACGTCCTCCACCTTCTCCAGCACCGCCTCAATATGCCCATGCCGGCTCGGGTCGCAAAAGCCCAGCAGCACACGCTTCGTCTCCTCCGTCGTCAGCAGGCGCAACTTGTGCGCATCCTCCAAGTCCATGATTTCGTAGCAAATGTCGTCAGCAGCCTCCACCAAGTACACCAGCGGATGCCGCGCATACCTATCGCCCCCCAGGCAGCGGATGCCCAGTTCGTCAGCAATCCTGCGGTAAGTCGCCAGTTCGCTCTGGAAAAAACCGAACTTATGCTTCCTCCCCGCCGCCGACGCTGGGAACGGATACTTCACAATCGACGCCAGCGTCGCGTAAGTCATCACGAAACCCCCTTCCCTACGCCCCTTGAACTTGTGCGTCAGCAACCTAAAAGCATTCGCGTTGCCGTCGAAATGGATGATGTCGTCCCATTGCGCAGACGTCATCAGCGGCTTGTACTTCAGGCCACCCCCCTCGTTGAAGTAGGCCGCAATCGCACGCTCGCCGCTATGGCCGAAGGGAGGATTCCCCATGTCGTGAGCCAGGCACGCAGCACTCACAATGGCGCCGCACTCGCTCAGGTGCGAACCACCCAACTCCGGGTGCAACTCCAGCAAACGTTTGCTCACGTCGTCACCCAGGCTCCTGCCCACGCTCGCCACCTCCAGCGAGTGAGTCAGCCTATTGTGAACGAATATGCTGCCAGGAAGCGGAAAAACCTGAGTCTTGTTCTGAAGCCTGCGGAACGGAGACGAGAATATCAAACGGTCATAGTCACGCTTAAACTCCGTCCGGTCGTCCTTACGCTGCACGTGAAGGTGCTCCTGACCCAAACGCATGTTCGACAACAACCTATTCCAATCCATACTCATTTTCTCAATCCTCAATTAACAATTAACAATTAACAATTAACAATTCGGGGACAGCCTTTTCCAAAACGAAGACCTTCCTTTTCCAAAACGAAGGGCATCCTTTTCCAAAAAGAAGCGCTTCTTTTTTCAAAACGAAGGGCATCGTTCGCCGTTCCCCTTGGCAAAGATACGAAGAATTTTGCACAAACCGCATCCCCGCCATGCCAAAATACACAAAAAGGTGGGGTGGGGACAACAGATACCACGCCAAAAATGTTGCACATTTCTGTTTTTTGTGCTAACTTTGTGCCGTCAAAGCCGATTTACGGCCATAACTTAATAAGGAGTAAGCCTTATGCGAATCAAGATTGTCAACAAAAGCCGACACGCCCTCCCCAAGTACGAGACCGCGCTCTCCGCTGGAATGGACCTCCGCGCCGCCCTCGCTGAGCCCAAAACCATCGCACCAGGCGAGCGCATGCTCATACCAACTGGCCTCTACATCAGCCTCCCCGAAGGGTTCGAGGCGCAAATACGCCCGCGAAGCGGACTCGCGCTCCGCACCGGCGTCACCGTGCTCAACGCACCCGGCACCATCGACGCCGACTACCGCGGCGAAATCGGGGTCGTGCTCATCAACCACGGCGCCGAACCTTTCACCGTCAAAAGCGGAGACCGCATCGCACAAATGGTCATCGCACGCTACGAGCGCGTGGACTGGGCCGAGGTCAAGGAACTCGACGAAACGGAACGAGGCGGCGGAGGATTCGGACACACCGGCATCTGAAACAAGCAAAACGCACAACAAGACATTGAACACCATGCGTTTATGCCACACCATCGCGGCACGGGCGGCCATCCTGCTCGCGCTGTTCGCCCTGTGCCTGCCCGCCAGCGCACAGGAAATCTTCGAAGTGGACGGCAAGGAACTCGTGCCTGCCACCCCCGAAGAGCGCGCGCAAGCCTTCTTCCTCGAAGGAGTGCGGCAGCGCCTCAAAGGCAACTACTCCGAGGCCTACGACCTCTTCAACCACACCGTCGAAATCAACCCCAACCACGTCGGCGCTCAGTTCGAACGGGCCAGTTTCGCCAACGCCCTCCGAGACGACTCGCTCACAATGCAACTCATGGAGCAAACCGCCGCGCTCGACCCCGAAAACTACTACGTCAAGCAGGCGCTCGTCACCTTCTACCTCAACAACAATCAGCCCGAAAAAGCCATCAGCGTACTCGAGGACATGGCGCAGCGCTACCCGCGAAAGTCGGAAGTACTCCTCATGCTCGTCGAAATCTACGGCCAGCAGGGCAACTACGCACAGGTCGTCAAGGCGCTCGACCGCGTAGAACTCCTCGAGGGAAAGAGCGAGGAACTCTCCATGCAGAAGTTCCGAACCTACGTCAAGATGGGGGAAACCAAGCGCGCATTCGCCGAAATGGAGGCGCTCGCTGAGGAATACCCCAACGACCCGCGCTACCGCGTGCTCATCGGCGACCTCTACCTCGACAACGAGCAGCCCGAAAAAGCCAAGGCCATCTACGACCAAGTGCTGCGCGAATACCCAAACAACGTCAACGCCATGATGTCGCTCGCCAGTTACTACGAGCAGACGGGGCAGCAGGAACTGACCACCCAAACCGTTTCCCAACTCCTGGTCCATGAGCAGGTAAGCGCCGAAGTGCGAGAGAACTTCCTCACCGAACTCTGCTACCAGAACTACCGCCAGGACGGCGACACCGCTGCCGTGCTTCCGCTCTTCCGCCAGGTGCTCAGCATGCCGCAGGAAAACACCAACCTCGCCAACCTTTGCGCCCAGTACATGGTGTCGAAGAATGTGCCGAAGGAGCAGGTGAAACCCGTGCTGGAGCAAATCCTCAGCATCGACCCCGAGCATGAGGACGCGCGCTCCCAACTCCTCATCTACGCCATTCAGGACGAGGACTCCGCCGAAATCGCACGCCTCTGCAAAACCGCCGTGGACTACGGAAGCGACGAGGGCGTGTTCTACTACTACCACGGCCTGCTGCTCTATCAGCAAGGGCAACTGCAAGAGGCCGCCGACGTGCTGGGGCGAGGCGTCAAGAAAGCCAACAGCATCAAGCAAACGGACCTCAAGGCATCCATGTTCACCCTCCGCGGCGACATCCTGCACCAACTGGGCAACGACCGGCTCGCCTTCGAGCAGTACGACTCATGCCTCCTGCTCAAACCCGCCGACGCCTACACGCTCAACAATTACGCCTACTACCTCTCGCTCCTGAAGAAGGACCTGACCCGCGCCGAGCAGATGTCCAAACTATCCATGGAAAAGGACCCCGACAATTACAACCACATCGACACCTACGCCTGGATTCTCTTCCAGCAAAAGCGCTACGAAGAGGCGCGCGAGGCGCAAAGCCGAGTGATGGAACTGCTCGGCGACAGCCTCCTCCCCGAGCATGCTGGCGTGGTGGAGCACACGGGCGACATCGAAGCCAAGTGCGGCAACATCGACGCCGCCATGCGCTATTGGCAGCAGGCGAAGGAACTCTTCCAGCAACTGCCCGACGACGATGCCGACAAACCCACCGACCTGCAGCGCGTGGCACAGAAACTGCGCAAAAAGAAATACGTTGAACCATGACCACACACACCATATTATATAATAGCGCCCGCGGCAAGGCTCTCCTCCGCCGTGCGGCCCACCATGCGCTGTGCCTGCTCGCCGCAATGACCCTGCTCTGCGCTTGCGGCACACAGAAAACTGCCGTCGGCGACACCAACGCGCCCTTCACCACCGCCGCGCACATCCAGGCCATGCAGCAGCGCGAGTCGAAGGAAACGAACCTCACCGCCAAACTCAAAATGCGCCTCGAAATGGACGGGCGCAGCATCTCCACCAACGGCACGCTCCGCATGAAGAAAGACGACGTGGTGCAACTCACACTCGTGGACCCCATCCTCGGTGCCATGGAGGTGGGGCGAATGGAGTTCACCAAGAACCGTGTGCTCATCATCGACCGCATCAACAAGCAATACATCGACGTGCCCTACAGCGAAGTGGCCTTCCTACAGCGCGCAAACATCGACTTCAACACGCTCCAATCGCTCTTCTGGAACGAAATCTTCGTGCCGGGCAAAAGCGAAGTCAGCCCCGACGACTTCACCGTGGAGACGCCCAGCGGCACCGCTGCCGCCAGCGCAAAAGCCGTCTGCCTCGTCTTCACCGACCAACTCCTGCGCTACAAATTCTTCACCGAGCGCCCGTCGGCACAACTCAACCAAACCCGCATCAGCGCGGCAAAGGACAACGACGACGCGCAGTTCGCCTTCTCCTACGCCGACTTCGCGCAGTTCGAGGGGCGCCCCTTCCCCAAGCAGATGAAAATGAGTTTCGTCATGGGAAGCAAGCAGGCCTCGCTCGACTTCACCCTCACCAGCATGCACAACAACAGCGACTGGAGCGCACGCACACAAGTGCCATCGAAATACACCAAGGCTGATGCCGAAAAAATCTTCCAGAAACTCGTGAAATAAACTCTCCCGCCATGAAACGCATCGCACTTTTCTGCCTCATCCTCTCGCTTTCTCTGGGCCTCTCGGCTCAGAACACCCGCAAACGCACCACGCAGAAAAGGCAAACCACCACCAAAACGCAGAAGAAATCGACCGCTACGCAGAAGAAAAAGTCCACGGCGCAGCCCCAAAAGAAGCAAAGCAAGCAGCAACTGCAGAAGGAGCAGGCCGACATTCAGAAGAAGCGCAAGGCATCGCAGCAGCAGGCGCAGCACCTCAACAAGGACATCAAGGCCACGCTCGACAGCGTGCTCATCCTCGACAATCACATCAGCCGCCAGCAGCAGTCCATCGACTCGCTCAACACCGACATCCGCTCCCTGCAGGTGCGCATCGACACCCTCACCAACCAACTCGACCAACTGCAGCGCGACCTCACGCAGCGCAAGCAGAAGTTCGCCAAGGCCATGGTCCACATGCAGCGCAACCGGCACATTCAGCAGCGGCTCATGTTCATCTTCTCCGCAAAAAACCTGGAGCAGATGCTGCGTCGCGTACGCTATCTCCGCGAATATTCCGCCTACCAACGCGCTCAGGGACAAATCATTAAGCAGAAGCAAGAGGAAGTGAAGCGCAAGCAGGACGACCTCCTCGCCGCACGCTCTCAACTCGAAACGCACCGCCAGTCGGTGCAGCAAAAGCAGCGCGCGCTCCAGCACAACAAGAGCGCCTGCCAGCAGCAAGTGGACTTCCTCAACAAGAACCTCGCCACCGTGCAGCAGCAAATCAAGCAATACCAAGCCAAGGAGGCCGAACTGAACGCCCAAATCGACCGCATCATTCAGGAGGAAATCGCCGAAGCCAAGCGAAAGGCCGAGGAGGAGCGACGCCGCAAGGAGGTAGAGAAGCGCCGCAAGGCAGAGGCTGAGCGCCAGCGTCTTGCCGCTGCCAAGGCCGCACGCGAGAAGGCCGAGGCCGAGAAACGCCGTGCCGAGGCTGCCGCCAAAGCCGCTGCCAGCGAGGAAGAGAAGAAAACCGCCAAGGCCGAAGTGAAGCGCGCTGAAAGCACGCTCAAGTCCGCCAAGAGCGAGGAGAAAGAGGCAGAGAAAGCGCTCGCCAAGGCCGAAAAGAAAGAGGCCAAGACCACCACGGGCGTCAACTGGAACACCGAGGACGCCTCCGAGCGGCGCCTCTCCAGCAGTTTCGCCTCCAACAAAGGCCGCCTGCCCATGCCCATCACCGGCAGTTACTCCGTCGTGGGCCACTACGGCCGCTACACCGTGCCGGGCCTCAGCCGCGTAACGCTCGACAACAAGGGCATCGACATCCGCGGACAGGCCGGAGCGCAGGCACGCGCCGTGTTCAACGGCACCGTCAGCCGCGTCTTCCAGTACGGCGGGCAATACATCGTCATGCTCCGCCACGGCACCTACATCAGCGTCTATAGCGGCCTCTCCAGCGTCAGCGTGAAGCAAGGACAGAAGGTCACTACACGACAAGCCCTCGGCGCCGTAGGCACCAATGCCGATGGCCAGCACGTCCTCCACTTCCAACTCCGCCAAGAATCCTCCCGCCTCAACCCCGAACAGTGGGTGCGATAACCTCCAATGACGAATTTGGAATGACGAATTTGGAATTTTTCGCTGGCGCGAAATGAGCAAATGATGAATGAAAAATTGAAAAATTCGTAATTAAACCATCGCGCAGCGACATTCGTAACTCGTAATTAGTAACTCGTAATTCCATGTCCCTCTCCATCGACCACTTCAACCTGCTCACGCTCAACGTGGGGTTTGCCCAGCTCAACGGCGACTGGAACTGGCAGCATGTGCGCAGCCCATTCGTCCGCATCTACTATGTGACCGAGGGCAGCGCAAGCCTCCGCTTCTTTGCCTCGCACAAGGCAGCCGAGGGCAGGGAAGTGGCCCTGCGCCCTGGGCATCTCTACATCGTGCCGCCCTTCGCGCTCCACAGTTACCACTGCGACGGACCCTTCGCCCACTACTACGTCCATTTCCTCGAACTTACCCACGGCCACCTCGGCGTCATAGAGCAGTTCGACTACCCCCTTGAAGTGCCCGCCAACCCCATAGACCTCGCGCTCTTCCAGCGCCTGCACCAAATCTATCCCACGCTGGAATTGCCCGATTCCGACCCCAATTTCTACGACAACCACGCCACACTCATGCGCACCATCAGCGAGAGCAAAGGCCGCTCATTCGCCACACGGCTCGAGGCGCGCGGCATCCTCTACACCCTTTTCTCCCGATTCTTCCGCCACGCCACCGAGCGCATGCACGTCAGCGACGACCGCATACAGCGCAGCATTGTGCAGCTGCGCGAGCGCGTCTTCGAGAACCCCACCGTCGAAGAGCTCGCCGAAGACGCCTGCCTTTCCAGCGGCCACTACATCCGCAGCTTCAAGCAAGAGACCGGCCTCACCCCCATGGCCTTCCTCATGGACCGCAAGATGGAGCAGGCGCAGCTGATGCTCATCACCAGCGACCTGACCATCAGCCAAATCTCCGACCGGCTGGCCTTCCAAGACACCTCCTACTTCAACCGCGTCTTCCGCCGCCACCTCGGCCTCTCGCCGCAGCAATACCGCCAGCAGGCGCACTGACCCCGCACTTTGTTTATATATAGCGCCGCTTCTCCGCCAAGGGAAGCGGTTTTTTTGCGCCACATACGGCTTTCCGCCGCACCCATTTCGGAAAACGACTGCAGTGGTTTTGAAAAACGACCGCAGTCGTTTTTGCAAACGACCGCAGTGGTTTTGGAAAACGACCGCAGTCGTTTCGATTTTCGTGCCTGCGGTTTTTCGCAAAAATGTCAATTTTGTCCTATTCAATGTCAATTTTTTCCGAGTTCCTTAGGCGGCGAATATTTAACTTTGCACCGTGAAAACTATGTTGGTGGATTCAGCTGGCAAGTGCAAATATAATATTCAATTTTGCAACAGATATAAACTAATTCTTTAAATTATAACTTACAATGGGAAATCATCACAGAAAAAACATGTTGTTGTACTGTCTGATTATGTTATTCAGCACAACTTGTTGGGCAACAGATTTCAAAGGTAGCACGCCCACTACTGGAGAATATTGGTATCTATATAATGTTGGGAGTGGTAAGTTTCTTACTGAGGGAAACAATTGGGGCACTCACGCCACACTAAGCGACCTCCCTGCCCCTTTNTGTCTCAACGTATCAAACAATACCGTCACCATTGGAACTCCATTCGGCAGTGGNTATATGAATCCTGACGNCGGAGTCTGGATGGACCAAAGCAATGCCTACAAATGGACATTCGAGAAGGCCTCTGATAGCAACAGCTATATCATTAAAGGAAGCACCAACGACTCCATTTTATATTACAACGGTACGAACAGCAAAGTAGCCATTGGGNCGATGCCCTCAACATCAGAAAATTCATATTGGCAGTTTATCTCACAGGANGAACTTGCAGAAAGNCTCTCTGTAGCCACGATTAAATCNCCNGTCAATGCTACTTGGCTTTTCCTTAATCCAGTATTTTATGTTGAATACGGCNAGGCAACTCCATGGAAAGGCACAACCCCCAACATCGGTGGATACCGCGTAAGCGCGACAGGAACGAATGGCGGCAATTACTGCGCAGAGTTTAAAGACAAGACATTCGACTTTTATCAGAATGCGACAGTAAAGAATGGCATTTACGGCATCTCCTGCAAAGGATTTTACAAGTACGAAAAAGATGCGGCAATACAGTCAGCATATCTCTATGCCAACGAAGCCAGCACCCAGCTTCCCAACATATACACAGGCAGCAGTATTTCAAAAGACATATCATCAGCAGCCAAGCAATTCACGACAGACACATATCTTACATCTGAAATAAAAGTTATAGTTAACAACGGCACACTCACCATAGGTGTTCGCAAGCTGGAATTGAACGACAATGACTGGACAGTGTTTGATGATTTCAACGTAGTATATTACGGTAGCAATGAGTCAGACATGAAGACCTTTGTTGAAGAGCTGATTTCTACTGCCAGAGAGCTTTCAAACAAGAAGATATCAAACGAAGCATCATTGTCTTTATCTTCAGCCATCAAAGCATACGATTCATCAAAGTCATACAGCATTGACGACTATGCCAATATATCATCATCGTTGAATGCTGCCATTGCCGCTGGCGAGAAATCCGCACAAATTGCGAAAACATTAAAAGACAACATAGAAACAGCAACAGAACTTGCCGACGCCAATGTTGCTGACGCCATTTCATCAGCACAAAGCATATATGACAATCCTGAAAACGACTCTGAACTGCAATCAGCATGTGACTTGCTTGAAAGTGCGATAATAAGTTCAAGGATAAAGAATTCAACAGGTTCAGCCCCAACCGTTATTACAGACAGCAGATGGGCGAGAGGCGTGACAATGGCTTTTGCACGAAGCACCATCACCACCAAGGAACAACTATTGGAAGACGGAGTATGCTATAGCAAGGACAACCAAATGCCGACATACGAAGATTCACACACGACACGTACTCTCAACCGCAATGGTAAGATATATTGGATGAAAGACTTAGAGCCTGGGACAATTTATTACGTAAGAGCCTACGCAATGACAACAAGCTATGCAATAGGTTATGGTGATGTCATCCGCATAATCACACTTCCCGAAGGTGATGTACAATTCACCATGGGTTCAGAGAAAGAGCCAGCTTCAGCAGTTGAGCGCATCAAGAACGCTGCTGAATACGCCTGCTATCTATGGCAAAATCTAACGAGCATAAACGGTTTCCATTCTACTGTGAATTACAGCAAATGGGTACCTACAGCCGAGGGGTCATACGGCGGTTGGATTTCCGTTGGTCCATCAAGCGGATACCAGCGAACGGGAACTATTATGCACGAGTGGCTTCATGGCATAGGTGTAGGAACACATTGGTCTTGGACAGGAGACTATCACGAAGGCACATGGCAAGGCAAATGGTATGGCAAACGTGCCTCCAAGCTAGTTCAATTCTGGGAAAACAAAGAAGGCGAGATGATGGACGGTGATGCCCAGCACATGTCACACTACGGCATCAATGGCTCGGGAGCAGATGACGGCACAGATGAGCTCTATATAGGTTGTTCCTTGGCAGCTCAAGCATTAAGCGAGGATGCGCTTATACCAGTAGGAGGTAAGTTCTGTTTGCCGGCCTATTCATTCGAACAAGAAGACGAAAAAATATATTGCATAAAGAATTCAGACAAGAAATATGGTCTGCTGTCAAGTTATCTTGTTGAAGAAAACGGCAAATTGATATGGAAAGAACTCACATCGAGCGAGCTCCAAGAATCATCGAATGGAGGACTTTGGCAAATCACCTTTACTCCTAAGAATCATTATTACCAAATTCGCAATGTTGCGACAGGTCATTATGTGACATACAACAACGACGGAATATTCGATGCATCATCATCAACAGCGGGTTCATCCCAAGACATACATTTGTTTTTGTCATTCGTTGACGGTGAGATACTGAACAAGACATACGACACCTATCACATAGTTCATCCACAGAATTCTGAGACCCCGACTTGCCTCTCGGCAATAAACAACGGCCTCACTTCAGTGACGAACTTCAGCAACACTAATGCAGCTACATCCCAGCGTTGGCTCATCTTAGAAGCCAATGCAATGGAATCGATAGAGAAAGAAGGCAAAAGCATCTATAGTCACAAACTAGCCAGATTGCTCAATGGAATGAAAGAAATGTCGGAATCGCCTCATATAGAAATCAATGAAGGAACGACTGAACACATGACAGAAGTAGTGTCACAGGCAGAAACCGACAGTATTGGTGCCACATTCGCCACCCTAGAATCGATTTACGCGAAAGCCTTTTCCGAGGCATGTGTATTCCTGCAGAGCACCACTCCGACCGGAAGCCCATACGACATATCATTCCTATTGCTCTCCACTGGTCTTGATGACAGCGAAGGATGGCAAGGCACCGAACCGACATACGGCTACTCTTCAGCAGAATATCTCCAGAAGAGTTTTGATTTCTATCAGATTATCCCAGACGCTCCAGCCGGCACTTATGAGTTGAAGGTTCAGGGATTCCAAAGGCCAGGCAAATATACCTCCATATATGTTCCATGGAAGAGCGGTTCAGCAAAAGTGCTGTCAAACATCTACATCGGTAACAGCACACAAACCATCCATCACATCTGTGATGACATGCAAGAATCCCCGTTGACAGAAGACGGAGAGGTGAAAGTAGGTCTTGGAAAATATTACTACATTCCGAAAGACATAGAGTCAGCATCAAAGTATTTCTCAGAAGGCCTCTATGAAAACACCCTTACGACAGACGTAATCGTTGACGGTTCCGACCTGGCCATCGGCATCAAGGGCTCCAATTCTTCAGCTAATTATTGGACATGTTTCGACAATTTCCGTCTCTACTATTATGGATTGCAGACAGAGAACAAGAATCCTGCAAAATGGGCAGAGACATACGATGTAACAGATGCCATGGCACCATATCTATCTACAGCCAACATAGAGCAAGAGTGGGTGAACGATGGATTCAAACTAGGCACATGGGGCAGCTATTCAGGTGAAGATGGCTCTGTTGTCAAATCCCCGTTCCTTGAGAAATGGGTAGAAAGCACAAGCAGCAGCAAAGCTTCTCTCGAAAATGCATCTCTGACTCAGACGATTAAAGAACTGCCCAACGGAACCTACTACATCGGAGGCTCGTTCATTTCCAAGAACCAAGCCAACAATGACGGAGTGAGCGGAGTCATATTCTGGGCATCCGACCAAAGCATTTCGATATCCACGGAAGGAAGCGAATCAGAGATATACTCTTTAAAAGTAGAAGTTACCGACGGAACCCTCACATTCGGTTTGAAGACTGAGTCAACCACAGCCAATTGGGTAGCAATAGATAATATATTCCTTCTTTGGGCAGGTGACGAAGCCAGTTACTACTCTACTGCTACAGCAGAAAATCCCGTTCGAGTGCCTGTTGCAAGTTCAAGGATGGAGGACGACCTTGATGGCTGGGCAACCACGAATGCCAGTGGAAGTTGGTGGACAATGTCAGCGACATACGAAAACTTCACATATCCGTTTATGGAGAGTTGGTTGTCTGGAACATCTCTTGCCGACAAGAGCGCAAGCCAGAAATTACAGCTGAAGGAAGGCAAATACAAGTTGCAAGCAGCAGTAATAGCTGTTAGGCAGAATCAGAACGTTGCGACTCATGGAGTGACAATCCATTTCGATGAGCAAGAAGTTGACTGCGATACCGAAAGCGGAAAGCCATTAATATATGCCATCGAAAAGGACTGCGATGAAGGCATGCACGATATCGGCATCAATGTTAGTTCCACAAACGCCAATTGGGTAGCATGGGACAATGTCATACTCCGCTACTATGGTTCCAATAGTGCAAGCAGTATCGACCAACCTATAGATAATAGTGAATATGCCGGAAAATCGCAAAACGGCATATACGATTTGCAAGGTCGTAAAGTCACTATGCCAGCCAAAGGAATATACATTGTAAATGGCAAAAAGATAGTTTTTAGATGAGATGTTTATCGACTCATCAATATGATTTGACGTATTGCTATTGTCAATGATTAAAAGAGGTGTGTGGCATTCATTGCCACACACCTCTTTTTGAAAACGACTGCAGTGGTTTCTGAAAACGACCGCAGTGGTTTTGGAAAACGACCGCAGTCGTTTTTGAAACCGACCGCAGTCGTTTCGATTTTCGTGCCTGCGGCTTTTCGCAAACATGTCAATTTTGTCCTATTCAATGTCATTTTTTTTTGGGTTCCTTAGGCGGCGAATGTTTAACTTTGCACCGTGAAAACTATGTTTCAAGTAATCATTAACAAATAGCAGATAAGAAGTTATGAAACGCCTATTCCTGAGTTTCGCATTGGCCGCGCTGTCGTGGACGGCAGTTAGCGCGCAGAACGTGGAAGTGGCCACGGGCCAGTTTGAGAACAACTGGGAGAGCCTCTCCGCCTGGGAGTGCCCCGAATGGTTCAAGGACGCCAAGTTCGGCATCTGGGCACACTGGGGCCCGCAGTGCGCTGCCGAGGACGGCGACTGGTACGCCCGCGGCATGTACTACGCCAACAACGGGCAGTACGCTTGGCACACGAGCCACTTCGGCGAACCCTCCGCCACCAACGGTTTCAAGGACCTCTGCAACCTGTGGAAGGCGGAGAACTGGGACCCCGACTATCTCATTGAGCGCTACAAGAGCGTGGGCGCCCGCTACTTCATGACGCTGGGCAACCACCACGACAATTTCGACCTCTGGGACAGCCCCTATCAGGAGTGGAACAGCGTGAATGTGGGCCCGAAGAAGGACATCGTGAAGGGCTGGGCAGAGGCCTGCAAGAAGTATGGGCTGCCCCTTGGCGTGAGCATGCACGCCAGTCACGCCTGGACCTGGATGGAGATTTCGCAGAAATTCGACGGCAATCAAACCAAGGATGAAGGCGTTGGCCAGTGGTGGGAAGGACTTGACCCACAAGAACTTTACGCGCAGCGCCACACGCCCAGCCAAGGCTGGGAGAACGAGGGCACCATTCACAGCCAGTGGGCATGGGGCAACGGCGCCAGCACGCCCAGCGAGGCCTACAAGCAGAAGTTCCTGAACCGCGTGCTGCAGTGCGTCAACGAGTTTGACCCCGACATGCTCTACTTCGACGACACCGTGCTGCCGTTCTACTATCAGGACGACACCGTGGGCCTCGACATCCTGAAGCACTACTACAATCACCGCGCTGCGGAGAATGGCGGCGACGCCGACGTGGTGGTGATGGGCAAAATCCTTGAAAGCCAGCACAAGAAGGCCATGCTCTGGGACGTGGAGCGCGGCGTGCCCGACCGTCCGCAAGACGAATATTGGCAGACCTGCACGTGCATCGGCTCGTGGCACTACGACGTGAATATCCTGAACAACGGCAACTACAAGAGCGCGCAGCAGGTCATCGACATGCTCGTGGACATCATCAGCAAGAACGGCAACCTGCTGCTGAGCGTGCCCATCCGCAGCGACGGCACCATCGACTGGAAGGAGGAGGCCGTGCTCGACGGCATCAAGGCCTGGATGGACGTGAACAGCAGCAGCATCTACGGCACGCGCGTCTGGAAAACCTTTGGCGAGGGACCGCTGGCGGAGAGCACGAAGGGCCTCAATGCGCAGGGCTTCAACGAGAGCAACGACTACAGCGCGCAGGACGTGCGCTACGTGGTGCGCAACGACAGCGTTTTCGCCACCATCATGCGCTGGCCGAGCGCAAGCGAATTCACCTTCGAGGCCTTTGGCTATGCCAGCCAATACTACAGCGGAAAGGTGAAGAACGTGGAGATGCTGGGCTACGGCAACGTGGACTTCGCCCTCGACGTCGATGGCCTGACCGTGACGCTGCCCGGCACGCAGCCCAACGAAATCTGCCCCGTCTTCGTCGTGACGTTTGACGAAAACAGCGCCGAAAGCCTCTCGCTGAGCGAGTTCATCGACCTCTATCAGCAGAAAATTGACGACATCAGCCTGCAGACCGCCTACTACAACACCAGCAAATGGAACCCCGACAGCGTGGCCGTGTTCCAAAGCGCCATCGACGCCGCCAAGGCATCGCAGAGCGGCACCGAAGCGGCCCAGCGCAAGGCCCTGCGCGCCCTGCACAATGCTTACGCCCAACTGAAAGCGAACGGCCAGAACCCTGGCGGCACGCCCAACACGACGGGCGCGGAAGACATCACCGTGGCCACGCTGACTGAGGCAAAGGGTTTCAGCCGCACTGACGATACCGCTGGCAGCCAGCGCTTTGGCGCGCCGAAATATTGGACCGTGGAGAACTTCAACATTCCACAAACCAACAGCAACGGCACGAAGGCAGGCATCGACGGATACAGCGGCAGCGACTGCCTCATGCTCGGCGTGTGGGCCGGCGAGGACGGCGCTACGAGCAGCGACCTGAGCAACGCGCGCATCTACCAGAAAGTGACGCTGCAGCCCGGTCTCTACTACTTCGGCGCGGCCTACCAGCAATTCTACAACCTGAGCAGCGCCTACGTCTTTGCATCGACGAGCCTTTGCGCCACGGGCGACATTCCGCAGACGAGCATCGCCTACGACGAGATTTCCGACGCCACGATTGACGACGGCAATTGCTACGGCATCTACTTCGTGGTGGAGGAAGCGGCGGATATTTACCTCGGTTTCCAAGCCGACCTCACCACCGCCAGCGCGCAGGAATTCCGCGCTGAGCAGGTGAAACTCATCTATTACGGCAGCATCGACTACGACGCCCTTTGCGACCTCGTGGACGAGGGCGAGGCGCTGCTGCTCAAGGCCAAGGTGAACAACAACACGGGCTACTACAGCAAAGCGGCGGTGGAGAAACTCCGCAAGGAACTCGACGCGGCTGCCGACCTCGACGAGAACTCTGAGGCCGGCGAGGTGCTGGTGGCCTACAACCAACTCGACGCCGCCATTCAGGACTTCCTGGAGAACGGCAAAAACCCTGGCGGACTGCCCGACGAGGCAGCTGAAAGCGAGGACAAAACGGAAGAACTGCTCACTGAGGTGAGCGGCTTTTCGTCTGCCAACCGCGGCAGCAACCGCTACGGCACGCCCGACTATTGGACCACCGAGAACTACAAAATCAGCAGTTGGTCGGGCTATCGCAACGGCATCGACAGCTATCCCGGCTACAACTGCCTCTCCCTCGGCGTGTGGGACGACCGCGGCAGCAACACCGACGGCGACCTCGCGCACGCGCGTATATATAATAAGGTGCATCTGCAGGCCGGCCGCTGGTATTTCGGCGCTGCCTACCAGACCACTTACAACCTGAGCGACAGCGCCTTCATCTATGCCGCGACGGAGAACGTGGCGACAGGCGAAATGACGCAGCAGACGCTGGCCTATTACCCCATCAACGCAGCGACCAACACCGACGACGGCCAGTTCTACGGCATCTTCTTCACGCTCGACGAGGAGCAGGACGTCATTCTCGGCTTTCAGGCGAACCTGCTCTACGGCAGCGCCGAGCAGGAATTTCGCGCCAAGAGCGTGAAACTGCTCTACTACGGCGAAACCAACGCCGCGCAACTGCAGGCGCTCGTGGCCAACTGCGAGGATTTTTCCGCAACGGTTAAGGTGAACGACAACACGGGCTACTACACGCAAGCGGCCTACGACGCGTTCCTCGCCGACATTGCCGAGGCGAAGGCCGTGGCTGACGACGCCGATGCTTCCGCAGCAGAGATTGAGGCCGCCTACAGCGCACTGAACAGCGCCTACAGCGACTTCGTGACCAACCAGAAGAACCCTGGCGGCCATCCCGAAACCATCGACGCCAACGACATCACCGAGCAGTATCTCATTGAAAGCAAGGAGTTTTCGCGCAGCGAACCAGTCACCACGCGCTTCGCCGCCCCGGAGAACTGGACCGTGGAGAACTTCGACATTCCGCAGCCCAACGGCAACGGCAGCAAGCAGGGCCTCGACAAATACACCGGCACTGACTGCCTCATGCTCGGCGTGTGGACGGGCGAGGACGGCGAAACGAGCAGCGACCTGAGCAATGCGCGCATCTACCGCACCGTACATCTGCCCGCCGGCGACTACTATTTCGGCGCCAATTTCCAGTCCATCTACAACATTAGCAGCGCCTACGTCTTTGCCTCCGAAGCACCCGTGGACGGCGCCGACATGGAGAGCCAGACCCTGGCCTACGAGCCGCTGAGCAACATGGCCGCCGACGGCACGTTCTACGGCATCTACTTCACCCTCGACGAGGAGCAGGACGTGCTGCTGGGCTTTCAGGCCGACCTGACGGAAGGCTCTGGCACCCAGGAATTTCGCGTGCAGCAGGTGGTGCTCTACCGCTACGGCAGCGACACCGAAGAAGTGGTCGGCATCAGCGAAATTGCCGATGACAGCACCGCCGCGTCCGAAGGTCCGGCAGAAATCTACAGCATGACGGGCATGCGCCTCAGCCGCGCCCCGCAGCACGGCCTCTACATCGTGAAGCAGGGCAACAAAGCGCGCAAGTATTATCAGAAATAAGTGTACATGTAATTTTTTCTCGTAAGTAAGTTTTTTTCTGGCCCGCACCTCTCTCAGGTCGGCCGTCCGCGCACTCGTTTGTGAAAATGAGTGCGCTTTTTTTGCCCGTTGCGCAGCCTTCGTTTTGCAATGTCCAGATTACAGGTTTGCATTTCAAGCACCATTTCTGCATTTTAAGCGTTAAGGAAAGTTAAAAATGGGGGGGGGGGTAAAATTTCTTGCTCGTAATTGTGTATTTTTCTTTTACTTTGCATCGGCGTTGGTTGCGTGGGAACCATGAGTTGCCGCGCTGCTGCGCGCCTAAGTCAAACGGACGATGCCGAAAATCCGAAACAGAGTAGGCAAAACTTTTTTCACCAAATCAAAAAAACGTATGAGAAGACATCTACTTATCGCTGCTGTGCTTGCCGCGCTGGGCATGACAGCCAGCACAACCGCCTGGGCCGATGACATCGCTTCGGGCACCGACAGCACCTGCACATGGGTGATAGATGCCGACAGCATGCTGACCATTTCGCCAACTGATGGAGTGAGCGGCGTGCTGGCAAATTTGAGTTCTTATTATTCTGGCGGTATTGGCAGTGATTATGACAGCGCTCCGTGGTTTTCATATAGTTCATCTGTGAAATCTATTGTCGTGAAGAAAGGTGTGAAAACTGGTACAAAAGCAGTTGGTTTGTTTTATGGTATGTGGAATTGCACATCGATGGACTTAGCCAACTTGGATGTGAGCGATGCGACAGATTTTTCTGCGATGTTCTATGGATGTATGTCCTTAAAGTCATTGGATCTGAGCGGTTGGGATGTGAGCAAGGTGACGAACTTGGATGAAACATTCTATAGTTGCACCTCCCTGGCTTCGCTCGGCGGCATACAAAATTGGGATGTGAGCAAGGTGACGAACTTGGCTTACACATTCTATAAGTGTTCCTCCCTAACTTCGTTGGATCTGAACGGCTGGGACGTGAGCAAGGTGACGAGTTTGGACCACACTTTCTTAGGATGTACCTCTCTGACGTCGCTGGACGGCCTACAAAATTGGGATGTGAGCAACGTGACGAGCTTGGATGGCACATTCTATAAGTGTGCTTCCCTGACGTCGCTGGACGGCATCAAGGACTGGGACGTTAGCAGCGTGACGAA
>Ga0065709_1000045_pt1 | contig 18976 bp, 13 predicted proteins | sample Hoacrofraction14_2_FD_59096 | JGI IMG/M metagenome (GOLD analysis project Ga0065709, IMG submission 59096) | Hoatzin crop microbial communities from Cojedes, Venezuela, sample from fiber fraction 14 v1 | ecosystem: Host-associated > Birds > Digestive system > Esophagus > Crop | place: Venezuela...
AACGCCTAATTTGGTGGTGTGGGGGTTTTTTAGTAAATTTGCGCGGTCGTGGGGTCCCGTGGGTGGGACCGCGGCACGAAAGAAACGAAAAAACATAGCTATGAGCGAGAAAATTAAGGACACGCAGCGCGAGTACGACCACGTGGTGGCTAAGTGTCGCGACTTGTTTATCAAGAAGATGAAGGACTATGGGCCCTCGTGGCGCATCGAGCAACCGCGCACCATCACCGACCAGATTTTTATCAATGCTAAGCGCATCCGCACGATTATGATTAATGGGTCGAGCGCGGTGGGCGAGGACATCTACGGCGAGTTCGTGGGTATCGTGAACTATGGCGTGATAGGGCTGATTCAGCTCGAGTTGGGCTTCAGCGACACCATCGACATCACGCGCGAGCGGGCGCTGGAGCTCTATGACCACCACATCGGGCAGACGCGCTCGTTGATGCTCGCCAAGAACACCGACTATGGCGAGGCGTGGCGCGACATGCGCATGAGTAGCTACGTCGACATGGTGCTCACCAAGGTGCAGCGCACCAAGTCGATTGAGGACCACGGCGGCAAGACCGTGGTGAGCGAGGGCATTGCAGCCAACTATCAAGACATGATTAACTACTCGGTGTTTGCCCTCATCAAGCACGAGTTCTACGGCGAATAACATGAAATATCGCGACTGGGTAAATAGCTTTGCTGGCGACCGCTGGTGCCAGGTGCTGACGGTGCTGATGCGCATGGTCATCGGCGGCGTGTTTGCCTTCTCGGGTTACGCCAAGGCGATAGACCCGTGGGGCACCTATTACAAAGTGAGCGAGTACCTTGCGGCGCTCGACTGGACGAGTCTGCAGCCCGTTGCGCAGGCGTTATCGTTTGCGCTGGGACCGCTGGAGCTGGTGCTGGGCGTGTGCCTCGTGGTGGGCGCGTTCCGCCGCGGCGTGCCGGTGCTGTTGCTGCTGATGATGTGCGTGATGACGCCGCTCACGCTGTGGAGCGCGGTTACGGGTGCTGTGCCCGACTGCGGCTGCTTCGGCGAGGCGCTGCGCTTGACGCCGTGGGCCACCTTTGGCAAAAACCTGCTGCTGGTGCTGGGCCTGCTGTTCTTGCTGGTNACCAATCGCCACACGACGTGCCTCTATGGTCCTGCTGTTCAGTGGGTTGTGGTGGCGCTGACGGCGCTNCTGGGCATCTTTGTGGCGACGCGCGGACAGACCACCCAGCCGCTCATCGACTACCGTCCCTATCAGGTGGGCGCTCGCATGGTGCCCAGCGCGGTGTCGACCGACGACGATGAATACATCTTTATATATGAGCGCAATGGCGAGCAACGTCCCTTCAGCCTCGACAGCCTGCCCGACGAGGACGAGTGGACNTACGTCGACCGCCGCCGCGTGTTGAACACCGAGGGCTCGAAAGCCAACCGCGATAGCGTGCCCAACGTGGTGCTCGACGCCTTCGANGGGTCGACCAACGTGAGCGACGAGGTGCTGCAACGCAACCCCGGCGGCACNCTGNTGCTCCTGTTCCCCGACATCAAGGCCACNAGCATCGCCAGCACGTTCGACATCAANGCCCTGTGCAAGCTCGCCGAGCGCGACAGCGCCCAGGTCTATGGCCTCGCCGCGGGCACCAATGAAGACGTCAACGAGTGGATGGACCTCACCGTGGCCCCCTACCGCATGTACACNAACGACGACACCCAGCTGAAGATGGTGGCGCGCGGCAACCCCGCTGTGGTCTACCTCGACANCGAGAACCGCATCGTGTGGAAGCGCACCCTCAGTTCGCTCGACAGCGACGCCATCGANGCCGAGAACGCCCAGTTGGCGCGCCTGAGCGACGATTTCAACCCCGACCGCGAGGTGACGGGTTCGTTCTTCACCTNCCTCGTNCTCATGCTTGCCCTGCTCGTGTTTAACCGCACGCACGTGCTNGTGGGTGGCNTGTGGCGCCGCGCCCACCGCAAGAAAACGAGCACCAGCGACCTGGGCATCGAGCCNGCTGAANTNCCNGCTGAAACGGCTGCCGAGGCGGCTACAGAAACGGCTGCCGAGGCACCTGCTGAAAAGCCTACCGAGGCACCTGCTGAAAAGCCTGTTGCCAAGCCCTCGAGTGAAGAAGGCGCTAAAGACGAGGCGTGATTGCGCAATTTTTAGTAATTTTGCACTGCGATAAGGNCCGCAGGGGCGTTACGCAGGGAAAGACGANANNGTAACAACATAATANACAACAACTTATCATCACATTACCGAAATGAGAAAGAATATCGTTGCGGGCAACTGGAAGATGAATACCACCGTGCCCGAGGGCGTTAAGCTCGCCCAAGAAGTGAACGAGGCTGTTGCCGCTGCTGGCAACCTCAAGTGCGACGTTATCATTGGCGTTCCCTTCACNCATCTCACTGCCGTTAAGGCNGTTATCGACATCAACAAGGTGGGCCTCGCAGCTCAAAACTGCGCCGACCACACCTCGGGTGCCTACACCGGCGAGGTCGCTGCTCCCATGGTGGCTTCGACGGGTGCCAACTATGTGATTCTGGGCCACAGCGAGCGCCGCGGCTACTACAACGAGACCCCCGAAATCCTCAAGGAGAAAGTGGACCTGGCTCTCGCAGCCGGCCTCAAGGTGATTTTCTGCTGCGGCGAAAGCCTCGAGGAGCGTGAGAATGGCACCTTCAAGACCGTNATNGAGAACGAAATCAGCGCTTCGCTGTTCCACCTCGACGCACAGGCCATGGCCAACATCGTGATTGCCTACGAGCCCATNTGGGCCATCGGTACGGGCAAGACCGCCACGAGCGACCAAGCTCAGGAAATCCACGCCTTCATCCGCGGCCTGCTCGCCAAGCAATATGGCGCNCAGGTNGCCGACGACACGACCATCCTCTACGGCGGNAGCTGCAAGCCCAGCAACGCCCCCGAGCTGTTTGCCAAGCCCGACATCGACGGTGGCCTCATCGGCGGTGCCTCCCTCAANGCCGACTCGTTCATGGGCATCGTAACCGCCTTCTGATAACCCGGTTATCAGCAACACCCCCTCACATCAATCTGTGCAGCCCCACAACAGGGCCGCACAGATTGATTTTTTATAGGTGCCCATGAACGGCCTAGCAGGTGCAAAACCCGAAGAGAGGAGGGAAGGCTCGGAGAGCCGTCCTTGACCTAACCCCAGGCCGAGCGGAGCACTAGCGAGTCGCGAGTCCTGGGGCAAAGACAATCATCAGAGATGAGCCTCGGCGAGGCTCCCTTGATTGCAGCATCGTTGGTTGCCATGGCNGCTGCCCTCAAACGACCCTCTCCGAGGCTCTATTAAAAATGTAGCTACGCCCCAGGNCTCGCGTTTCGCTATCGCTCCGCTCGGCCTGGGGGTAGGTCAAGAAAAGTTCTCCGAACTTTTTCCGCCCGCACTCCCATCAAAAGGGCCTCCCTTGTTTATTTTGGGTGCCAAGCCTCCTAACCCCTAAAGCCTAACNCCTAAAACCTAATGCCTAACANTTTATTTGCAACTGTCGGGGGAAAGCAGTAATTTTGCAATTCATGGGCGATGGCGTTGTGCTGGGCCCGTTACCTTAGACTCGACAATGACAAACCTCAACGATGACCAATGTGCTCGCATGGACTGGAATCGGCTNATCTGTGACGTGAGACTGGGCCAGGAGCATTACCACGACGGGAAAGGCGGCGTGCGCAGTGAATTTGAGCGCGATTACGACCGCTTGGTGTTTTCGTCGCCGTTNCGTCGCCTGCAGAACAAGACGCAGGTGTTTCCGCTACCGGGTAGCATCTTTGTACACAACCGCTTGACGCACTCCATCGAGGTGGCGTGCGTGGGGAAGTCGCTGGCTGGCGAGGTGGTGCTGCGGTTGCTGCCGCGCTATGCCGGNGAGCCGTGGCTCGAGCGCNTGCACGCGATTCCCGAGATTGTGGCGGCGGCGTGCCTGGCGCACGATTTGGGCAATCCGCCGTTTGGCCACTCGGGCGAGAAAACCATNGGCGCCTACTTCAGCGAGGGCAAGGGGATGGGGCTGCGCGAGCGCCTCACCACNGAGCAGTGGAACGACCTGATTCACTTTGAGGGCAACGCCAACTCGCTGCGCACGCTGGTGCACCAGTTCAACGGGCGTCGTCCCGGCGGCTTCGCGATGACCTACTCGACGCTGGCATCGATTGTGAAGTACCCCTACTCGTCGTCGCACGCGGGCGAGAAGGGCAAATTTGGCTACTTCACCACCGAGCGCGAGACCTTTGAGCGCATCGCCCACCGGCTGGGCATGCTCGACAAGGGCGATGGTTGCTATTGCCGCCATCCGCTGGTCTATCTGGTCGAGGCNGCCGANGACATCTGCTACCAAATCATGGACATCGAGGACGGCCACAAGCTGCGCATCATCGGCACCGACGAGACCATCACGCTGCTGCTGGGNTTCTTNGACGGNCAGAANCGCGACCACATCGTGGACCGCATGAGCCGCGTTGCCGACCCCAACGAGAAGATTGCCTACCTGCGCTCNTGCATCGTGGGCATGCTGGTGGGCGAGTGCGCCGACGCCTTTGTCGCCCACGAGGACGAAATCATGACCGGGCAGTACCACAGCAGCCTCATCGAGGACGTCAAGCCGCTGGCTGCGCANGGTTACCGCCAGTGCAGCGAGCTTGCCAAGCGCCGCCTCTATCGCGCGAGCTATGTGGTGGATGTGGACCTGGCNGGTAACCGCATCATCAACCTGCTGCTCGAGAAGCTCATCGAGGCGGTGCTCCACCCCGAGCGCAACTACTCACAGCTGCTGCTGAGCAAGTTCCCGCANCAATATGACGTGCACGCGCCGGTGCTGTTTGAGCAAATCCAGGCTGTGCTCGACCACATCAGCGCGATGACCGACATCTATGCGCTCAACCTCTATCGCCAACTCGATGGCATCTCNATTCCTACTGTATAAAACATTCACAATCAAGCATATAACACGATGATAAAATCAACCCGAATCATTGCCGCTGCTGCCACCACACTGGTNGCGCTTGCGGCCACGGCTCAAGTACACCGCGAAATCACACTNAGNGAGGGCTGGCAATTCAGCCGCGACAACGCCAGTTGGCAACAAGTCACTGTTCCCCACGACTGGGCCATCGCGGGCCCGTTTGACAAAAAATGGGACCTGCAGATGGTAGCCATCAAGGAAAACGGCGAGGACGTGGCAACCGAGCACTCGGGACGCTCGGGCGGCCTGCCCTGGATAGGGCGCGGCACCTACCGCACCACGGTGACCATCCCGAGTGGCTACAAGCGCGCGCTGCTGGTGTTTGACGGCGCCATGGCGAGTCCGCATGTGACGCTCAACGGGCAGCTGGCTGGCAGTTGGGAATATGGNTACAACTCGTTTATCGTCGACATCACGCCCTATATGCACGTGGGCGACAACGCGCTGCAGGTCGACCTCGAGAACCTGCCCGAGAGCAACCGCTGGTACCCCGGTGGNGGCATCTATCGTCCTGTGACACTGCTGCTTACCGAAACGGCTGATGCNCTCGACACGTGGGGCNTGGCGTTCACCACCACCGCCTTGAGCGACGACCACAGCACAGCCACCGTCGAGCTGCGTCACCGCNTGTGCGAGGGNGCCGACCTCACGGGNGANTATACCCTCGAGGCCACGCTCAGCGACGACCAGGGCNTCGCGGTGGCAAAATCCACGAGCCATGCCGACGGGATGGGCAAGTTTGCCATGACGATGACNGTGCGTGCCCCGCGCCTGTGGAGCCCCGAGCATCCTAACCGCTACACGCTGGCGATGACGCTCAAGCGCGACGGCCGCGTCGTTGACCAGCAGACCACCAAAACGGGCGTGCGCACCATCGCCNTCGACCGCACCCACGGCTTCACCCTCAACGGGCAGCCGCGCAAGTTCAAGGGCGTGTGTCTGCACCACGACCTGGGCCCGCTGGGNGCCGCCGTCAACCGCACCGCCATCGTGCGNCAAATCAAGATGATGAAAGCCATGGGCGCCGACGCCATCCGCACCTCGCACAACATGCCCTCGACGATGCAAATGGAAATCTGCGACAGCATGGGCATGATGGTCATGGCTGAATCGTTCGACGGCTGGAGCGAAGCAAAGGTCGCCAACGGCTACAACCGCCTGTGGAACGACTGGTGGCAGCGCGACATCACCAACCTNGTGGAGCACCACCGCAACCACCCGTCGATTGTGATGTGGAGCGTGGGCAACGAGATTCCCGAGCAGTGGAANCCCGAGGGCGCGCAGCGCTACAAGGACCTCACCGCATTGTGCCACACGCTCGACCCCTCGCGCCCCGTCACCTGCGGCATGGACAACGTCGATGGCGTCCTCTCGAGCGGCTTCGCTCAGGTCGCCGACGTGCCTGGATTTAACTACCGCGTGCANCGCTACGATGGCGCCATCGGTAAGCTCCCGCAAGGCTTCTTGTTGGGCAGCGAGACGGCATCGACTGTGAGCTCGCGTGGCGTCTATAAGTTCCCCGACACCTGCATCACTAACAAGGCTTGGCCCGACGGCCAGTGCTCGAGCTACGACGTGGAATACTGCTGGTGGAGCAATCTGCCCGACGACGACTGGCGCATGCAGGACGACCGCTCGTGGACCATCGGCGAGTTTGTGTGGACCGGTTACGACTACCTGGGCGAGCCTACGCCCTACGACAGCTACTGGCCCTCGCGCAGCAGCTACTTTGGCATCTGCGACCTGGCTGGCCTGCCCAAGGACCGCTACTACCTGTATCGCAGCCACTGGAACACCGGCGAACCCACGCTGCACGTGCTGCCCCACTGGACGTGGCCCGGCCGCGAGGGCAAGGTGACGCCCGTCTATTGCTACACGAGTTACCCCGAGGCCGAACTCTTTGTCAACGGCCGTAGCATGGGCCGCGTCGCCAAGGACACCACCACGCGCCTCGACCGCTACCGCTTGCGCTGGCGCGATGTGAAATATGAGCCTGGTGAAATCACCGTCGTGGCTTACGACGCCGCAGGCCGCCGCGCTGCCTCACAGACGGTGCGCACGGCAGGAACGCCCGCCCGCATCCTCCTCGAGCCCGAGTGCGAGACCCTCACGGCTGGCAGCGACGAACTGGCTTACGTCACCGTGAGCCTCGTCGACAAGAAAGGCACCCTGTGTCCCGATGCCGACAACCAACTCAAGTTTGACGTCACTGGCGCTGGCGCCTTCGTAGCCGCCTGCAACGGCGATGCCACCTCGGTCGAGCCCTTCACCGAGCCCACCATGCGCCTCTTCCACGGCCAACTGGTAGTCATCTGCCGCCCCGCCGCTAACGCCGGCACCCTCACCCTCACCGTGACCGACGTCACCACCGGCCTCCACCACACCCTCACCCTCCCCGTCAAAAAATAACAAAGAAATAACCCCTAATCCCTAATAACCCCAATTCGCCGCCTCCCAGCCCCCCCTGGAACGCGGCGATTTTTTTCGTGTACTTGAGAGGGTCGCAGACTCTCTCACTTTATTTTGGGTGCCAAGCCTCTAACACCTAAAGCCTAAAGCCTAAAACCTAGTTTTGGGTGCCAAGCCTCTAAAGCCTAAAGCCTAAAGCCTAAAGCCTAACACCTAAAGCCTAGTTTTGGGTGCCAAGCCTCTAAAGCCTAACACCTAAAGCCTAACACCTAACACCTAATTAGGAAATGCCTTCCTCGTCGGTGAGCTGTTGGGTGATGAGTTCGCGGGGGGTGAAGTAGGGGAGAGGGCAGTCGCGTGGGGGCGTTTTGAGGAAGAGGACGGGGTGGACGGTTTGGCCGGGCTTGATGAAGGGGAGGCGGTGGGCGCGGTCGGTGAGCGTGGCGGCGAGGTGGCCGATGTCGTCGATGTTGCGCCACTTACATTCGCCCACGAGCAGGTGTTTGCCGTCGAGCGAGGCTGCCACGATGTCGATTTCGGCGGGCTCACGTTTGCCTCAGCGCCTGCTGTGAGGCTGCCCCACCAGCGATGCGCCATGCCGTAGGTGATGCCGTCGATGGTGCGTCCAGCGACAAACTCGCGGCACATCTTTTCCCACACTTGCCCCACGTGGATGGGGAAACTCTTGTGGATGATGTCCATCACCAGGTCCTTGCGGTCGAGCGAAATGAGGCTCTTGTTGGGCTGGATAAAGCGGTAGAAGAACGCTAAAAAGTTGTCGGCGAGGCGATAAAGGCTCTTTTTGCCGCTACGCTCGGGGGCGTCGAATGGGGTCTCGCGCTCCACATAGTCGAGGTCGATGAGTAGCGACAGCGGTTGCGACAGATTGGTCGCGGGCTGTTGCAGACGCGAGGCGATTTCGGCCAAACGGTTTGCGCCATTGCCGATGAGGTCGAGCAGCGACGAGGCCATAGCGGTGTCGCGGCGTTCGTCGCGCAGCAGTCGCTGGGGCTCGTCTTGCAACACGCCGTTGCTGTCGACCAGCAAGTTGCGCAGCGCTTCATCGAGACTGCCATAGTCGGCCCTGAGCACCCAGTAGCGCGGCACGCCACCCCACACGGCATACTCCTCCACCGCCTCGACATCGCTGCAATGCAGTGCCTGCTTGATGTAAGGNAGCTTGAGTTGCCTGATGCGCGGCTGCCAGTCGGTGCGCTGNTAGAGCGGGGCATCCTCGTTGAGNACGAGGCCGTGCATCATGCGTTGCGACGAGCCGCACAGCACAAGGTTGTACTTGAGCACATGGTTGTCGATGAGCCGTTGCAACACCGACGGCAGGGTAGGGTCGCTCTTGACCAGGTAGGCAAACTCGTCGATGCACACCGTGATTTTCTCCTTCACAAAGCGGTTGATAGCCGTGAGCACCGACTCCCACGTGGGGTAGACCACTTGGTCGAAGTCCTCGAAAACGAACGCCACCGTGTGTGCAAATGAGTCAATTTGCACCCTCGATTGCGCCTCCTCGCTCAAGTGGTAGACATCGCGTGGCGTGAGTACATGCTTGAGGAGCGTAGATTTCCCCACGCGCCGCCTTCCGTAGATTACCACAACCGCCTCACGCTCAAGATTTAACGTCCTCTTGAGCATCGCCGTCTCTTTAACCCTATCCAGAAATTCCATAGTCGAAGAATCAAAAATTATGTTCGAGAAACATTATGTTCGACAAAGATAATATCATTTTCCCGAATCTACCAAATTTTCCCACCCAAAAAATCATAGCTGGCGATATTTTGCACGCAGACAAGCGCAGACAAGCGCAGACCTTCTATCAGAGTGAAGAGTGAAGAGTGAAGAGTGGAGAGAAAGCGCGTGCCGCGCTATAGGTTTTGCACGCAGACAAGCGCAGACAAGCGCAGACTTTTTATTTTTTCTCCCCACTCTTCACTCTGATAGAAGGGCTGCGCGAGGAAAACCAAAAGCGCGGAACGCGCTATAACTCAACTCTCAACTCTCGTCACTGGATACTAAAAGAAAGCCCCTCACCATGGGTGGTGGGGGGGGCTGGGGAGCCGCGAGCGGGACTCGAACCCGCGACCTTTTCGTTACGAATGAAATGCTCTACCGACTGAGCTATTGCGGCTGATNCAAGGCCTCGGTGGGCTTTGCGGGTGCAAAGGTAAAACCTTTTTTTGAATTGTGCAACTAAAAAAGTGTTTGTTTGCTGTAGGTAACCTTGATTTTTGCCTTGTCGAGACGCAGGCGNGCTAGAGACGGCGTCGATACTGCGGGCGAAATCTTGGTGATGGTGGTCGATGACGTGGAGTAGTAGTAATAGCTGCTCGACGTGGTGGTGTAGGTCGTCAGGTCGACGGGGGTGATTGTCAGGTTGATGTCCTCTTCATCGGCCACGCCGCCNTTGTTTTTGAGGATGTTGAGGATGTAGTCGCGCAGGCCCGTGAAAATGTAGGCCTTGTCGGTCGAACTATAGGTGGCGTAGAACGAGTCCTTGTTGTTGGTGAGGCTATCGCCGGCGATGAATTGGTCCTTGAGTGCGGTTTTGACCATGAGNACGTAGGTGGGCGGGGCGATGTCGAACTCGTTGTAGATTTCCTCGACGGGGATTTCGAGGCGTAACTCGTTGAGTGCCGCCTGGTTTTCACCGATGTTGCTCTTGTAGGTGTCGATGATGTCCTGGATGGGGAATTTCACTTGCACCTCGAGACCTGCGGGCGACATGAGGATGGCCTCGCCGTTGTTGACGCGTTCCATGATTTCGTCGGCGATGTCGAGCGAGATGATGTTGTTAGACACAATCTCGGGGGTGGCGCCCAGGTAGCTGGAGCCCGTCGAGTAGGTGGTGTCGGCGCCGCTGGTGACGCTGGTGGTGTGATAGCGGTAGAAGACCTCGAGCTCGGTGTTGGTGAAGTTCATCACGCGACCGCTNCCGTAGGTATTCTTGATGTAGATGCCGGGGAAGTATTGCGCGAACGCCGAGGGCGTGGCAAACGTCTCGGGCGAGCTCTTGTACTTGTTAAACAGNTCCTGTGCCCAGCTCAGNGGCATGGGGACGTAGATTTCGCGGTAGTACTGGTAGACGTAGTTCGAGCCGAGCTCTTGCGCGGTAGCTGCCGATGCCACCGAGTAGGACGTGGTGCCCAGCAGGTCGTCCTCGTCGTAGTAGTCGGTGGGGTCGAAGTCGCTATAGATGGGGTTAGGCAGCTGCTTGTTGAGGCGATAGACGTTGATGCGCATGGGTGCGAGCGAGTCGCCGGTGTAGCCACCGGTGTAGGCGATGCGCAGTTTCAGTCGGCAGGAGTCGAGCATGTCGACGGTGGTGTTGACGGTGTCGATGGTGGCGGGCATGAATTGCGATGCCACTTCGCTGCTCAGNGTGCCATATCCCACTGCCTTGATGATGCCTATCAGCTGGTTGGTGGTGCGCGATTGCACGCTCTTGTTGAGCACCGAATGNCCAGTGATGACAAATGAGGAGTCCTCGTTGATAACCGATTGAGTGTCGGTGATGCTCATGCCGATGGTGTCATCGGTGCAGGAACATACGCCCAGTGAAATCACTGTGGCGAGCATCAGATGAAAGAAGAGGTTCTTTTTCATGCTTGATAGCTGGTGGCGTAACGTGGCAGCGTCAAGGGGGGAGGGGAGAGGGGGATGCCGGTGGTTACGCGCGGTGGGGAATAGATTGGATGAACTGTGATGGAACATTGTGCCTGTCGCTTGGCCCGGTGCAGCGCCACCACGGCGCGCTGGGCGATTGCTGCGGCTGGCTGTTTATAATGATTTGTAGAACTCGTAGCAACGGTCGGCNAGNTCGGTGCCTTCCTCGAAGGGGAGGAATGGCTTACCCGAGGCGCGTGCCAGCTCGACCGAGGCGGGATTGGCGGCNGCGCTNCATTGCATGATGGCGTCGCAGTTCTCGATGGCCAGCCGGTCGAGGTCGGCAGTTGTCATTTCGCGGTCTACCAGGTCGCCGAGNACCTCGGGCGGCATGCCGTCTTGCAGCACCTTGGTGCCCAGGGTGGCGGGCAGNGGGTGCGTCATTTCGTTGTCGTAGAGGCTGTAGACGATNCGGGCGTTAGCAAACGAGGGGTCGTCGCTATAGATTTTGCGCATATAGGCGGGAGCGAGGGCGCTAATCCAGCCGCCGCAGTGGATAATGGCGGGGTCCCAGCGGAGCTTGCGGACGGTTTCGATGACGCCGCGCACATAGAAGATGGTGCGCTCGTCGTTGTCCTCGGGCGAGGTGTCGGTCTCAAACTCCTTGGTCAGCGAGTGGGCAAAGTAGTCCTCGTTATAGATAAAGTAGACTTGCATGCGCACGGGCTGCAACGTGGCCACCTTGATGATGAGCGGGTGGTCGGTATCGTTGATGATTAGGTTCATGCCCGACAGGCGAATAACCTCGTGCAATTGATTGCGACGCTCGTTAATCATGCCATACTTGGGCATAAAGGTGCGCACCTCGACCCCGCGTTCCATGATGCCTTGCGGGATGTGGCGGCCCATCAGTGCGTTAGGTGTGTCGGGCAGATAGGGAGATACTTCTTGCGACACAAACAATACCTTCTTAAAGTCCATGTTGCTCGTGTTTTGTTAGTGTACTTGCAAAGTTACTCATTTTTTTTGGTTTAATCTACCCATTTGTTTTGACCTCCCCTAATTTTTAAGCAAAAATCGCACCTTTTTAACATCTATTTAGGTGTTAGGNGTTAGGCGTTAGGCNTTAGGCATTAGGCTTTAGGCNTTAGGCTTTAGGCNTTAGGCNTTAGGCTTTAGGCNTTAGGCNTTAGGCGTTAGGCTTTAGGCTTTAGGCNTTAGGCTTTAGGNGTTNGGGGGGNCANGCAGATTGCGCTGACTNTGCAGACTTTCTATATTNCTTCACAAGATATTCCTTCAAAATGCGGTTAGCCCACTGAGGTTATCATTAGGCTGCGACTACTCTTCTTCATAATAATAGGAATAGTCGATGCCTTTCATGAAGGTTTCGCGGTCGTTGATTTTATCGGTTAATGCGCTGGAGATGAGGCGATTGATGACGGCTGGGTTGCTCACGCTCTGGCGCATGGCTTCGAGGTATTGTTGTTTGTCGATTTTGCTCCAGCCCACGCATTTCTTGAGCGCATGCTTCAGCATCATGTCGAGCCAGATGCGGGTGCTTCGCCCATTGCCTTCCATGAAAGGGTGCGCCACGTTCATCTCTACATACTTGTCGACAATCTCGTCGAGCGTTGAGTCGGGCATCCGCTCGATATCATGCAGCACCTCAGGGAAATAGAGCGCATTGGCAAATGTGAAACCGCCTTTGCTGATATTCTTTGTTCTGATTTGCCCCGCAAAGTCGTATAGCCCTCCGAAAAGATAGGCATGAATCTGCTGCAAGCACTTCACGCTACCGGGTTCCAGCGTCTCGAGCAGACCACTCTCAAAAAGAGAATAAGCTTTCTTCTTGCTCTGCCCATCAATCGTGTTGTCGCTATACAGGAGCCAATCTAAGAACTTTGTTGCCTTTTTGTTGGGGAAATTTTTAGCTAAAGCAATGATGCCGTCACTATCGAGCGTGTCGGTCATACGTCGCTTACCATCGGCCGCAAGGAATTTGAAACCGTGAGTGGCACTCACAAGTTCGGGCTTCTCTTTTTTTAATTTCCGTTTCAACCATCGCCAATAGTTACTAGCTTTCTGGTAGTCATCCTGTTCATTCAGTGCTGCCACCACATCAATAACCGAGAACCACCATTTGTTGTTCTCGTCGTCCCACACGGCCCTCACTTCGTGGTCGTTGTAGAATCGGATTGAAAATTTAGAAACCATATTCTTAATGTTTCGCAAGTGAGCGACTTATAGGCGCCAAAAAACTATAAGTGCAAACATCCAGACTATGAGCAAAGATACAACAATTATTTCAGATTTGAGAGGCTTTTTCTCAAAAAGTGAAGATAATCGTGCATGATACTGCACAACGCAGCGTGAATCAACATTCATAGGCGAAACTTGAGCCCGCGCTGGACCGCGCGAGGTTAAAATTCCGTCAGCGGTGAGGTCTGCGCAGTTAGCGTGAGGCCCATCAGCATCGAGGCCCCTAACGCCTAACGCCTAACGCCTAAAGCCTAATCAACACCGTTTTTGATGTGGTCGTAGTGGTGGAGGGCGTCGGGGTCGGTGGCGGCGGCTTCTTGCCAGGCGCGGTAGCGGCGGCGGCTCACCCAGCGCTCGACGGCGTAGGCCAGGAAGTAGAAGATGAGGCACATGCCGCACAGGACGCTGTAGGGCAGGGCTACTTGGCGCAGGCTGGCGCCGTCGCTCTGCATGAGGACGTAGGCGTTACACATCCAGGTCGAGGGGACGCAGTCGCCCACGGCACGCCACCAGCGCGACATCTCGTAACGCGGCCACGACACGCCGCTGAGCATCACAAACACAACCGACGAGAACACAAACAAAATGAACACGGTCTCGCGCTCGTTGGTGTACACTTGCAGCACTTGCGCCATGAGCGACGAGGCGATGAGGAAGGGAGCGGCGAGGATGCATACCTCGATGGGGTCGGCATTGTGTGGGAAGCTAAAGACGAGCGGCAGCAACAGCAGCACATAGAGCGTGGGCACGATGTACATCACCAGGTGGCACACGGTGCGTCCCACGATGGTGGCACTCACGCAGGTGTGGTACTCGATGGTGGGGTCGTAACCGCGGTTGCGGCGCCGGCGCTCGATGCTGCCGCCGTGCAACATGGCCACAGCCAGAATCATACTTTGCTGTAGCACCATGGGCAGGATGAAGATTAGCACCGCCGAGGCGATACCCGTTTGGGTGTTACCCACGGGCACCTGCCGGTTGTTGACGATGGCGCCTTTCTGGTAGAGCACAGGTGCCACGATGGCGGCCTGCTTGCTGGTGCTCATGGCTTGTGAAACGTTGCTCAGGGCGGTAAACATGGCCTTGTAGCGCATCACCACGCCCATGTCGCAGTAGAGCGACATGTGGGCTTGCTCGCCGCGCTCGCTGGTCGCAGCGAAGTCGCGGGGGAACTCCACGATGCCGTAGCACTCGTGGTTGGCCATGAGCTGGCGTGCCTCGTTCATGTTGGCGGCATAGCCGATGACCTTGATTTCTTGTGTGGCATCGAGGGCGCGTGTCCACTCGCGGCTCAGGTTGCTGCGGTCGTTATCGACAACGACCACGCGCTCGTCGCGCACGACCTCGGGGTTATAGATGAGTGCATAGAGCACGGGATAGAGGGCACAGAGCACAAAAATGAAGATAATCACGCCCTCGTCGCGGAAGATGAGGCGTGCCTCGCGCAGCAGCGTGTCGTAGACCTCGAGCAGCCACGTGTTGATGCGGAATATCGTGTTTTTATTCATGACTCAGGGTGTGCGCTGTGATTAGGGAACATAGACGGGGTTGAGGGCTTCCTTGCGCAGGCGCCACAGCAGCAACGAGGGCAACATGGTGAACCCGATGAGCGCGGCATAGTAGTAGCGCGAGCTATAGAGCGGGAAGCCGTTGACGGCCTGGTCGAGCGAGATGAGGAAGTAATACTTGATGGGGACGGTGAAGCCCAGCGCCTCGACCCAGGGATACAGCGACTCTTGCGGCAACGAGAAGCCGCAGAACGAGAACGACACCATGCCCAGCAGCGTACATAGCATCGTGCCATAGCGGAAGTTGGGCGTGATGCAGAACATGAGGATGGCAAACCCCTGGTTGGCGAGGATGAGCAGGACCATGGCAATCATCATGCGCCACGGGTTGCAGTTGAGCGGGAATTCATAGACCACATACATCATCCACTGGATGAACCATCCCACGGCGGTGAACAGGAGCGTCTGGGGCAGCAGCTTGCCCATCAGTGCCACGGTGATGTTGTCGCCGGCGGTGTGGAGCCATTGCCGCGAGAGGCCGCTCTTGAACTCGGTGCCCAGGGTAAATGCCGTGACGAGCAGGATAAATAGCGAGAAGAAGCACGGCACAAACGAGAGGTTCAAGTAGTAGTTGTAGTTAATCCAGGGGTTGCCAGGCATGTGCACGTGGGTGGCGTAGGGCTGCAGGGTTGCCGCGATTTTAGTGTCGGGCAGTCCCACGGTGCGCAGGGCGGTCTGGATGATGCCGCCGTTGATGAGCAGGGAGATGGTTTTGAAGCCCTTGTACTGCATCGAGGCGGGGCCGTAGTAGGCGTAGTTCACATAGTAGCTCACCATGGGTTGACGTCCACCCAGGGCTTGCTCCTCGAGGTCCTCGGGGATGAAGAAGAAGCCCAGCACCTCGCCGCGTTGCACGGCGTCGCGAGCCTCGCCGAAGTTGTTGTAGCGCTGGCAGATGTTGACCTGCTGGAACGCGTTCAGTCGGCGCGAGAGCTGTCGCGAGAGCGACGAGTTGTCGAGGTCCACAATGCCCACGGGAACCTGCTCGACGGTGCCTGTTTTCATCAGGTCCATCAGCATCCAGACACACAGCAGGGGCAGCAGCACCATGGTCAGCAGGTACATGGGCCGGCGCACCAGCTGCACGCAGCCGCGCTTGAGTGATTCGTAGATGTAGGTTCTAATCATCGTGGGTGGAATTGTGGATGATGGGGATGACGCTTGTCGCGGTTATTTCTTCAGGATGACCGACATGCCGGGACGCAGGTTGGGCACGGGGGTAACGGGACGAGCCTTGACCTCGAAGGTCTTGCTGTCGTATTGTCCGTTGGCCTTAGCGGCTTGCCAAACGGCGTAGCTGCCCATGTCCTGGATGTGGTAGATGCTCATCGTGGCGGTGGTGTCGCCCAGTGCGGGGATGGTGACCTGGACTTCCTTGCCCATGGGCAGGTCTTTGAGCAGCGCCTCGCGCACGCTGAACGATACCCACATGTCGTCGAGCATCGAAATCGACATGATGGGCGTGCCGGTGGCTACGAGTTCGCCCTCGCGGGGATAGATTTGGCTCACCTCGCCATCGCAGGGGGCGGTGAGGACTTGGTCCTCGAGCAGCGACTCGACTTCCTTGACGGTGCCGCGGGCAGCGTTCTCCATGCTGCGGGTGGCGTTCTTGTCCTCTTGCTGAGCGCCGCGCAGTGCCATGTCGTACTGCGACTTGGCGGCGTTGGCTTGTGCTGTAGCTGCCTCGTAGGCGGCTTTAGCCTCGTCGCGCTTTTGCTCGGTGATTACACCCTGGGCAAAGAGGTTCTCCATGCGCTGATAGGTCTTCTGCGCGATGGTTTGGGCGGCGATGGCTTGTTGCCAGACGTTGTAGGCGCTCTTTTTGAGCTCGTCGCGGGTGCCTTTCTCGGCCTTCTGGTTCTGTGAGGCGGCAGCCTCTTGCATCGACTTGGCCTGGTAGTGCTTGGCCTCGACGGTCGACGAGTAGATGCTCACGAGCTTGTCGCCCTTGTGAACGTAGTCGCCTTCCTGGACGTAGAACTTGACGATGCGTCCGGGGAGCTTACCGCTCACGCGCACGGCGTCGCAGTCGGCTTGTCCTTGGGTGACCTCGGTGGGCTGCTTGAGCAGCATCAGTCCCACCACGGCGATACCAGCCATGACCAGTGCAAACAGTGCCAGGGCGGTGAGTAGCGCCTTGTCTTTTCTCTTGACGATGGTTTTTTGTTCCTGATTTTCCATATTCTCGCTATTTTATGGGAATTGTGTTGATTTTCAGTTTTGAACGCTCATGTTGCCGGTGACCTTGCTCAGGTAGACGTCGCACAGACGGACGTCGATTTCGGCATCGATTTTCTCGCTGTTGGCTTTGAGCCAGGCGGTTTGCGCGGTGAGCACGTCGTCGATGGTAGCGACGCCCTCGTGGAAGCCGACGTTGGCGATGCGCATGTTTTCATCGGCTTGGGCGAGGTTAGCCTTGGTGGCTTCGTAGGTCTTGATGGCCTCTTGGTAGCGGAACGAGGCTTGGCTCACTTGCAGGGCGATTTTCTCCTTGGCCTCGTCGAGCTCGAGTTGCTTGACTTGTGCATCGACTTGTGCGGCCTTGACCTTGGCGGTGAGTCCACCCCAGTGCCAGATGGGCATTTTCAGGGTCACACCCACCGAGAATCCAGCGCCGAAGCGGTTTTTGAAGCCGTTATAGGTGTTGGGGTTCATCACGTGCAGGGCGGCGATGGCAGCCACCTTGGGCATCATTTCGCTGCGTGCCACCTTGGCTTGCTGGTCATAGATTTTGGTGGCGAGCTGCAGGGCTTGCACGTCGTGGCGGCGGGCGTAGACGTCGTTCAGGTCAGGGTTGGTGCTATTGAGGGTGGTTCCCAGGTCCTCGCGGTTCTCGTCGGCGAGGGTGAGCTGGGTGTTGACGGGGAGGCCGCAGAGCTGTGCCAGCGCCATGCGGGCGAGGGTGACGCCATTGTCGACGCGCGTGAGGTCGACGTTTGCCTCGTTGAGTTTCACGTCAACGGTGAGTTGGTTGGCGCGTGTTGCGACGCCCTGAGCGACCATCGACTTGACGTCGCCATCGAGTTTCTCGATGAGCTCAACGTAACTCTTGGCGAGGCGTTGCTTGGCGCGGAGCGAGACGACCTGCCAGTAGGCGGCATCGACGTCGTAGATGATGTCCTCGACCTTGCTGTCGTGCATCTGCTGGGCGAGTTCCTCGGCATACTTGGTGATTTGGTTCATCGCCGTGATTTTGCCGCCCATGTACAGGGGTTGCGTGAGCGACAGGGCGCCAAACATCACGTTGTGCACGTTATAGGTGAGTGCGCTCTTGGGCAGCAGCGCCACGGTGGCGGGGATGTAGCTACCATTGTTGGTGACCAGCTCGCCCGTTAAGGGGTTGGTAACCAGCGAGTAGTCGTAGCTTCCCGTGGAGAGGTTAAATGTCTTGATGGGCAGGTACTGGTCGTCCTCGACCAGCGAGAGTTTGCGCGAGTTATAGACGTAGCCAGCCTCGAGGTCGATGCTGGGGAAATAGGCAGCATGTGCCTCTTTACGCTGATAGCCAGCCTTCTCGATGCTCAAGTCGGCTTGTCGTATCGACTTATTGTTATTGATAGCCATTTGCCGGCACTCGTCGAGCGTAACGGTTTGTGCTCCAGCAAGCGCCCACACCGCGCAGCAAGCTGCAACCACAGCCGCGCGGCACTTGTTGATGATATTCCTCTTGTCGTTCACGTGATTATCTCTTTTTTAAGAATTCGACCCGCAAAGTTACACCTTATTTTATAATAATGTACGCGAAGGGGAAATATGTACCACACAAAGGTATTTTCAGAACACCAAAACTTGTCACAGGAGGGCCTCACGCAGACCACGCTGACTCCGCAGACCTCACCGCTGAGGAAATTTTGTCCTCGCGCGGACCAGCGCGGACCAGCGCGGACTTTTTGTGATTTTTTGAAATAATCATCTGAATAACAGAGGAAAATGATAAAATGTGGGTTGATGGGATATCTGCATTAACAACCGTTAACACGGATGTTAAATACTTGATTTTTAGGAAGGTAGATAGGTGCGAGTGAGCTGGGGCGCGGAGTGGGAGAAGAGGGTGTTACAAAACTCTAAAGGTTTTTTAACATAAGGTTTTTTAACACAAAAAAATGACACAAAACCCCAACTTTCTCAAGCTAGGGCTTTGCTATGTCTAAAAGTT
>Ga0065709_1006118_pt1 | contig 18959 bp, 15 predicted proteins | sample Hoacrofraction14_2_FD_59096 | JGI IMG/M metagenome (GOLD analysis project Ga0065709, IMG submission 59096) | Hoatzin crop microbial communities from Cojedes, Venezuela, sample from fiber fraction 14 v1 | ecosystem: Host-associated > Birds > Digestive system > Esophagus > Crop | place: Venezuela...
ATTTTTTTGTGGTGAATTAATTCTACCAATTGGTCTATGCTATGTCTATTTATTTGGCTAAATGAATTTGCGCAATTAATTATACGTTATCATAAACTGCGGGCGGTAAGCCAGGTTCGAAGGATATGTGCTGTTTATGAGTGCCGTTTCTGCGGCGGATTTTATCTGTTCCCTTTGCGTCATATTTTCCTCTCATACAACTAAGCCTGCATACTCTGCAGGCTTAGCATCACATCATTCATTTTGACTCAAGTTTACTACAAATAACATCAATAGCCAAGACAGTTCCACATCATAAATCTATTTCAACGAAACCACTTCTCTATTATATGAAATATCTGTTGCACCACTATGTCTACTGACAAAATCATCAACAGGAGTAAATCGCTCAATAAGGTCGTATCCCCTCTTAACGGCTATTTCCTCCATCATCCACGAGTACTTTTCAAAAGAAATCTGATATTCACCAAAGTCTATAATTATTCCTCTTGTAACATCAACAGAATACTCTTCGTCAGGATATTTAACCCTCTGTGAATCATTTACAACATAAATATTTTTTATATCTTCATCAACTGGCATTGATATTAAATGCTTGTTGTCTACGATAGGATATTTTACTTTCTCTATTGATAAAACTGCTACGTCTTCAGCTGTACCATAGTAATCATGTTCCTCAGTAAAACAATACAGAAAAGATACATCATCTTCCATATCAAACCTTACAACATTAGATACAGTATCTGTAAATATGAATTCTTCATGCTCATATTTAACTAATTTTTTTCCTATCATATTTTTAAGAGTCATTAATTCCTCTTCCCTCAATATTATTTTTAAATCATGCATAATCATTCCTCCGTCTTAACAAAATGTATTTTTTGAGTAACTATATCACCATGCTCATTACTATACTGTACATCTATGTCAACCGCCGGTGATCCATCTGAAGAAGACACTTTTCTCCAGTTTATTATTGTTCCATCGGCCATATGTGTCTGATATCCCTTTACTGAACCGTCCTTATAATATAACGTTTTCTCAACTCCACCATAGGCCAGGTCATCATAGAATTCTTTTGCTGTTTCAGATGGGTCATCAGAATAAATATGTCTTATTGAAGAATCTTTACTATCACCTTTTTCTCCAAAAAATCCATTTTTATAACTATACTTGTCCTTCATATTCCCGAGATTTTCAGAAACATTATGATAGTAGTCAGCACCGCCCTTGTAAGATGTTCCCATTTACGACTCCTCCTTTCTTGGATGAGTACGCTCGAACTCACTCGGATATCTGTGAAACTCAATCTGACTCAAATATTCACCAAAGATAACATCCGGCATATATCCATGGACCAGTATGATCTTAGGTTCCAATGTTTCAATCATCCGGGAGAGCCCAACTTTAAACATCTTCTTTTGTTCCACAGATGATATGCATCCATGTGTACTAACCGATACTATTCCACCCTTGTGTACTCCAAGAAAGCAATAATCAAAGCTTGTTTCATCACTCCACCGTATGTTAGGTATAACCGGAATTCCATTCTTTTGAAGATAAAACCCTACAGCACGATTCATATAAGTATTCGCCTGTTGAAGACACCGAGATTGACCTATCATCATAGTGCAATCCGGAGTTATAACCCCATCAAAAAGCTTTAATATCTCAAGATATTTTTTTGTACATGTCAATACCCTTGAAAATTCCTTATCATGCATATAAAAATGCACGTATTTGCGTCTATCCTTGCATGTATTAATTTTTCCAAACGATATAATATCCTTCGGAACCTGAACATTATCCAATTTCATCAACATAGGTATTTCCGGCTCTCCTACAACAGTTGCTCCTTCTGTAAGATATGCCTGAAATCCATCATCAAATATAGTTTTTCTCATAAAATAGATACTCCTCTCTGTAAGAACATAAAGAAAATATATTTTGCATTTTTTCCTCATTTCTTGCACATATAAGACAAGGCAATGTGCTTAGTTATATTTTGCCTTGAATTTGTGCCGGAATATCTATTTCAATTACCAAGTTGAGAATAGAAATATCCGGCAATATGATTTTTTACGAAGTTTTGTTACGAATGCATATTTGTCACATTTTGAGGTCAGTTAGCGTAAAATTTTAGTCGGAAAAATTTAAAGAAATAGAAAAGGGGAACCCCTCTTTGTGATAAAGTATTTGTTGACAAAAAAAACAACACAAAGGAGGAGAACCCCATGGTCAATAGTATAAAGTATTTTAACACAAAAGGCATCAAGAAAATTGAGGAATTAGAGGATACATTTTTTGAAAATCCCAAAGATTTCGATAAGTATGTAATCAATCTTCATCAAGAGATGATAAAGATTGCTCTGATGATGGTTGAAGAATCTGTTCAGGAAATGAGTCGTATCATAAAGACCAGTAGTCTGAGAAAAGAGTTCTGGACTGTTGATAAGTGCTCAAAGAAGACTCTTACGACGAGTATAGGAGATATTCATTACGATAAGGATTTATATAAAAACAAGGAAACCGGTGAACGTATGTATCTTCTTGATGCAATCATGGGATTTGAAGCACATGAGCGTATAAGTACAGATGCTGTTGCCAGAATGCTCAACGAAGCTGTTCAGACATCGTATCGTAGAGGTGGTGAGGAAACCAGTATTCTATCCGTGGTCAGCAAACAGACAGTTATGAACAAGCTGCACAATTTGAAATTTCCTGATTGGGTGGCTCCCGCAGTGAAAAAGGAAGTGGAATACCTTTATATCGATGCCGATGAAGATCATGTATCGCTCCAGTATTCAGAAACTAAGGGTGATCTCAAGAAAAATAAGAACGGTAGAAAATGTAACGGAATGATAAACAAGATGGTGTATGTTTACGAAGGCATTTGCAAGGAGAATGTTGAAAGTAAGCGCCACGCCCTTATCAATCCGCATTATATCTGCGGTGCATATGAAGGCACAAGCAACAAACTCATGTGGGATGAGATATTTCGATATGTAGAGGCTCATTATGACATGAGCAAGATAAAGAAAATATATCTTAATTCAGACGGTGGAAACTGGATTAAAGAAGGCAAGCGTCGTCTTCCCGGAGTAGTATCTGTCCTTGATGAATATCACATGAATAAGTATCTGCTTAGAATGACCAGACATACAGAAAGCCCTAAAGAATATCGAGATAAACTTAGAGACATTATAAAAAATCACACAAAGAGTGATTTTGAAATAGCTATAGATACATTGCAAGGGCTTACAGATGATGAGACGGTAGAGAAGCGAATAGCAGATTCAGGGAGGTACTTCCTTAACAACTGGTCAGCTGCAAAGCAAAGACTACATGACAGAAAGAATGTATGTGGATGTAGCGCNGAAGGACATGTGAGCCATGTCCTTGCTTCTCGTATGAGTTCCAGACCNATGGGATGGAGTAGGCTGGGGGCGAGNAAAATGGCCGAGCTCAGAGCCTACTGGCTTAATGGTGGAGACATGCTGGAGCTTGCTCGTTATCAGAGGGAAGAACTGCCACTCGCAGCAGGAGCGGAGGAATATCAGGTGTTAAGTGCACATGATATCGAAATGTCAGAAAGAAGCAGGCACGGAAAACTTGGCAAGTATGTAGATGCTATAACCTACTGTGAAATGCCGCTGACATTCAAAAAGAGGCTGGCAATTCAGCATCACATCGCCGGGTTGTAGGTTGAAGAAAAGGAAAATAGAGTGTAAAATCAAGGAGTCTTAAATATCTTTATCGAGATTTCTTTGGTGCATTATCGCACCTTTTTTCCGAAGGTAAATTTACGCTGTCGTATTCGTATGGAACTCTTGAAGAAAGGTCTGTTTATGGGTACTATTAAAATGTGACAAATATCTATGTAGCTGCGGCAGCACTCTACGCGTCGCAAAAGCAATGCGTAGAGGATACCCGGCTAATACTAAAGCATCGGGGCTTCGCAAATCTGCGAAGCCCTGTTATTATGTTGGACTGTCGCCCTGATTTGCGTTATACTTACAGTACTTTTGGTGGTTTAAGGGGAGAAGCATATGTCTCTGACGCTTGCACTGGCAATACTTCCGGCTATAGTACTACTGGCCTTTATATATATGCAGGATACCTACGAGAAGGAACCGATATCCCTCCTCGCAAGGATATTTGTGTACGGCATCGTGTCGGCTATCCCTGCGATAATTCTGGAAATAATTCTCGGTAAGATCATAACGCTGATATTCGGAGGCTCGGGCATACTCTACTATCTTGTGGATGCGATGCTTGGGGTTGCTGTCGTAGAGGAGTTCGTCAAATTCATGGCGGCCTATCTTCCTACCTGGGACAACAAACACTTCAACTATAAGTTTGACGGAATAGTCTACTGCGTCGCAGCCTCCATGGGCTTCGCCGCCATCGAAAATGTAACCTATCTCATCGACTCATCATCGGTCCTGTCCTCCGGTATCCAGAGGGCGCTGCTTGCGATACCGGCACACGGAATGTGCGCAATATTTATGGGCTACTACTATGGACTGGCTAAGCAGTGTGATGTTCGTGGCGATAACGTGGGAAAGAGAAGAAATATCAGGATAGGCTTTATAGAGGCAGTGCTGCTTCACGGCTTCTATGACTTCTGTCTCTTCACCGGAAATGTCGTCTTTGTAACTCTCTTCTATGTATATGTGGTTATAATGGACATCATAACAGTGCTTCGCGTGAAGAAGGCGAAGAAGGAGGATGCGAGCCTCTATGCACAGCCTGCATACAGACAGCTGTGGGTTCCTCCTCATATATATGACTACAGCTATGCCGGAACCATGGGTATGGCATATCCGACAGAGAGCAGTGCTGCTGAGGTGGCAGAGGAGAGGAAGAAGCGAAACGGTGGCTTCTCGTCGTGGCAGAGCGGACAGCAAGGCTACGGTGCTCAACAGGGTAATAGGCAGCGGAGTTACAGTGCTCAGCAGGGCTACGGTGCTCAACGGGGTCATGGTCAGCAGAGCGGACAGCCGGGCTATTACAGTGGTCAGCAGAGCAGCAGGCAGCAGAGTTACGGTACTCAGCAGGGGCAGAGTGCTCAGCAAGGCTACAGTCAACAGAGCGAGCAGCAGAATTATGGTCAACAAGGCTACGGCACTATGCAAGGCTATAATCAGTATAGTGGCACCGGCGTACGAAGCAGCTACAGCCAGTCAGATCACACAGATCGCGGTGGCTACAAGAGATATATTTACTGTCCTGCGTGTAGGGCTATAGTTGATTTTAACTCGTTCTACTGCCCGTATTGCGGCAGCAAGATTCATATGAAGGCAAGGGAAGATGGCGAAGAGTAAGCATAATTCCAAAAAGAATAGAAAATCGACGACAGGGGCTGTCAAGACGAAGACCACAGAAGTAAGGAACGTTGAAGCTGTAGACGCAGAGGATGTGGAAACCAAATATGAAGCTGTGGAGACTGAATCTGAGGCTGCGGATTCCAAAGCTGCAGATATACAGTCCGTAAGTGCTGAGTCATCAGGTCTCGATAGGTGGAGGAAACTTCGATATAAGCTCTTCCGCATGGTTTCGGTCGGAGTGGTTGATGAGCCTCTGAATAAGCTGTGCGATATCATAAGCACGGTGGCGCTCATAGTTAACCTCGCTGTTACAATCATGAATACATTTGATGCGATGGAGGTACGCTACGGTGATATACTCTCAATGCTCGAGAGAATCACTGTATTTATCTTTGCTGTTGACTATGTGCTTAGAATCATTACAGCACCGGATCTCTATCCGGAGGTGACTCCCGGCAGGGCAACGGTAAAGTACCTGCTGTCCTTTTCGGGTATCATAGATTTTCTCTCAACAGTTCCATACTATATGCCGTTCTTCTTCCCGTCGGGTGCGGCGGCGTTCAGGATGTTCAGAGTAGTCAGAATCCTCAGACTGTTCAGGATAAATGCTTACTACGATTCATTTAACGTTATAACTGAGGTTATCAAGAGTAAGAAGCAGCAGCTTCTGTCATCGGTCTTTATCATAATCGTGCTGATGATAAGCTCGAGCCTCTGCATGTACAGTCTTGAGCATGATGCACAGCCGGAGGTATTTAAAAATGCTCTCTCAGGCATCTGGTGGTCGGCATCGACACTGCTTACAGTCGGCTATGGTGATATATATCCCGTGACGGAGCTTGGTAAGCTGCTTGGAATCGGCATAACATTTCTGGGATGCGGTATGGTTGCTATCCCTACCGGTATCATATCTGCCGGATTTGTAGAGCAGTACTCACGTCTCAAGAGGATAGGCGACTACGCTGTCGAGGAGGATATACACTTCATCAAGATAGAAATGAAGAAGAGTGACTCCTGGATAGGTAAGCGCATCATGGATCTGAAACTTCCGCACGGCGCGATAATCGCAGTGATACAGCGTGGGCAGGAAATCATAGTTCCGCGTGGTGATGTAGTGCTGTGTGAGGGTGATAAGATCGTAATAGGAGCCGAGTCCATAAAGGATGATACACCCATAAATCTGAAGGAAGTGCTTTTGAGGCGTGACCATCCATGGAACGGGGTTGCCATCAAGGATCTCGATATATCGAGACAGACCTTTATCATCATGGTTAAGCGTAATGACAGAGTTGTTATACCTAAGGGTGACTTGGTGCTGAGAGAGGGAGACACAATCATACTCTACTCGAAGGTTGGTCTTAGGATGGAGGAGGAAATCTCGGTGTAGTGGCGAGAAATATGATGAACAGATGTGGGAATACGTTATGTGGGTGGGAACGTGCTATGTGTAGGGACTTTTTGTGATGGACAGAGTAGGCGTAGATATGTAGGGGAGTATAGCTCACGGCTGTGCGATACGAGGTATGAAGCAGTGGGTATATGGAAGCTGAAATCTTAGATGTACAGTCATGGTACATCGGTTGCGCTTATCGGAAATTTTTCACAAAGTCACCGCCGAAATCGCTGTTAAATATGAAAGTTTTAACAAAAAGAAAAATTTTTGAAAAAAAGTATTGCAAATATAATCTCGTTGTTATAATATAACGTGGTCGATGAAATTACGACAAATATTTACGGGCCGCTAGCTCATTTGGTAGAGCACCTGACTCTTAATCAGGGTGTGCGGGGTTCGAGCCCCCGGCGGCCCATCCAGGAGGGCTGAGGACTTTGTGTAGGCGAGGTTTTCGGCTCTTTCTTTTTATTCCGTCACAGACAATCTAAAGCATGCTACCGGTGGTCTGAAGCCGGTATGATGCTGCTGATACGGGATAAGAGGAGATGGCAACGGTTAATATCCGGGGACAGAAGACCCTGGATGATATGTTTTACGGTAGCAGTGAGCTGAGGTTACGAAGAGTCTTGTCAAGGTACTGCGGCATCAGGCTATCGGAAAGGTATGCGTCTGATATATGAAATTATACGTAGCGCGTCACGGACAAACACAGTATAACCTTGAGAAGCGTATATGCGGACATGCGGATGTACCTCTAACACCGCGCGGAATCATGCAGGCACATGAGCTTGCTGACAAGATGGTGTCGTACAGTGTTGACATTATCATTTCCTCGCCGCTGCAGCGTGCAAGGGACACGGCTGTAATAGTCGGGGAGAGGGTCGGAGCACCGGTTGTATTTGATGACAGACTCAAGGAGAGAGACTTCGGTACCACTGATGGAACCTACGAGGGTACACCGGGCTTCACGCATACATTTGAGCAGTTTGGTCATAGGTACGAGGATGGTGAAACGTTGCTGCATGTGGTACAGAGAGTATACAACCTTCTCGATGAGCTAAGGTATAGGTATGAGAACAAGAATATCATGATTATCAGCCACGGCGGTGTATGCAGAGTTATAAACTCATACTTCAGCAGTCTGGATAACAGGGAATTCTTCGACTTCTTCCTCGAGAACGGTAAGGTACTGGAGTACGATTTGTAGAAGACGGCAGAAAATATAAAATATATGACTTATGCAGGTGCGGCTCGGATGGATGTTGCACCTGTTTTTTTGTGGAGAGGACTTCAACATCCATTGCGCTGCTTACCCCCCGATAGCGGGGGTGCCCCTCCGGCGAGGAGATACCCCCGATAGCGGGGGTGCCCCTCCGGCGAGGAGCACGAGTGGATGTTGAGAAAAGACCAAAAGAGAGAAAAGAAGATGCTTAGAGATAACGAAGATATAATATGTGCCATGGCAAGCGGACTCGGTGAGTCGGCGATAGGTATAGTCAGAGTGAGCGGTGTGGGTTCGGTGGAGCTGGTGGATAGTGTGTTCAGAGGCAAGAGAAGGCTCACAGAGCTCACAACGTACAGCTGTGCATATGGCAGAATATATGATGGTGATGATATCCTGGATGAGGTTATAGTCATAGTCATGCGCGGACCACATACATATACCACAGAGGATACGGTCGAGATAGACTGTCATGGAGGACCGATGGTGATGAGACGTATCATGGAGCTGCTGGTAAGTCGTGGTGCCAGGGCAGCCATGCCGGGAGAGTTTACAAAACGGGCGTATATGGGCGGTCGTATCGACATGGCTGAGGCAGAGGCTGTGATGGATGTGATACATGCACAGAATACACTTGCTCTGAGAGCGTCGGTACGGCAGCTGTCCGGTGAACTGAGCCGAAGAGTCAGGGAGCTAAGAGAGGCACTGCTGCATGAGACAGCATATGTCGAGGCGGCACTTGATGACCCTGAGAACTATACTGTTGACAGAGCTGAGCTGCTCGGTGTGGCAGAGAAGGTAGGAGCAGGTGTGGCGGAGCTCCTGAGTCATGCTGATGAGGGACGTCTTCTGAAGGAGGGCATAAGCACGGCTATCATAGGTCGGCCGAATGTAGGTAAGTCGTCACTGCTGAATCTGCTGCTCGGTGAGGAGCGTGCGATAGTTACGGATATACCCGGTACCACAAGGGATACTCTCGAGGAGTATGTAAATATCGGTGATCTGACACTCAGACTCATAGATACGGCAGGTATCAGAAGTACCGACGATGTGGTGGAACAAATCGGTGTAGAGAGAGCGCGGAGCACCGTGCAGGATGCAGACCTGAGGCTCCTGCTGCTGGATGCGACGACCGGGATAACGGACGAGGATGCAGAGCTGTTGAGGATGGCTATAGAGCAGGATAGACCTACTATAATCCTGATAAATAAGACTGATACTACAGAGGTTAGCACAGACCTGCTGAGTACCCTTGATGATATGATCGGCGATTATGCTGATGTGTCGGTAAGGAGTGTGGCGATGCAGGGTGGTGACGCTCATAACACTGATGAGGGTACTGTCGGCAGTGCGGGAAGCGATACCATCGGAGTCAGCAGTGCAGGAAGCGATACCATCGGGGTCAGCGAAGACAGTACAGGAAGCGATATCACCGGAGATGACGGAGCAGTAATTCCAGTCATACATATATCTGCAAAAACCGGTGCCGGATTGGATACCATTAGAGATACGATAACGAACCTTTTCTTCAGCAGTGGTGTTTCGTATAATAACCAGGTGTATATAACCAACGTGCGGCATAAGGAGAAGCTGATGGAGGCGCGTGAGAGTCTCGGCAGAGTTGTAGAGGCACTGCAAAGCGGCGTCGAGGAGGATCTCGTAACCATAGATATGATGGCAGCATATGCGTCGCTTGGAGAGATAATCGGTGAGGAGGTCGGGGATGACCTGGCCGATAAAATCTTCTCAGACTTCTGCATGGGTAAGTAATCCGAGGAGTGTCTATATGTGCGAAAGGCTGATGGAAGGTGCAGTGTTGGAAACTGTTAACATCAAATAACAGAAATAAGGACGTGGGCTGCCTTACAGGGAGCGTTCCACGGTTAGCAGAGATGCTAAGACGATAGAATGGTAGCAGGATATAGACGGGTGTAATTAAAACAAAGCATATAGTTACAGTATAGAAGAGTACAAGAATATAAAAGAATGGATACAAGGATAAGAACATGTCAGTAGTAGAAGAAACATATGATGTCGTGATAGTCGGTGCCGGACATGCGGGCTGCGAGGCGGCTCTTGCGGCGGCGCGACTTGGTATGCGAACGATTATATTTACGGTGAGTATGGACAGCGTGGCGCTGATGCCGTGTAATCCGAACATAGGAGGAAGCTCGAAGGGGCATCTCGTACGCGAGATAGATGCACTCGGCGGTGAGATGGGACTGAATATCGACAAGACCTACATACAGTCTAAGATGCTTAACTCCTCGAAGGGACCGGCCGTACACTCACTTCGTGCACAGGCGGATAAGGGCGAGTACACCAAGCAAATGAGACTCACACTGCAGAGAGAACCGCTGCTTACACTGAGGCAGGGCGAGGTGACGGAGCTGCTGACAGAGGACGGAGCAGTGGCAGGTGTCAGGACAAACTCGGGAGCTGTGTACCATGCGGGGGCGGTCGTGCTCTGCACGGGAGTTTATCTGAAGGCTATGTGTATCTACGGAGACACGGTGACCTACACCGGACCGAACGGGCTCATGGCGGCAAATGGGCTGTCGGCGTCACTTATCGATAAGGGCATCCGCCTCAGACGCTTCAAGACAGGTACGCCGCCGAGAATCGACCGTAAGACTGTGGATTTCAGCAAGATGTCCGAGCAGTTTGGCGACAGGGAGATTCAGCCGTTTTCATTTATGAACGCGAGGACTGATATAGAGCGTGAGCAGATATCCTGCTGGCTTACGTATACCAGTGAAAAGACGCATGCTGTAATCCGTGAGAATATAGACAGATCGCCTCTTTTTAGCGGTGTTATCAAGGGGCGCGGACCGAGATACTGTCCGTCTATCGAGGATAAGGTGATGAAGTTTCCGGATAAGGACAGACATCAGCTCTTCCTGGAGCCGGAGGGTGAGTTCACGAACGAAATGTATCTTGACGGTCTATCATCCTCCATGCCGGAGGATGTGCAGTACAGCATGGTGCACTCAATCGCAGGTCTGGAGGATGCCAGCATCGTGAGGGCGGCATATGCTATCGAGTATGACTGTATATATGCGACAGATCTGACACCCGGACTTGAGTCGAAGGTTGTACCGGGACTCTTCATGGCAGGGCAGATAAATGGCAGCAGCGGATATGAGGAGGCAGCAGCGCAGGGACTCGTGGCCGGTATAAATGCAGAGAGATATATAACCGGTAAGGAGCCTCTGGTGCTGAGAAGGTCTGACGGATATATCGGTGTCCTGATAGATGACTTAGTAACCAAGGAAACTGCGGAGCCGTATCGTATGATGACAAGCCGCGCTGAGTATAGACTTCTGCTGAGGCAGGATAATGCGGATATAAGACTTACGGGTATTGGACGAAGTGTCGGGCTTGTGAAGGATGACAGATATGCACTCTTCACTGCGAAGAAGAGAGTTATAGAGGAGGAGCTCAGTCGTATAGCATCAACTCCCATAGGTGCAGCAAGAGAGGTGCAGAGCTTCCTTACAGAGTGTGGCAGCTCACCGCTTGACACAGGAGTCACACTTGCAGATCTGATCAGACGTCCGGAGCTGTCCTACGAGTTGGTGGCACCGATAGATCAGAAACGTCCGGACATACATGAGAGATATACTCAGTATGTGAAGGAAGCATGTGAGCAAATCGGATGTGAGGCAGACTTCAGGGAGTCACTCATCGACTGGAAGGTAAGCGAGATAATCAACCAGATAAATGTATCTATCAAGTACCAGGGATATATAGAAAGACAGCAGCGTCAGATAAATCAGTTTATAAAACTCGAGGATAAGAGAATCCCGGATGATATAAACTATGAGGATGTGAAGAACCTGAGGATAGAGGCAAGGCAGAAGCTGAGTGAGATACGTCCGCAGTCCATCGGACAGGCCTCGAGGATCTCCGGCGTCTCCCCGGCTGACATCACGATGCTGATGTTGTATTTGAAGTAGGTTCGCTGTGATAAAGGTATATGATAGTATAATAGTGATGGAGAGCGTTAGTTATTGCGACAGCTGAGGTGTTTGGCCAGCGATAAGTGTTTGTAATATATTATAGTTCGGTGATATATTATACTATATAAAAAATCAGCGTAAGGAATATAGAAATGGAGTATGTTGTATTTGATCTCGAGTGGAATCAGAGTCCGAACGGAAATGCAGGCTCGCACCCCAGGATGCCATTTGAGATTATAGAAATAGGAGCCGTGAAGCTGAACGAAAACTTCGAAGTGATAGATCGCTTCCGGCAGCTTATACGACCGAGGATATATCCGAAGCTGCAGTGGGCAATCAAGGAAATCCTCAGCTATGATGAAAAGGACTTAAAGAGAGACGGAGTGCCGTTTAAGGAGGCATGTACAGAGTTCCTTAAGTGGTGCGGCGAAGACTATAGGTTCTGCACATGGGGGAATATGGACGTATACTACCTCCAGAACAATATGGACTTCTATAATATGCCGAGACTTCCATATCCTCTGAGGTACTATGATATACAGAAGCTGTATGCGGAGAGATGTACGGATAATCATAATATATGTAAGCTGGAGAAGGCTATAGAGCATCTCGAACTGGAGGAGAATATGCCGTTCCACACAGCTCAGAATGATGCTGAGTACACTGGCATGGTTATGAGACATGCATCGCTTGGAAATATCAGAGATCACTACTCTATAGATTTATACAGACATCCGAAGAAGAAGTCGGAGACGATATGCGATCTACACGGCGGTGTGTGTGATGAAATCTTCGGTGAATATCCGTCGAGGATGGCCGCTATGTCGGATGAGGATGTAACAAGTGTCAGATGTGTGAGATGCGGCAGGAAGACATCGAAGAGGATAAAGTGGTTTCAGGCTAACAACTCAGTGGAGTATGCAGTCGGACGCTGTATGCTTCACGGAAATATGAAGGCCACACTGAAGATTAAGTCTGTGGGTGACAGTACAGATAATGTATATGTTATAAAGAAGACAGAGCCATGTAACAGGGAGAGTATAGAGAGTGTGAAGGGTAAGCATAAGGCTGCCATAGCACGAAAGAAAAGACACGATAAGAATAAAGCAAAACAAGGAGCCTGACGGGCTCCTTGTTTCGTACGCGGCAGCAATCCACAAAGCAGACATTACAGTGGCTCCCGCTTTGCTGTGCCGGCCTTTCTCGGGAAACGCTTCGGCGTAGGTGACTTCTTAGTGGTTACAGCAAAGCAGCGTGAGGTCTCGCCGTCCGACAGAGTAACACTCGTTACAGTGACACTGCCGCCTCCGAGCTGTTGTACCGCGCGTCCTGCTGCCTGTATCTCCTCGCCGGCAGAGCCGGACTTATAGGCTATAAATATACCACCCGGCTTCACATATGGGAGGCAGTACTCCGTTAGTATGTTCTGTGCTGCAACCGCACGGGATACAGCTATATCGAAGCTGTCACGGAGACCGGTTCTTGCACCGTCCTCGGCTCTTGAATGAACGGTGGTGATATCCTCGAGACCGAGGGCTGTGATAACTTCATCCAGAAAGAGAACTCTCTTATTCAGCGAATCAAGAAGTGTTACCTTCAGCTGCGGAAGTAATATCTTCAGCACCATACCCGGGAAGCCTGCGCCTGTGCCGACATCTATGAGCGAGGCATCGCCTAGTAGTCGGCTCCTTATGTCCTCAGGACACTCCATAACAGATATGCTGTCGATGAAGTGCTTCAGTATGAAATCATCCCGATCGGTTATGGCAGTCAGATTCATGACCTTGTTCCTCTCAATTACCATGTTGTAGTAGGTGTCAAGCTGCGACAGCATTTTATCGGTGATTTCAAGGTTTATACGTCTGGCATAGCCTGTAAGCTGTTCGTACATCTCAGTCTCCTGTACACATTTCATAATTTTTTAAGGTTATCTTTATATTATCAGTTGGTTTTTTATGAGAATATTATAGTAGAATATACTATCATTTGCGATATTCAAAAACAATTGATTATTTTTTTTTGTGTGATATCATTAGTTGGTTAGTGTAAATGAAGAGGAGATTGTGATGAAAGGCTTAAAGATACTTGGAGTGGTTCTTGCGGCTATACAGTTTATACTTTCGTGTATAGTCATATACCAGGTCATGTCCACAAAGATGATTTCAACGAAGGTAGGAGTTATAGTAGCGGTTATCCTACTGATTTTTCCCATATTAGAGGTGCTTCTGCTCAAGTTTAAGGGCGGAACTGTAGTATCGATAGTTATAGCACTTATGTTCTCTGCAGTACTTATATATGGTATGTATCTGCTTAAGAATACAACAGATGCTTTAAATGAGCTGACCGGTACCATATATCAGACAGAGGAAGTAAATGTTTACGTAAAGGCTGATGATCCCGTGGACAGCATAAATGAAGCTGTGGAGCAGAGCTATACATTTGGTATAATAAAAGACTATGCGACATCTACATCATCATCGGCAGAGCAGGATGATGTGGTTCAGAATACAATAGACGAGATAAACTCGGAGTATCAGACCGCGATTACCACCGTGTCATATGACTCCATACTGGAGCTCGTACAGGGACTTGAGGCCGGTGACGTGCAGTCACTTATAGTTAATGAGGCCATGATATCAGCTCTTGAGTCTATAGAAGGATACGAGTCATACTCGGATAATCTGAAGATTATACTCGAGAAGGAGGTAGAGGTAGAGGTTGTCGTGGATGATGATGATGAGGAAAGTGATGACACCTTCCTTGTATATATAAGCGGTATTGACAGCTACGGCTCTGTAAATGTAAAGAGCAGAAGTGATGTAAATATTATCGCTGCAGTAAACGTATCAACACATCAGGTTACGCTTATATCTACACCTCGTGACTACTATATAAATCTCCCTGCTGTCGGAAACGCAAAGGACAAGCTGACACATGCAGGTATATACGGAATAGATGCATCCATAGATGCTCTTGAGCAGCTCTATGATACAAACATAAAGTACTATGTAAGGATGAACTTCAGCGGCTTCAAGAACATAGTAGATGCGCTGGGTGGTATAGATGTTGAGTCCGACTATGCATTTACATACTATGATGAGAACGGTAATGCATACTCGTACTCTGTCGGAACCAATCACCTGGATGGTACAGAGGCGCTCGGCTTTGCAAGAGAGAGACATGCCTTCACGGATGGTGACCGTCAGCGTGGCCGTAATCAGATGAAGGTTATACAGGGCGTTCTGACGAAGCTGATGTCAGCAGATATACTTAAGAACTATGCATCACTCATGGAGAGCATCTCCAGCTCGTTACAGACAAATATGACGCTGGATGAGATAGGTGCGCTGGTACAGGGCCAGCTTGAAAGTGGTGCATCATGGAATATAGTTACATACAGCGTCAGCGGAAGTGACTCCACTCAGAAATGTGCTTCCATCGGTATGAGTGCTTATGTTATGATACCGAATGAGAATGATGTTGAATTTGCAAAGGAACTTATAATCGCTACGCAGAGCGGTACAGAGGTTACTCAGGACGAGATAAATGCTTATCTCGAGGGTAGAGAGGTAGATGTTATAGATTCCTCGCTGGTGGATCCGGAGGAGGACACAGAGGAGTCTACAGAAGAAGCAGAGGATTAGTAAATTTAATTAAGGAGGAAGGTAATATGGGACCTGTACTGGTGGTTATGGCTGCGGGACTTGGCAGCAGATTTAAGGGGCTTAAGCAAATCCAGGCTGTTGATGATAGAGGTCACGTGCTCATGGACTATGCTATATATGACGCTATCGAGGCCGGCTTCGCTGAGGTTGTGTTCATCATCAGACATGAGTTTGAGGATGCATTTAAGGCGGCTATAGGTGACAGAATAGCTGAGAAGATTAAGGTTACCTATGTATTCCAGGAGCTGACGGAAACACCCGGCGGTGTGGAGGTGCCTGCGGAGAGGACGAAGCCCTGGGGCACGACGCATGCAATCTGGAGTGCACGCGAGGCACTCAGGGGTAAGGGATTCCTTACCATAAATGCTGATGACTTCTATGGCAGAGAGGCATTTGTTGATGCGGCACAGTTCCTGATCGGAGATACTGAGGCGTATGACTTCGCTTGTATCGGATATCCTCTTGTTAAGACTCTTAGCGATAAGGGTACGGTTAGCCGTGGTATATGTAAAGTTGATGAGACAGGCTACCTCGAGAGAATAGATGAGCGTAAGCAGATAAAGCTTGAGGACGGCAGAGGCTACTTCACGCTTGATGGCGGACAGTCATTTACGCTTATTCCCGAGGGCAGCGTAGCATCCATGAATCTGTGGGCATTTAACGGTGGCTTCATAGAGGATATAGAGCAGACCTTCCCTGCCAGATTTGCAGAGGGTGTGGAGAAGGAACCGCTTACATTTGAGGAGACGCTTTCTGATGCTGTGCAGAGTATGATAGAGACAAAGAAGTGTACTGTTAAGTGTGTTGAGACAAGGTCTGAGTGGTTTGGCATGACATATACGGAGGATCTTCAGAATGTTAAGGACAGACTTGCAGAGCTGACATCTCTTGGAGTTTATAAGGATGAAAACTGGTAAAACAGGTAAGGATAAAAAATACGAGGAGCCCTTCTATAGGAAGAGCTCTTCTTATATTTTGAGCTTTCTGTGTGCTGCGGTGGGGTACCTGCTGCTCGCAGGAGCATATATATTCAGTTGGTACAGACTGTCTGTTAAGCTCGCTGATGGAGAGCGTAACGGCTTTAATCTGCTCGGCGTTATAGCGCTCGGCTTTAACTCACGCAGTATAGCCGTTATAGTACTTACCGTGTTTGCTGCGGCGGATATGCTGCTGATGCTTGTATATATACTTGCTATGCTGTCACCGCTCAGGTTACGAATGAACGGGTTTGTCGATAGAGTGACAGAGCGTGTGAGATTTCTGCGGATGAGGAAGCTTACAGGCATAGTTCTCCTGCTTATAAATGTTATCCTGATTATACTCTTCACTAAGACAGACAGCTTCATGACGCTTGTGGATAACATATCAGCTGACGCCGTAAAGTATGAGAAGATGATAAAGGCTATCGATTATCTGGAGGTTAGTCTGCTGAGACACGGCATTGCTGCTTTGTCAGAGGTGCTGGGAGTCGTGCTGGTGGTGTTCTCCATAGCATTTACCTTCGTGCTGGATACACTGAATGAGGATGACGACAGCAGTGAGGTGAACACTAATGTACCGGTTGGCTCGGTAGTAGAAAATGTGTTCGATGAGCTTTTTGAAGAGACGTCTCCGGGGACTGTCGGGGAAAGGAATGAGGAGATAGAAGCTAATAAATAAGCTCTTTGCATCAGGCAAAGAGCTTTTGCAGGTTCAGAATATACTTACGAAATAGGCTTAGGACAGTGACATCAGATCCCTGTAGAAGTCAGGATAGGACTTCGTCACAGCCATACAGTTTGTAATAGTGACCGGACACATAAGTGATGCAATCGCTGCCGTCATGGCGATACGATGGTCGTTGTGCGAGTCTGCGACGCCTCCCGTAAGGGAGGTTTTTCCTTTTATTATAAGCGACAGATGTCCGTCTATCGTTTCATCATGTATATCACCGCCGAGAACACGGATGGTCTCTATAGTAGTGCTGACGCGGTCGCTCTCCTTGATGCGGAGTCGCTCTACATTTCTTATAAGGGTTGTTCCCTCAGCCTGGGTAGCTACGAGAGATATAATCGGTACGAGATCCGGGATATCCTCAGCATTTATGTCTACGGCAGTGAGCTGTGAGGGACCTACGGTCACGGCTGTATCGGTTATCTGTATATTTGCACCGAAGGACTGCAGTATGTCAGCTATCCTTTTATCACCCTGCGGGCTGCTGTAGCTGAGACCTGTAACTGTCACGGCAGCAGATCCGATAGCGCCGGCTGACAGGAAGAATGCGGCATTTGACCAGTCACCGTCAGTGTCCAGAACAGACGGACCGTGGTAGGTTTGTCTGCCGGGGATTTCATATATAGCAGCTATCGGAGAGGAGCTGTCAGCTGTGCTTTCGGACAGGCTATAGTGGGCAGATGATATATAATCGGACATATCAGCTGAGCTGTCAGGTGTATATATATTCACGGTTATTCCGAAACGTCGTAATACATCCAGAGTTATATCTATATAGGGCTTGGATGCAAGCCCCTCTGTTACTATGATACGGCTGTCCTCAGAGCAGAGAGGAAGTGCCATCAGAAGCCCGGTTATATACTGTGAGGAAACATTTCCGGATATTATATAGTCGCCGCCGGAGAGCTTGCCGGATATCAGAAGGGGGTTCGTCCCCACGGGGCTGATAGCTGCGCCGTGTGACGCCAGCTCCTCGTAGAGGGGAGACAGAGGGCGCTCGCTGAGTCTGCCGTGCATGGTGATAGCTGTGGATAGCCCGAGTACACCTATAAGCGGCAGCATAAATCTGAGCGTGGAGCCGCTCTCACCACAATCAACAGGGATATAGCCTGCGCTCGGGAGAGCTTCATCTGATATAGTCTTATATAATGTAGGGGAAACACAGAGCGCTCCTTCGCTATTATCGTCACAGCCGGCTGCTAAGCAATGCCCGGTATCACTGTCGCCTGAGTGGTTATCCTCACATATAATCTCTGCACCAAGCCCGGTGAGGCAGTTTATGGTTGCATATATATCCTTCGACATGGTTACATGCTGCAGCTTGACAGCGGCGTCAGACAGAGCGGCTGCTATGAGGCATCTATGTACATGCGACTTTGATGAGATGGCGCGTATACTGCCGCCGAAGTCTCTTCTAAGGTCCAGGCTTATCGTATGATCCGGTGATATAACGTTCTGAGATGTAACATTTCGGGATGTAGTATTTTGGAAGGTATATGTCATGGTGTCCTCCGAAGAAATATTTAATAGGTATTTAATCAAGTAGAATACGTTTTCGATACATTTTTGATAGGCCGATTGTAAAATGAAGTTGGACAGTTGAATATAAGAATAGCCCATGGAGCTTATCTTTGATAGAATTTAATCGCTAAACCAAATTAATCAAGGAGACAA
>Ga0065709_1029496_pt1 | contig 18930 bp, 11 predicted proteins | sample Hoacrofraction14_2_FD_59096 | JGI IMG/M metagenome (GOLD analysis project Ga0065709, IMG submission 59096) | Hoatzin crop microbial communities from Cojedes, Venezuela, sample from fiber fraction 14 v1 | ecosystem: Host-associated > Birds > Digestive system > Esophagus > Crop | place: Venezuela...
TGATTTCTCGATGAAATGGGCAAAAATTGAGGCAAAACCTCATTTTTGAAGTCTTTTTAGTTTGATAAGAAGGGCGAAAAGATAATGGCGGAAGGGCGAAAAGATAATGACGGAAGGGCGAGAAGATAATGACGGAAGGACGAGAAGATAATCAAGGAAGGACGAGGAGATAACCAAGGAAGGGCAAGGAGATAATCTCGATGAAATGGGGATTTTTTGATGGTTTTCTCGATGAAATGGGCGATTTTTGAAGGTTTATAGCTTTACAAGCAGTGAGAGACCTGTGGGAGACAGCGAGACGTTGTAGCGACTATGTTCGCCCGTTATCTTATCACCTATCCAATAACCTGCCTCAACTCCCGCGATGCCTATCAGCGCACCTGCCGTAACATCCAGCCAATCGTGGCGGTCAAGTCGTACTCTATCGATGGCGATAAGTGTGGCAACGCCGTAACCTGCTACGCTGATCCATGGCGAAACATGGTGAAACTCCTTGTGGAGAACGGTGGCACCGGCAAAAGCTACGGTGGCATGTCCCGACGGAAACGAGCGGTTGTCGCTGCCATCTGGGCGCTCTTTCGAGATGATGTGTTTCAGAGCGTAAGCCGTTCCGCACGAAATGACGAATCCGGATGCGCTGTTCACTGCCAATCTTCGCCACGAACTTGCACTTTCCATGCCGCATGCTTTGAGAAGAAATACCGATGAAATGGGCAAAAATCGAGCGTAATCGTCGAATTTTGACTCTCGGACGTTGACGGCATTTAGTTCGTTTTCGTTGTTTAGTTTTACGAAATCGAGTTCATTTTTAAACGAAAAATCCTCCCCTTGTGCCACAGAACATTGTGGCACAAGAAGGAGGAGAAGGAACACTACGATGAGTTTTATTGATTGATTCATTAGCGATCAGCCTTTTCTTTCTTTGATAAAGCCAACAGCAAAGGCACCACAGATGAGCAGAATGCCTGCAACAATCATCATGTTGCTCTGAAGAAGTGGTCCCGATGCGTCAGGATTCTGACCGACAAGTTTCAGAATATATCCGCCGGCAAGGGCAGCTATTATCTGCGGAAGGCAGATAGTGCAGTTGAAAAGACCCAAATAAGCACCTTTATTGCCGTAACCTTCGAGTGCGTTTGTAACAAATGTGAACGGCATTGCCAGCATAGCAGCCCATGCTGCGCCTATCATGATGAACGGAATTGCCTGAAGATACTGATTGTGTACGAACGGAATAAGCGCAAATCCCACGCCACCGATGATGAGACTTACGGCATAAGCCACCTTTGTGTTCTTGAATTGAGGCAGGATTGTTGCCCAAACCACGCTTCCAAGCGCCTGAATGGCATAGAGAATTCCCGTCCAGTTGCCTGCTTCTTGATAGTCGGCACTGGCAGTATCGGTGGTATTCCACACGGTTTCTCCTATAGCTCCCACGACGTAAACCCACATATACATGAAAGCTGCCCAGCAAAAGAACTGCACAAGTCCTACTTTCCAGAACGTCGTTGGGGCGTTTTTGAGGAGAGTTATCCAGTTAGCGCTCTTCTTTTCTGCTGTTTCAGTCAGTCCGTTATACTCGGCATATTCCTTCGGATTCCATTCTTTCACCTTCACAGTTGTGTAGATCACGCAGAGGATGAGAATGGCAGCGCCGATATAGAACGACCAGATGACCGAGTCGGGCACTACACCTTTCTCGGCAACATTCTTGATTCCGAGAATAGTAAAGACGTAAGGGAAGACGAAACCTACCACACTTCCGGCGTTGCATAGGAACGATTGTATGCTATATGCCTTAGCTTTCTGACGCTCGTTCACTACATCTCCAACGAGCATCTTGAAAGGTTGCATCGCCATGTTGATGCTTGTATCGAGAAATATCAGTGCAAAGACACCGAAAATCAGCGCACCACTGACCGTAAGTCCTAAGCTACCAGCATTAGGAAGCAGGCACATCACGAGCACAGCAATCGCAGCTCCGATGAAAAGATACGGAATTCTGCGTCCGAAACGGCACCATGTTTTGTCACTTGCCGTACCAACAATGGGCTGAACTATCATACCCATGAGCGGCGGAAGTATCCAAAACCAACTAAGATTGTGCGGATCGGCGCCAAGAGTTGCGAAGATTCGCGACGTGTTTGCACTTTGGAGAGCGTAAGCTATCTGCACTCCGAAGAATCCGAAACTAAGATTCCATAAGTTCCAGAAACTTAAATCAGGTTTTTGTTTCATATTTATTTTGTTTTATAAGTTTTTTAAAGTTTGTGAGATCATGATAAGATCCGCCTGCATTGTGGCGCAAATCATCATTTCGTTGTGCCGCGAATGATCAGCTTTGTGCGCACGATGCGTCGCTCAACAGTGTCTTTCGGCGTCAAGCCTTCCACCTTATTTATTAATATATTGGCAGCTTCCTCGCCCAGACGTTTACCATGCTGATCGACCGTTGTGAGCATAGGGTCGGACGATTTTGAGCTGATGTCGTTTGAAAATCCGCAAATACTGATGTCGTTTGGCACGTTGAAGCCCATTCGTTTGGCTGCATAGAGTATGCCAAGTGCCGTATCATCGTTGACCGCAAAGAAGGCATCCGGGCGACTTTCCATGCGAAGGATGTCGGGAACCGTTGCTTCTGCGTCGTCGCGATTATCGCAAATGCGAACAAGTTGCTCGTCAATGGCGATGCCATTTCGCAAAAGCGCGTCCTTATATCCGTTATATCTGTTCTTTGAAATCTCCATACTCATGGGCGATCCGAAGAAAGCAATGCGACGACATCCCGTCTGTATGAGGTAGGAAACGGCGTTGTAAGCGCCCATATAGTCGTCAACGACCACACGACTTGCGTTAACTCCCGTGCTGATTCGGTCGTAAAAGACCAGCGGAAGGCCCTTATCGATGAGACGTTGAAAGTGATCATAGCTCGTGGTGTCTTTGGCTTGTGAGACAATAACGCCGCAAACCTTGTTCTGATAGAACGCCTGACAGATCTTCGCTTCGCGCTCATAACGCTCATTGCTCTGTGCAACAACAATCTGATATCCGCGTGCCATGACCTCCTCTTCTATGCCACTGAGGATAGAAGCGAAGTATTGATGATTGATTTGCGGCACAATGACACCGATAATCTTCAGAGGTCGCACGTTGACATGCCGCAATTGCTCGCCCAATATGTTGGGATAGAAATTGTGTTCGCGTGCGTATGCCTGAATGGCTTCGCGCCTTTGTTTGCTTATTCTGTTGTTATCGCTCAATGCTCTCGACACAGTTGCGACGCTAACTCCAAACTCTTGCGCGATGTCTTTCATCGTTATTGGCGCAGATTTGATATTATCCATAAGCAGACCTCCGTTTTATGGTTGTGCAAAAGCTGTTGCATAAATCCAAGATTGCATTGCTAAGGCACTCAGATTGCTTTCCTTTGCAAATATAGAATAAATAGTATAAACGTTGTTCGTTTGCAAAATTATTAAATAAAATTTATCTGTGCAAACGTTTGCACTATATAAATGACAATTTTATGCAAAAAAACTATCCAACATATTATTATAAAAAGTATATTTGCAACATGAAAAAAGAAATGCGCGATTTATAAGGTTATAAGAGAGAGGAACCCGATGTCCGCGCTACTAATCGAACCTAAATAACGTGCAATATCTACCTAAGACCAGGAGAAATCCGGCTAACCGAGAAAACAACAATTTATGATTTATAATAATAACTTTAAAAATGTAGTAATGATGAAGCAGGTAAGATTTACAATGCCTCTAAGGTTGCTCGCGCTTATTTGCGGGCTTTTCCTTTCTGTAAGTGCCATTGCGCAGCAAGTTACTGTTAATGGCCAGGTTAAGGATGCTACTGGAGAACCAGTTACTGGTGCCACTGTTAGAGTAGAAGGACAAGCAGGCGGCACGATAACTGATATCGATGGTAACTTCACTATTACGGCTCAGTCAGGCCAAACGCTCGAAATATCCTTCATAGGATATGAGACAAAGAAGGTCAGTGCTGCGCCAAATGTCGTTGTAACGCTTGAAGACGACTCGCAATCTCTCAACGAAGTGGTTGTGATCGGTTACGGTGTTGCAAAGAAAAGCGACCTCACAGGATCGGTAACGGCACTGAAACCAGACTCGAAAAACAAGGGACTGGTTGTCAATCCGCAAGACATGATGTCGGGAAAGATTGCCGGTGTGAGCGTAACTAGCGGCGGTGGTTCGCCAGGTGGCGGCTCAACAATCCGTATTCGTGGCGGATCTTCACTGAATGCCAGCAATGATCCTCTTATCGTTATCGACGGACTTCCAATGGATAACAATGGTGTGAAGGGTCTTTCTAACCTTCTTTCGATGGTAAACCCACAGGATATCGAGTCGTTCAACGTCTTAAAAGATGCTTCTGCGACTGCTATCTACGGTTCGCGTGGTTCAAACGGTGTTATCATCATCACCACAAAGAAAGGTCGTAAGAATCAACCATTGCAGGTTTCTTACGCAGGAAGCGTAACGATGAGTATGAAAAAGAAGACTGCCGACGTGCTCACAGGCGATCAATATCGCGCATTGATAAAGGATGTCTTCGGAACAGACTCGGAAGCATACGCTGCTTTAGGCACAGAAAACACCGACTGGCAAGAAGAAATCTACAAAAAGGCACTCAGTCATGACCATAACGTGACATTGTCTGGTGCAGCAGGTAATCTTCCTTATCGCCTAAGTCTTGGCTATACTGATCAGGAAGGTATCCTGAAGACATCAGAATTCCAGCGTTATACCGCAAGCATCAATCTGAATCCTTCGTTCTTCGACAATCACTTGACATTCAATCTGAACGGAAAAGGAATGTGGGCTAAGACAAATTATGCTAATACTGACGCCGTAGGTGCTGCTGCTTGGATGGATCCTACAAAGCCAGTTCACGACAATACGTATAAAAACTTCGGCGGATACTACGAGTGGGTATCGCTGGGTTCGATTTATAACGACAGCAATTGGCCATACTATAAGATTCAGAACGCAACAAGCAACCCGCTTGCTCTGCTGGAACTCAAGGACGATCGCGCAATAAGTCGTTCATTTATCGGAAGTGCTGACATCGATTATAAGGTACATGGCTTCGAAGACCTGCGTCTTCACGCTACATTCGGTGCAGATATTTCTGAAGGTAAGCAGTGGACTGACATCGATCCTGCATCACCTGAGGCGATGTATTACGGAAGTCATGGATGGGATAAGATCTTAAAACGCAATCTTACCTTCAGTGCTTACGCTCAATATTACCACGATTTCAACGACGCTGCTAAGAATCACTTCGACATTATGGCAGGTTACGAGTGGCAACATTTCTGGCGTTCGCAGCACAATTCATACTGGGGACTCTATCCTGAGACCAATAGCGACGCGTCGCTTGCAGGAACTGAATACAACAAAACGAAATATGATTACAAGACTGAGAACTATCTTGTTAGCTTCTTCGGTCGTGCAAACTGGAGTTTAATGGATCGTTACTATGTAACTGCTACGCTTCGTGACGACGGTTCTTCTCGTTTCAAAGAGCATTGGGCACTATTCCCATCGTTCGCTTTCGCATGGAAAATTAAAGATGAGAACAAATTCCGCGAGATTGATTGGCTTTCCGACTTGAAACTTCGCTTGGGTTATGGTCTCACTGGCCAGCAAGAAGGCATCGGTGATTACAACTATTTCGCTATCTATAGCATCAGCTCTGGCAACGGAAGCTACTATCCTATCGTTGGCAACGGCACTCTTTATCGTCCGGATGGATACGATTCAAATCTGAAATGGGAAACAACTACTACTTATAATATAGGTCTCGACTGGGGTATTCTTGATCAACGTCTTTCGGGAAGCATCGATTGGTATTATCGTAAGACAACTGATCTGATCAATTACGCCTATGTAAGCGCTGGTTCTAACTTTGCTAACCAGGTGAACACCAACATTGGTTCGCTCTATAACACTGGTATTGAAGCTGCTATCAGCTGGAAAGCATTGCAAACAAAGGACTGGTACTGGACCATCGACTACAATATCACTTACAATAAGAACAAGATCACGAAGCTGATTGGCGGAGACGACGACTATTATGTAGCAACTGGAGGTATCTCTTCGGGTACAGGTCAGTATTGTCAGGCACATAAGGTTGGATATGCTGCATCTTCTTTCTATGTTTATCAGCAAGTTTACGACCAGAATGGCATGCCATTGGAAGGTGTTTACGTAGATCGTAACGGCGATGGCGTAGTAAACGATGAAGATAAATATATGTATAAGAACCCTGTTGCACCTGTAACAATGGGACTTTCTTCACGTCTCGAGTACAGGAACTGGGATCTCGGCATCGGACTTCGCGCAAGTATCGGCAATTATGTGTTCAACGACCTTGAGGCAGGCAATTCAAATGTAAGCAACGCTTCGTTGTGGTACAGTTCTTATTTGTCAAACCGTCTCGCATCAGCCATTGCATACAACTGGCAGACTTTCGACAATGTGCTCTCTGATCGCTTCGTACAGAACGCATCATTCCTCAAGTGCGACAACATCACTCTTGGCTATAGCTTTGCTAATCTCTTCAAAGGTGGCAACTGGCATGGACTTAGCGGACGTTTATATGGTACAGTTAACAATGTCTTCACAATAACAAAATACTCTGGCATCGACCCAGAAGTGTTCGGAGGTATTGATAACAGCCTTTACCCACGTCCTATTTCATTCATCCTTGGTGTAAATCTCAACTTCTAAAATTATAAAAAAGGAATTCAATTATGAAAAAGATATTTTATATAATTTGTGCTCTTTGCGTTTATTGCGGATTCACATCATGCACGGGCGACCTTGATGTTACGCCAATAGATCCTAACAAGATCACCGACGTTGACTACGATGCGCTCTTCAATAAATGCTATGCTAACATGGCACTTCAGGGCAATGGCGGAGCCGATGGCGACACTGATATCAGTGGTCTCGATGGAGGTACAACGCCTTTCTTGCGTCAGATGTTCAACATCAACGAGCTCCCTACCGACGAAGCAATCTGTAGCTGGGGCGACCCTGGTATTCCTGCATACAACTATGCGTCATGGTCAGCAGATCATCCCATGGTACAGGGATTCTACTATCGCCTCTACTTCGGTATCACAATCTGCAACCACTATCTGGAAGTGGCAAGCGATTACGACGCTACTCGCACGGCTGAGGTTCGTTTCTTGCGTGCACTCTACTATTATTATCTGATGGACACATTCGGAAACGTTGCTTTCACAACAGTCGTTTCGTCTGATAAACCACAGCAAATCTCGCGTGCTGAGCTCTTCTCTTGGATTGAAAGCGAGCTGCTTGACATCGAAAGTGCTCTTTCTGAGCCAACAGCAAAGACATCTTCTGACAGCAACTACGGTCGTGCTGACAAGGCTGCCGACTGGCTTTTGCTTGCACGTCTCTATCTGAATGCACAAGTTTACACGGGAACTCCTCAATGGTCGAAGGCTGCTGAGTATGCTCAGAAGGTGATAAACTCGCCTTATAAACTTTATACCACAAAGAAGAATGGATGGAGTGCTTATCAACAGATGTTCATGGGCGACAATGGCGAAAATGGTTCTTCATGTGAAGCAATCCTTCCTGTATTGTTCCAAGGTAATCTTACTACCAGTTGGGGTGGCACTTTGTTCTACATGGCAAGTACTTTCAAGTCGGATATGCACCCGGTTAAGGGAGATGAGAGCATCATCAACGGCGTTGAAGGACAATGGGAAGGCAATCGCGCACGCCCAGAGCTTATAAAGAAATTCTTCCCTAACGGCACAGCGCCTAACGTTCCGTCGTATGACATGGTGGAAGAAGCGGGAGACGACCGTGCTATCTTCTGGGGAAAAGACCGTACTTTGAACATTGAAGACTACGGAACTTTCAAATGCGGATTCTCTGTTGCTAAGTTCGTTAACATCAAGTCTGACGGAAGTGCTGGTACAAACGCCACACATCCTGACACCGATTTCTTCCTCTTCCGCGTTGCTGAGGCTTATCTCACATACGCAGAAGCTACAGCTCGACAGGCTGGTTCATCGGCAACATCACAGGGTGTTGAATATATCAACGCATTACGTAGCCGCGCCAACGCAACAACTAAGTCGGGTTACAGCCTTGATGATATTCTTGATGAGTGGAGTCGTGAGTTCTACTTCGAAGGACGTCGCCGTATCGACTTGGTACGTTATGGATATTTCGGAGGAAGCAACGTCTATACTTGGCAATATAAGGGTGGAACCTACGAAGGACGTGCTATTGATTCTTACAGAAACATATACGCTATCCCGACAAATGACCTCACAGCGAACGAAAACCTCGTTCAGAATCCAGGTTACTAATAATATATTATAATAGGTAATCACAATAAGAACAATGAATATGAAAAATATATTATCAACGGCTTTGTTGCTCATCTTGGGCATTGGCCTCTTCACATCATGCGAAGACGATCGTGATAGCAATCCTGTTCTGGAATCACCTTCCACCTTCGTTCTTAACACTCCAACCTACGCTTCCACGTATGTTGACATGGCAACCACCGATTCTCTCTACTTCACTTGGTCGCAACCCAACTACGGAGGATTCCCTGTGGCAGCAGAATATCAGTTGCAGATGTCGCTCACTAACAGCTGGACTACCGAATATGACGAGACAGCCGAGAATCCTTCGGGCGACTTCGTAACGTTCAGCGAATACTTCAAGCAGTGCAGTGGCTACATTAGTGCTGCCGAAATGTCAAAGGCTATTCAGCAACTGGGCGGATTCTCGAAAGAAGAAGAACCATCACAGCTCACCATTTACATTCGTGCAACATGCTGTGTTCCGGGTGCTTCGTCTCTTTCTACATCGCCAACCATCTACTCAAATGCTGTTAGCATGAACACGGTTCCTTACTATTACGAACTCAAAGACTCACCAATCGAGATCTGGTATCTCACAGGTGGCTGCATCGCCGACGGTTCATGGTCTAACTCTGAAAGCGCTATCGGCACTGGAATGATTCCTATGTTCCCAGTCGAAGGCAACGTTTACGACAAGGCGACGGGCAAAGGCGTCATTCAGTATGTTGGTTACTTCCCAGCAGATGCCAACTTCAAGATCATTGCTCCTGAAGGACTTAGCAACTGGAACTACGGTATCTGCGGCGATGGCACCGATATGGGAACATCTTATCGCAATGGCGGCGACGATCCAGGCAACATTTGGATTGCAAATGCTGGCTACTACAAGATCGAAGTCAATACAGCCGACTGCACATGTACCATTACTCCTTACGGTTCTACACCGAGCGTATTCGACACAATGTACATCACTGGTGGATTCGATTCTTGGAGCGTAACTCTCGCAATGACTCCAATGGAGACCTATTCAGGCGCTGAAAACCACATGTGGAAATACGACCTCGACACTTCTGCAAGCGACACTGAGGTTAAATTCACTATCGAAGGCTGGGGAAGTAACTGGGGCGCTGAAGGATTCCCATACGGAACAGGTGTGCAAAACGGTAGCAACATCCCTGCAACGGCAGGATCTTACACCGTTTACTTCAACGATATCACCGGTCAATACAATTTTGTTTCAAAATAAAAAAAACATAAGTAAGTATTAAGTATGAAAAAGATATTTTATATAATGGGCTTGGTTCTGTTCATGGCAAGCTGCACAGGCGATTACACTGACTGGGCAGACCCACAGAGCAACGCTCAAGGTGACGCGCAGAGTGTTACGCTAACAGTGGCAAATGCTGCTGCTATCGACTACGCAAATGTTACTGCCGACAGCATTCAACTGTTCGTTCCGACACTAAACAGCTCGTCGGAAAGCTCTTCCTACTATCTTGTTACGCTCTACAACGCCGACAAGTCAAGCTCCGTAACGCTTACTGCAAACGCAAACGGATATGTTTCGGCTGACGAACTCAAGGCTGCCGTTGAGTCTCTCTATGGAAAGAATCCTACTCAACGCAGCATACCTATGGACATCGTGGGTTACACCGCAATCGACAACGTGTCGGTACAAAGCAAGGCTAATGCAACGGCAACCGTAACTCTTACAGCTCCATTCATCGACAGCGGCTATTGGCTCACTGGCGACTTCGCAGGATGGAACAAAGACGGTGCATTGGCATTCAGTCATAGCGACACTGATGTTTACGACGATCCTGTATTCACAATCGTATTCACAACAACTGCTGACAATCAATACTGGAAAATCATCTCGCAGACCAACTACGATGGCGACTTCTGGGCTGGTGGAGAAACAGGCGTTGTGGGCGTTGTAACAGATGGTGACACCAGTATGTCGGGAAGTCTCGTAACAACAAGTCCTAACGCAGGTAAGATAGAAAAGGCGGGTATGTATAAGATGACCATCAACATGATGGACTACACATATACCATCGAGCCAATCGACTTCCAGCAGTTCATGTATTTCATCGGTGCTACCGACGGTTGGAGCAATGCCGAACAGCGTCTGGAATCGCCTAACTACGACGGCATCTACACTGGTTATCTCTATGTTACCGATCCTAACGGATGGGGACTGGAGTTCAAGTTCCAATACGAACCAGGCAATTGGGACAAACAGGTCAACAGCAACAACCTCAACAGTGTTACAGGTGACTTTGAGAAAGGTGGCGACAACATCAAGGCTACCGCTGGAGAAGGCGTTTACTATGTAACGCTCGACTTGGCAAGTGGTTCTCTCAACGCTGTTCGAATCACCAACATGAACCTCGTGGGCGACTTCAACGGATGGAATGCTGCCGACGATGCTCAGCAAATGACATGGGATGCACAGAACTACTGCTTCGTCATCACTGGCGCTGGCGTTACAGCAAACGGATGGAAGTTCACTGCCAATAACTCATGGGATATCAATCTCGGTGGCGACAGCAACGACAAACTCGTTGCAAACGGCAACAACCTTTCTTCTGTAGGCACAACAATCAAGTTGTATCCAACACGCAAGAATTCTGACAACATCTACTGTACAGTAGAATAAAATTACATCATTATTACATCCTAAGGGCGGCACTTTCAGAGAGTGTCGCCCTTTTGTGTTTTTGACATTTCTGTCATCAAACGTGCAAACGTTTGCACAAAATATTGCAACAACATATTCCCTGCGCGCGTACTTTATAAATAAAAAGTATTATCTTTGTCCTCAAATCTTAAACCCCTAAGCAAAATGAAAAAGTTATTTACAATGCTTACAGCAATAGCGCTCATCTTGATGTCGCTCATTTCAATAAACGTGAAAGCATCCATCGGATGGCCTGCTTCCTACGGAGGTGTCATGTTGCAAGGTTTCTACTGGGATTCCTACGACGCATCGCAATGGTCGAAACTGGAGTCGCAAGCCGATGAGTTCGCACAATACTTCGATCTCATCTGGATTCCACAAAGCGCGCGCGCAACAAGCACCACATCAATGGGATACGACGATCTCTATTGGTTCACCAACTACACAAGTTCTTTCGGCAACGAACAGCAGTTGCGGTCAATGATCTCCACCTTCAAGCAGAAAGGCATCGGAACCATCGCCGACGTGGTGATCAATCATAGAGGAAACGTCTCCAACTGGGTTGACTTCCCAGCAGAGACCTATAACGGAGTAACTTATCAACTGCAATCAACCGATATCGTCGCAAACGATGACAATGGAGAGACTAAGACATGGGCTGACGCAAACGGATACTCACTCAGCAGCAACAACGATACTGGCGAAGGATGGGACGGCATGCGCGACCTCGACCATAAAAGCACAAACGTGCAGACATGCGTAAAGGCATATCTCGACATGTTGCTCAACGACTTCGGCTACACTGGTTTCCGTTACGACATGGTGAAGGGCTATGCAGGATCATTCACAGGCATGTATAACGATCATGCCAACCCACAGTTCTCCGTAGGAGAATATTGGGACGGCAACGCAGCAACGGTAAAGACATGGATCAACGCCACAAAGGTCAACGATGTCATACAGTCGGCAGCATTCGACTTCCCGTTCCGCTACACCGTGCGCGACGCCATCAACAACAGCAATTGGACAAAGCTCGCCAATGCAAGCGTAATGAGCGACGAACAATATCGCCAATACGCTGTTACCTTCGTGGAGAATCACGACACCGAATATCGTTCATCAACGGCACAGCAAGACCCGATCCTTAAAGACACACTGGCGGCAAACGCCTTCATGCTCGCCATGCCAGGCACACCATGCGTGTTCTTCAAGCACTGGATCGACTGCAAACAGGATATCAAGGCAATGATCGATGCACGCAAGGCGGCAGGCATCACAAACACAAGCTCTTACAATCAGCTCGCATCAGCAACAGGATATTATGCCGTTTACACCGAAGGTACAAAAGGACAACTCATGGCACTCGTCGGAAACAACATCAGCGCCTACACGCCAGGAGCCAAATGGGTGAAGATCCTTTCTGGCTACCACTACGCTTACTATCTCGCGAAAGCCAACGAGACAGCATGGATCGACAAGGCATCAGGCGAATACAGCGCACCGTTTGACGCAACGATCACCGCCGTCAGCAGCACATCGGGTGCAAAACTCGTCTATACTCTCGACGGGTCAACACCAACCGCCAACAGCACACAGGTGGAGAGCGGCACAAAAATAAATATCTCGACCGACTGCACACTAACCGTAGGACTGCTCATCAACGGCACCGTGACAGGTATTGTAAGCCGAACATACTCGTTCAGCTCATTCCAGCCATACACCATCACCGTATATGTGAACGTCGATCAGGTAGGATGGAGCAACGTCAACTTCTGGACATGGGGCGGCGACGGCACTCACGCACCAACCAACACGTCATGGCCAGGCGATCAGGTAACGGCAACAACAACCGTGAACGGAAAGACATGGTATTACAAGACCTACACCATCAACAGCCAAGACGATTACGTCTCATTCGTCTTCAGCACAAATTCGGGATCACCGCAAACGGTTGACTACACCTATGTAACCAAAGACCAGTATCTCGAAATATCTGCTGACACTGATAACGGCAAAAACAAAATCAACGACGTTACAACAACCACTGCCATCAACAACATCAACGCTGCTGAGACACGACAAAACGAATGGTACAACATAAACGGAATACGAATCAACCGCCCAACTTCAAAAGGCATTTACATACACAACGGTAAAAAGATTGTTATAAGATGATGACAAGCGGAGAGCAATAAACATCTGCACTCTCCGCAAACCAAAGGACAACAGCACAAATCAAGAGAATAACTCTAGTCATAAGACATCTGTGCTGTTGTCCTTTTTTATATTTACATGCAAAAACACAAAGTAAACATTTTCACCTCCTTCTTACATCATTTTCATCTCCTTCTTACATCATTTTCACCTCCTTCTTACATCATTTTCATCTTCTTGTTACATCATTTTTGGCACCTCAAAACGATGTAAGAACAATCTCAAAACGATGTATGAGTAATCTCAAAACGGCGTAAGAAGAATCTCAAAATGGCGTGCGAATATTCTCATGACAATGAGTTTAGTTTCTTAAAAAGATGCGTTACCTAATTCATTGCATTGTATTATCTAATTCACAGCGTGCTTTTACCTTATTCACAGCGTTAGTTGAGGTGCTCAAATGGCACTAGTCTAACATTCAACGTTCAACGTTACTTCGATCCAAAATAAAGGAATAGCATACCGAGAAGTACAAGTGCCAGATCGACTGCCTTGCTCTTGAGATTCTTTTCATGGAAGAACCAAGCGCCGAAAAGGAACGAGACAATAACACTTCCGCGCCTTACCATTGACACAATGGAGATCATTGCGCCCGGCAGACTAAGCGCGTAGAAGTAGATGAAATCGGCAGCACTAAGGAAGATACTGATGAAAATGATTGCCCAATGCCATCTAAAAGGCGATGTGTGATGACGGGTGGGCATCCAAAGTAGCAGCAACATGGCGAGCATCATGCCACATTGATAGATGTTATACCAGCTCTGCACAATCATTCTGTTCAGCCCCACCCCGCCTTCTTCCGCTGGCGCCATGAGATATTTGTCGTAAAGTCCGCTCACTGCACCCAATGCGGCAGCCAAGACGATGCACATAATCCAACGGTTATGAGTGAAGTCGATACCTTCTTTCTTGCCGCTGCGACTTAAAAGCATGAACGAAGCCACTGCTAGCGCCACGCCTATCCACTGAAAAAGATTCAGACGCTCACCAAAAACTATCAGCGCGCCGATCAAAACCATTACTGGGCGCGTTGCGTTTATTGGGCCAACGATAGTCAACGGCAGATGTTTCATGCCGAAATAACCCAGCACCCAGCTTGACAGCACGATGCAACTTTTCAACAATATGTATTTGTGCACCTCCCATCCTGCCGACGGAACATAGAAGATAGTATCGTTGAGCGCTCCCGATGTCGCACTCACCACAATGAATGGCAGAAAGATGAGCGACGAAAAAAGCGTGTTCAGAAACAGAACCGGGATCACCGCATTATCGCGAAGTGCTTCTTTCTTGAACGAATCGTAGCAACCCAGTAAGGCTGCTGATATGAAAGCTAATATTAACCACATGACAATGTGAATTTAGAAATCGGCTGCAAAGGTACGGAAAAAACATGAAAAAAATGCAATCAACATGGCGCTGATTGCATTTTTGTCTCAATGGTTATTGCAGATCAATATTCCAGTATGAGCGTTTGTCGTGGCGAGAGCTTTATGTCGCGCGAAATGTCAATACGATTTCCTGTTGGAACATCAACGGCAATGGTTGCCGCACCAATCACTTCGGCATATCTCTTAGCCTCGAACGTGCGCTCTGTTGTGCAGCCATTCAGCACTAGCAGTACCGTTTTACCGTTGTGTTGGCGCGAAATGACATACACGCCATTGTGCGGTATAAACTGCTTTTGCTTGCCTTTGATGATGCACTGGTTGCCTTGTCGCCAATGAAGCAGTCGGCTCAGCCACTGGAACATGGCGTTTTGCTCTGCCGTTCTGCCCGACTGCGTGAATGCATCTTGCTTGTCGTCTGGAAATCCGCCAGGGAAATCGCGACGAACATTGCCGTCTTCCACTTCCTTTGTGCCGTTCATCAGTATCTCCGTACCGTAATAGAGTTGCGGAGTGCGGCGAATAGTGAGCAGCAGCGCCAGCGCCTGTTTCAGTGCGAGCGTATCTTTTCCGTTTTCAAGGAATCGGTTTGTATCGTGATTCTCGATGAAAGCCATCACGTTTTCAGGCTTTTCGTAGAGATAATCGTAAGCGAACGAGTTGTAGATTCGGTTCATTCCGCGCCACCAGGCATCCGTCTCTTCGCGTTTCGCACTGTCTAGCTTTTCCTGAAACGAGAAGTCCATCACCGTTTTCAGATACGAGTTAACCTTCGACAAGCGCGAATCTTTCTGCCACGAAGCGGTGTAGGCAGGCTGCGTTACCCATGTCTCGCCAACAACATTGAAGTTTGGATATTCCTCGTCCAGTGTTTTCATCCAACCAGCCATCGCCATTCGGTCGGCGTAAGGGTATGTATCCATGCGTATGCCGTCGATTCCCGCATATTCAATCCACCAGATGCTGTTCTGCGTGAGGTAGCGAATGACGTGCGGATTGCGATGGTTGAGGTCGGGCATAGTTGAGACGAACCAACCATCGACGGTCTCTGCCAAGTCGATATCGGAGGCATAAGGGTCGAGAACGGGCGTCAACTTATAACTTGTCTGCAGTCCGTAGTTCGGATTGTTGAACCAGTCGTGGCTCGGAACGTCGATGTTCCACGGATGACATGAGCCGCAATGGTTGAATATCATGTCCATAACCACCTTCAATCCGTGCTGATGAGCCTCACGACAGAGCTGGCGATACTCGTCGTTTGTGCCAAAGCGCGGGTCAACGCGGTAATAGTCGGTCGTCGCATAGCCGTGATAGGTTGACCATCTGCATTGTTCATCAGGGCTGTTGTTCTCCAGAATCGGGGCAAACCAAATGGCTGTCACACCCAGTTGGTTAAAATAATCGAGATGCTTGCGTATGCCTTCCAGGTCGCCGCCATGTCGAAGCGATGGCTTTGAGCGGTCGCAAACGTAGTCGCGCATGCCTTTCAGCTGATTGTTCTGTGGATTGCCATCGGCGAAACGATCAGGCAGAAGCATGTAGAGCACGTCAGCATTGGAGAATCCCACGCGTTTATCGCCTGCCATTTCGCGTTGAAGCAACTCGTAGTCGGCATGAAATTTCTTCTTGCCAAGACGGAAATCCAGTCGCATCGAACCCGGCTTTGCATCGCGAAGATTAAGATAAACGAGAAGATAGTTGGGCGAATCAAGTCGCACGAGACTGTCTATCCGCACGCCATCATAGTTTGTTGCCACTTCCGCCTCGCGTATTCCCTGGCCATAGATCATGAGTTGCAGCGACGGATCTTTCATTCCTACATACCAATTGGTTGGTTCAATGCGGTCGATTTTCGGTGCAGCCAAAATCGAGAGGCTGCATAAGAGAATGCCTATTGTTGTGAAAAAACGAAACATATTTTTGAATTTTGAATGTTGAGTTACGAATTAATTCAATTACGAATGTTGAATGTTGAGTGTTGAATTGTCGCTACGCGATTATGAATGACGAATTAGAAATTAATTCAAAATTGAAAAATTCTTCATCGCAGCGAAGCGATAATAATTCCACATTCGTCATTCCACATTCCACATTATTATTGCCGTTTGTGGATCAACCTCTATTTGGTCGGTTTCAATCGTCTCGATGCCATTTTCGTTGATTATTCCATCGCAGCAAACGACGGTGTACTTGCCTTGCGGAATGCTGACCGATTGCGGATGGTCAGCCGAATTGAGCACGACTGTGATGTTTTTCCAAGTGTCTCCCTTTGGCGAACCGTTTATTCGGAAAGCCACGAGGCAATCGCTTGTGGGCAGGAACTCCAGATGCTTTCGCACGAGATCGGCGCTTCCAAGACGGAAAGCAGGATGATTGCGACGCATGGAGATGAGACCTTTGTAGTAGTTGAACACCTGCGGATAACGCTTCAGGTTGTCCCAATCGAGCTGATTTATGGCATCTGGCGAGTTGTAACTATTGTGAACGCCTTGCTTCGTGCGCAACATTTCCTCACCCGACAGCATAAACGGTATGCCTTGCGAAGTGAAAACGGCTGTTTGTGCAAGCAGATCCAATCGGATAAGCTCGGCTTCGGTAATGCCTTTCTTGCTGGCTTTCAGACGGTCAACAAGGCACATGTCGTCGTGACAGCTCACGTATGCAATGGCTTGCTGTGGCTCTTTTGCCCACGCCTTTTTCGAATAGTTCACCTTTGTCATGTCAATCTGCGGATGATCAATGCATCCCGCAATGCCATATTTCAGACTTTCCTCGTTGTCTTTCAGGCCTACAATGAATGCTCCTTGCGAATCGTCGTTCCAGGGACCGCGCAAAGCGTCTCGAATCTCATCACTGAAGGCAGCAATGCACGGCATTTCCGTCACGTTTGCCTTAAAAGCTAGCTTGTCTTCAGGATATGCACACGAGCCAGCCGACCACCCTTCGCCATATATAAATATGGATGGGTCTATCTTGTCCAACTCTTTGCGCACGAGATTCATCGTTTCGATGTCATGAACTGCCATCAGGTCGAAGCGGAAGCCGTCGATGTGATACTCATTTGCCCAATATTTTACCGACTCGATGATAAATTTCCGCATCCATGCCTTGTCTGATGCAGTCTCGTTTCCGCAACCCGAACCGTTGCTATATTGTCCGTCGGCGGTCTTTCTGTAGTAATAATCGGGCCAAGTTCGTTGGAAAGCACTGCCCTCGATATCGAAAGTATGATTATAAACCACGTCAAGAATAACGCGGATACCAGCCTTATGCAAGGCTTGAACCATCTGCTTAAACTCATTAATTCGACATTTCGGGTCGGCAGGATCAGTTGAATACGACCCCTCCGGCACGTTGTAGTTCAATGGGTCATACCCCCAGTTGTATTGAGGCTTTTCCAATTGCGACTCATCCACCGAAGCATAATCGAACGAAGGCAGGATGTGAACGGCGTTTATGCCAAGCGTCGTGAGATGACTGATTGCTCGCGGCTCGGTTAGCGCAAGAAATTTGCCTTTATTCTTGATGCTTGACGTTGGACTGACAGAGAAGTCGCGATGATGCATCTCATAGATCACAAGGTCGGAAGGCGATGCGAGCGCAGGTCGCTTATCGACGTTCCAGCCCACAGGATCGGTATCGTCGAGACTGATTATTGCTCCTCGCTGACCGTTTATGCCTACTGCCTGCGCGAACACACCTGGCGTCTCGCCATACCATTTGCCGTCTTTCAACACGTTGATGGTATAGAACGTTCCTGCGAGATTGCCTTTCACGCGCACTTTCCATTGCTGAGAGAGCTTGTCCAGCTTCATCTTTTTCGATTTCAGCAGTCGTCCGCCCGCGCCCGAATCGTAAATATTCAGCACGACGCGCTTGGCATCCGGTGCCGCAACAAACTTGAAGTCGGTTGCACGTGGCGAGTATTCCACCTGCTGAAAGTCTACTTGCGAGCGTGCCGATGCTGCGAATAGAAAAGACAAAAGCCCCATCAGAAAAAGTTTTTTTATATGCATTGACTTTATTGTTTTTTATGTTTTTGGGGGAGAGTGAAGAGAGGAGGGAGGAGAGAGATTACCAAAGACTCAATCCAAAAAATCCGCGACTCCTTCTGGCAATGTTCAACGTAACAAGTTCAACAGCGCAGCCCTTTGTAATGTCCCCTTATATTCCCTTCATCTTCTCCTTATCTTCCCAACCCTCTCCTCCCTTCTCTTGGGGAAGGGGCGGTGTTAGGTCTCCCTCCTCTC
>Ga0065709_1029497_pt1 | contig 18918 bp, 13 predicted proteins | sample Hoacrofraction14_2_FD_59096 | JGI IMG/M metagenome (GOLD analysis project Ga0065709, IMG submission 59096) | Hoatzin crop microbial communities from Cojedes, Venezuela, sample from fiber fraction 14 v1 | ecosystem: Host-associated > Birds > Digestive system > Esophagus > Crop | place: Venezuela...
AAATCCTCATCAACATCCTTTCCAACGCCACGAAGTACACCCAGGAAGGCGGACATGTGTCCCTGCGCGTCAAGGGCCTTCCGGAACGCTCGGGCAAGTACGAAACGATTTGTTTTGAGGTTGAAGACAACGGCCGCGGGATGAGCGAAGAGTACCAGAAGATCATCTTCGAACCATTCTCGCGTGAACAGCTCGCCCACCAGGAGTCCGCACAGGGCACCGGTCTGGGCATGGCCATCACGAAAAACCTCGTCAATATCATGGGCGGCACGATTTCCGTCAAATCCAAACTCGATGAAGGCAGTACGTTTACAATCGTGCTCCCGATGCATCTCTCCAACGAAGAGGAAGACCTTGCGTTCTGGGAAAACCATGACATCACACACATGCTGGTGGTGGACGACGAAGAAGAAGTCTGCCTCAACGTCACCGATGCGATGAAGAACACCGGGGTCCGGATGGACTACGCCCTCGATGGCGCCACGTCCGTCAAAATGCTTGAAGACGCCCACAACGCCTTTGACGATTACCATATCGTCCTGCTTGACTGGAAAATGCCGGGCATGGACGGGGTGGATACGGCCCGGGCCATCCGCCGGAAGCTCCCGCCGGATGTGCTGATCATCATTCTCACGGCCTATGACTACAGTGAAATCGAAGCCGAAGCCCGTGCGGCCGGGGTTGATGGTTTCATGACCAAACCATTCTTTATGCAGGGCCTCGAACGCGTCGTCCGCGAGACGAAGAACTACACCGACGAGGAAGACGTCACCCCGCATGAAACCCATCATGAGGAAGAAGACGCGGGTGCCAATCTGTCCGGTCTCAACGTGCTGGCGGCCGAAGACAACGAGCTCAACGCCGAAATCCTCATCGACCTGATGGATTTGCATGATATCACGGTCACGGTGGAAGAAAACGGACAGGACGTTCTGCATCACTTCAGAAACGCAGCGCCGCATACCTATGACCTCATTCTGATGGACATCCAGATGCCGGTCATGAACGGCTATGACGCGACCCGCGCCATCCGCGCCCTCGCCGATGACGAAAGCCTCAGCGATGAGAAACGCGCCGAAGCCCGGGATATCCCGATCATCGCCATGACCGCCAACGCTTTCTCGGACGATGTCCAGAACGCTTTGGAGGCCGGCATGAACGCCCACGTCGCCAAACCACTCGACATTGACGTCCTGAAAAAGACGCTGAATAAGATTCTTGGCTAACACACAATACAGGAGGATTTGTTTTGGCAAAGGCATCTGTGGTACACTGTGAAGCGCAAAGGAGATAACGAGTATGACATATGATTTCGAAACAATGCTCGAGCGCCATGGGAAAGACGCCATCGCCGTCGATGCCCTCGGCATTTCGGGCCACGCGCCTCAGCCGCCCAAAGAGGGATTTGACTTTATCCCGATGTGGGTTGCGGATATGAACTTCGCTACAGCCCCGTCCATCCAGGACGCCGTCATCGAAAGGGTCAAACATCCGGCCTTCGGGTATTTCAAACCGACTGAGGAATACTTTGATTCCATTATCGACTGGCACAAAAGACGCAACCACCGCACCGATCTCACGAAGGATATGATCGGGTATGAAAACGGGGTGCTTGGGGGCGTGATGAGTGCGCTCAAAGCTCTCTGTCCGCAGGGCGGACCGGTGCTGATCCATGAACCGACGTACATCGGTTTCACGGGCGTACTGACCAATGCCGGCTACGACGCCATCCATTCCCCGCTCATCCGCGACAACGGCACTTGGGAGATGGACTATGAGGACATGGAACAGAAAATCATCGACCACAAGATCCACACCGCCATCGTCTGTAACCCGCACAACCCGTGCGGCCGGGCGTGGACGAAGGATGAGCTCGCAAAAATGATGGACATCTTCGAACGCCATCAGGTGTGGGTGATTTCTGATGAAATCTGGTCTGACCTCATGATGAACAAGCACACATACGTCCCGACGCAGGAAGTCAATGACTATGCCAAAATGCATACGATTGCCTTCTACGCCCCGTCCAAGACGTTCAACCTGGCCGGGCTGATCGGTTCGTATCACATCGTATACAATGAATGGCTGAAGGACCAGGTGCAGCTCGCCTCGTCCATCTCCCACTACAACGATATGAACGTGCTCTCCATGCATGCCCTGATCGGGGCTTACCGTGATGAGGGTCATGTGTGGGTGGATGAACTGTGTGAGGTCCTCTCCAACAATATCAACCTCGCCTGTGACTTCTTCACAAATGTGGAAGGTGTCACGGTGACGCGCCCGGAAGCGACGTATATGATGCTTCTGGACTGTGAAGGGTTTGTTAAAGCGCATCACATGAGTATGGATGAGCTGCTCAAAGCCGGCTGGGATGTCGGTGTGGGCTGGCAGGACGGCCGTCCGTTTTTCGCCCCTTACGGCATCCGCATGAACTTCGCCGTGCCGACCCACAAAGTGCAGGAAGCCCTGGAACGCCTGAAAACCTATGTCTTCAAAGACTGATAAAAAAACGATGCACGCGCTGCATCGTTTTTTTTGCCTGTCTCAGGCGTGATCCTTTTTGATATAGGTGATATACAGCCAGCTGATGACCTGGAACGCAATCGTGAGGCCAATGTAGATTACCGTGCGCTGAACCGGGGCATCGTCAAGCATCAGATAGAACAGAAACAGCACGACAAGACTGAGAAGACGTCTTTTCATAAGTGCTTTGTCTCTGGTAAAAAAATTCATAACAGTTACCTCTGTTTGTAATAAATGTCATGGTCTTCAGAAAGATGGCGCTTTCCCTGTTTGATTGAGACATGGGTCCGGAATTTATATTTTCCTTTCTGCGGGCCGGATTTCATCCTCGCGGAGGATTGGTATCTTGTGATAGTGACGGTGACTGCGGGTAAGCCGCCTTTGATGAAACTGCTGATTGTTTCTTTCAGAAATGTAATACTGAAATCTACATCTCCAATCAAAGCACAAATTGCGGCGTAGACAGCGTTGCCTCCTAAAGTAGCGATGCCACCTGGCTGTCTGATACACATACGTGCTGACGATTTTGGATGGCCGTTCTGTGACAACACAACGGAGTATACACGCCTGTCCGAAAAAAACAATACGATGTGTCAATGTTGGGATGTTGTTTGCGCGGCGGCTAAAATGGGTGATGAAAACATTCGGGAGTTGCACGCAAAAACCGCGCCCCTGAGGAGCGCGGTGAAATGTCACACATCCGGCTTGCGGACGAAGTGGAAGATGGCCTGAACGTGGGCGGTATAGGGCTCGACATCGATGCCGTACACTTCCTTGAGGTCGTAGGTGGACTGGATGCGCTTGGTGTCGTTCGAGAAGAGCGACTGGCACAGCACATGCGGATCGTCGGAGAGCACATAGAGGTTCTTGACGCCGGAGCGGAAGAACGTCTGGGACATGACCGAAGACCACATCCTGGTGTGCAGGTTGACGATGGCGCAGTTGAACGGGTGACGCTGGATCTGGAGATTGACCTCCGAATCCACGCGGTTGTGGATAAAGGTTTTATTTGTCAGGCCAAGGCGCCTGGCGTTGTGAATGGCGTCTTTGACATTCGATTCGTTTTCATCGATGGCCACCACATCGTTCGGGATTTCCAGTTCCAGAATCGCCGACTTACAGAAACAGGAAAGGATGTAGTCATCCGGTGAAAGCAGGTCTTTCATGAGCTGGAGGCAGTTGTCTTCCATCTCCCGTGACACGAACACATAGGACCCCGGGGAAATCCGGTAATCGCGGCCCTGGTAGTGGTAGGTGTAGAACTCGTCCCCGTACACTTTGTGAATGCCTTTTTCATAACGTGTCGGGTTGATGCCGATATTGATCGTGTAATACAAACCGTTGACTTCGGGGATGTCTTTGATGCCCTGAATGAGTGCATCCGGCAGGCCGTCCCGGCCGGTGACGAAGATGACGATGAGTTTGTCTTCGATTTTCTTGATGATGATCTGACGCAGGCCGTGGCTGGATGGGCGGTGGAATGCCTGACAGCCGGTGGCGTTCATCAGGTCTTGAATCGGACGGATGATGTCGGTGATCATCGGGTCGAGCATGATGCATTCGGTCATGAATGTGCATGTGCGGCCGTCGTTTTCACCAATATACAAATCCCCGTCATAATCATAAATCGGGAAGGAGACAAACTGCTTGTAGCGGGTGACCTCGTTGGCCGGCATGACTGGCTGGATGACCTCATCGGAGGAGTCGAAGGAGGTGTATTTCTGGAGCGCCCGCATGATTTCATAATGCTTGTGGGTGAGCTGGTACCAGTAGTTCATGTACTGGAGCTGACAGTCTTTGCAGGTGTCCGCCTGCATGCAGATTGGGACATCACGCACGACCGACGGGGTGACGATATCCGTGACCTCGGCCAGCACTTCTTTGCGCTTTTCCTTTTCCACGACGATTTCGACTTCCTCGCCAGTGAGGGCGTTGCGCAGGAACGTTGGTTTCCCGTACGCCGTGGCGACCCCCATGCCGTGATGGTCAATGCGCTCGATGACGACGCGCTGGATTTTTTTATTGAAGCGGTCCATGTAAAACAAATGCGTCACATACAGACCGATGTAGAACACCTTGCAGCCCCACTCGAGGATGAAGAGAATCATGACCACCGAGGCGAGGGGCCCGTACACGTTGGAGAAGTTCGCATGGGCGAGGTAAATGTTGAGGACGTAGGACAGGATGTGGAAGCCGACCACGGCCACCAGCCCGCCCTTGAACGCTTCGCTCGGTTTCACCGGCGCCCTTGGAATCATGAGATACAAAAATGTAAAAAACCCCGTCAGCATCAAAAACAGTAAGCACGCCCTGAGGACAATGTAGCCGTAGAACACATTGAACGCCTTGGCCACCGGCCCGAGCGCCACAACGAAGATGATGCCGATTGCCGCAATAAAGATAAACAGGGTGATGCGGATCGTATAGGCATAGTAACCGAGGATGCTTTCATTGTCGATTTCATCCTTCGGAAACATATCCTTGGTCACAAGATAAATATTGCCCACCCCGCGCGAGACGGCGTAGACGGAGAGGCAGAGGATGACGATGGAACCGAGGGAAATCTTTGACGACGACAAAATCCCGACAATCATCTCGGCGTACTCCTGGGTCAGAAATTCCTGCAGGAGGTTGCGGACAATGGTCAGGTCGATATTGAACAAGTTGGCGACCAGGGCGATGACGGTCACGGCCGGCACAATGAGGATGATCAGATAATAAGTCAAAGCCGCGCCGTTGTAGGCGCTGACGTACTTGCGGTAGTCCGTCATAAAAGCCGCAATTTTCCCGACAACCTTGCCGGTCGTTTTGATCGGGTGCCTTAAAAACATCCACAGACACCTGAGCACAAACCGCAGGCCATCCCTCAGTTTCTGACGCATATGATTTTCCCCTTTCCCATATACATTTATTATAGTCAAACGTTTGTCCAAGCGCCAAACAAACGGGCCAAGGCAGAAAAAAAGCCGCGTGTCACGGCTCTTCTCCGAGAACGGACCGGAGAATATCCTCCGGGGTATAAAAGATCGCATCGGCCCGCATCTCTCCGTACAGGTTGGAATGGGTCCACGACGCAAACCCGCTCTGCACGCCGGCGGCGCGGGCGAACTCCACGTCAATCACTGACTCCCCGATATACATCACATCGGCCGGATCCGCTCCGGTCCTTTCGATGTACGTCAGGATGGCTTCGGGATCGGGCTTTGTGCGGGTGACATCGCTCGCCGTCAGGGAAACGTCGAAGTAATCGTTGAATCCCAAAGGCTCGAAGTAGTTGATGTACTCCTCGCGCGAACGCGATGCAATACAGCCGAGCGGTACCCCGCTCGCCTTGCATCTCTTCAGCATCTCCTCGACGCCCGGGAACCACTGGCCTTCCATCGCATACAGGCCGTAATAATGACGCCACTTGTCGATAAATGTGTTCTCATCGACATCGATGTAGAGGGACTGCAGACCGACCCGGGTCGTGGTGCCGAGCACCACCCGGAGCTCGCCTGGGGTGAACTTGAAATTATACCGGCGCAGGGTCTTGTCCCATGTTTTCAGGATAGCGGATTCGGTGTCCACCAGCGTTCCGTCAATATCAAAAAGCAGATGTTTCATGAGCCTCCCCCTCTCATTGGTTTCTTCCTGATTCTATTTTATCCACGGGGACTGGAAATTGCCAGATAAATGGTGCTTATTGAGAAAAGATTCTGGTATGTCGACGCTTTTGATCAAAGGGAAACGAAAAAAATAAAAATAGTTTCTTGAAGTGAAAACCCTTTCATGATAGAATGGAAACGTAAAAAGAAATTTTGGTTTCCAGAGAGGTACGAGAATGACAGACAGAAACGCATTGATTGAAGGCACCATCAAGGTCTTCAGTGAGAAAGGCATCAAGTTCACGATGGACGACGTTGCCGCCTGCATGGGCATATCCAAAAAAACCATCTACAAAATCTTCCCAAACAAAAAAGCGCTGATGATGGCTGCCATCGATTATGGCTTCGACGCCATCAAGGCTGAGGAGCGGGCCATCTATGACAACCCGGACCTCACGACGAGTGAAAAGATCCGTAAGATCTTAGGGGCTATGCCGGAAAGCTACCGCAATCTCGACTTCCGTGAAATCGTCGCGGCCAGAGCCAAGTTCCCGGATATGTACGCCCGGATCGAAGAACGCCTGGAAACGGGCTGGGAACTGACCATCAGTTTGCTCGAGCAGGGGATGCGCGAAGGCAGTATCCGCAAGATCGATATTCCGGTGTTCAAAACCATCTTCGAAGCTGCGCTCGAACACTTCCTCACCCGTGATGTTCTGGGCCTCAATAATATCACCTACGACGCTGCCCTTAGTGAGCTGTGCGACGTGTTGATGCAGGGTATCGAGGTGCGTGACTAATGGGACGGCTGTATTTGAACCGCGGCTGGACGTTTGACAACGGCTCCGGGACAAGTGTTGTCGACATTCCGCACACGGTGAAAGACGTGCCTTTGCACTACTTCGACGAATCCGAGTATCAGATGTTATGTGAGTACAGGAACACACTCACAGTGACAGACGACATGATGCATAAAACCCTCCTGCTCACCTTTGAAGGGGTGGCCCACAGCGCCACAGTTTATGTCAACGGCGAAAAAGCCGGGGAGCACCGGTGCGGTTACACCGCCTTCACCTGTGACATCACGAAGCTCGTGCATGAGGGGGACAACGACATCGCCGTGAGTGTGGATACGCGGGAAAACCAAAACATTCCTCCTTTCGGCCATGTGATCGACTACATGACCTTCGGCGGGATGTACCGCGATGTGTATCTCGATGTCAAGGAGACAAGCTATCTCCGCGATGTGTTCCTGTACAGCGGGATGGACTCGGGACGCACACGGCTGTACGCCGGCATCAACGTCTGGAATCCGGCCGGCTGTGATGTGAGTGTCACCATCATGAAAGACGGCGCTGAGCGCCCGGTCGTCAAAGACGCGGCGCTCGCCGAAATGACGCTCTCCAACCTCGTTACGGGCGTCATCCCGTGGTCCCCGGATCACCCGGTGCTCTACGATGTCACGGTGACATTGTCCAAAGACGGAAACACACTTGATACACAAACAATCCCGTTCGGCTTCCGCAGTGCGGAATTCCGTGCGGACGGGTTTTACCTCAACGGGGAAAAGCTGAAAATCCGCGGGCTCAACCGCCATCAGAGCTATCCGTATGCCGGCTATGCGATGCCAAAGCGCCCGCAGGTGCGGGATGCGGAAATCCTGAAATATGAACTCGGCCTCAACGCCGTGAGAACTTCGCACTACCCGCAGTCGCAGGACTTCATTGATGCCTGTGACCGGCTGGGCCTGCTGGTGTTCACTGAACTGCCGGGCTGGCAGCACATCGGGGACGACGAGTGGAAAGCGCAGGCCGTGCAGAACGTCAAGGACATGGTGCTCCAGTACCGCAACCACCCGTCCATTGTTTTATGGGGTGTGCGCATCAACGAATCCCAGGATGATCATGACTTCTACGTGCAGACAAACAAAATGGCCCATGCTTTGGACCCGACCAGAGCCACGGGTGGGGTGCGGGCGTCGAAGAAGAGCGAACTGCTCGAAGATGTGTACACGTACAACGACTTCTCCCACAGCGGCGACAACGCCGGCTGTGAGAAGAAAAAGGCTGTCACATCCGACGTGGACAAGGCGTATATGGTAAGTGAATACAACGGCCATATGTATCCGACGAAAATGTCCGATCCGGAAGACCACCTCACCAATCACCTCATCCGGCATGCGAAAGTGCTTGACGGGGTGGCGGGGGAAGATGACATCGCCGGCAGTTTTGGCTGGTGCTTCGCCGACTACAACACCCACAAGGACTTCGGCTCCGGGGACAGAATCTGTTACCACGGGGTGATGGACATGTTCCGGAATAAAAAACCGGCGGCCTGGGTGTATGCGGCCGAAGGTGTGGAAGAGCCGGTGCTCTTCGTCAGCTCGTCGATGGACATCGGCGAACATCCGGCGTCGAGCCGGGGCATCGTGTGGATCGTGACGAATGCTGACAGTGTGAAAATGTACAAAAATGAGACCCTGATCAAGGAATACCGGGCATCTGAGTCCTCCTTTTCCAATTTAGCCCACGGGCCGGTCGCCATCGACGATTACGTCGGTGACCGGCTGAATGATCAGGGGTATACGAAGCGTCAGGCGCAGTGCATCAAGGATGTGCTCAATGCCTACACCACGGGCGGGGGGAAGCTGTCGGCTAAAGCCATGGCCGAAGCCGCCCTCCTCATGTCCCGCTGGAAGATGACATTCGATGACGCTTTGGATCTCTTTAATGTATATATCGGTGACTGGGGCGGGGATGCGAGTGCGTTCCGCTTCGAAGCCATCAAAGACGGGAAAGTTGTCAAAACCGTGGTCAAAGAGCCGGCCAAAACCGCCGCGCTCAGGGTGGACTGCGACACACAGGTGCTTGAGGAAACCCACACATATGATGTGGCGTCTGTCCGGATGATGATCACTGACCAGAACGACAACCCGCTCTATTTTGCGAATGAACCGGTCGTCATGCAGGCGGCAGGTTGTATTGAACTCATCGGCCCAAGCGTCGTCACCCTTATGGGCGGCCACGGCGGGACGTATGTGAAATCCACCGGCACGGGTGAAGGCACGCTGACCATCACCTTCCGGGATCAGACACAAACCCTGACATTTCAGGTCAAAGGAGACGAATAAAAATGACTGAAAGATCCAAATCTGTTTTCGGCAACAAGCTGCCGGACAAAACTTACCGCAAGGCGGTCAAAACCCAGGAAAAGAACGCCAGGAAGTTCGGCCGCGACGACGACAAGAACTTCCCGGTGATGCTCGAGAAGAACGCCTATATCGGTGACTCCCTCGGGGTCATCAATCTCGGCCTCGGCGAGGATGCGCCGGAAGCGATGATGGACGGCTCACTCCCGTTTGACACGGAAAAGGGCATCATCGTCGGGAATATCCGCATGGGCTTCGGCCATTACCGCATTTCCATGGCGATGGCGTCCTGCGCCAAAGCGCTGGGCTACACGCCGTACTGGATGGATTTGAACTCGTACCCGCATACGACGGCGACGAAAGTCATCTCCGCCCAGAATGACCTGTACTCCCTGGGTTCACGGCTGTCCCAGAAGAGCAAGCTTTTCAACCACTTCGTGTGGGAACCGATCAACTACACAGGCTTTAAGAAACTGACGTACAACGCGCCGGACCAGAAAAACGCAGAGCTGATGGGGCCGCTCTTCAAAAACGTGCCGAAGGACATCCCGCTCATCGCCACCCACGTCTGGCCGGCCCAGGCCGCCCTGCACGGGGATATGAAATACGTTGTCAACGCCATTCCGGACAACTGGCCGATGGCGCTGCACTTCGCCGAAGGGTCCCTGCACACAATCCAGTGCCATTACGCCTACCAGGGTTACCGCACCCTCAACGGGATGATGGGCAATAACGTCTTAAAACCAATGCCGGAAGATTCACTGAAATACGTCGGCCATTATGTGGATGACGAACTCGTCCGCAATATCGAAACCGACTGTGAAGCCCGGATGAGACGCAAGGACGAAGGCAAGGCCACACGGTTCCTGCTCACGATCGGCGGGGCCGGGGCGCAGAAGGACATCTTCGCCGCCATCATCGCCTACCTGATCCCGTTCATCCGTGAAGGCAAAGCCGTGCTGTATGTGAACGTCGGTGACTATAAAAACGTCTGGGACGACCTGAAACAGAATATCCCGGATGACATCATCCGGGAGCACATGAACGACTGGAATGACACGGAAAAATTCGCCGAAGAGGCTCTGACAGGAGACGTCGAGGGCCTGCATGCCTTCTGGCATGACAATATTTTCGAAGCTGTGTATGCCACGAACCTGTTGATGCGCTCGTGCGACGTCCTCGTCACCAAGCCATCCGAACTCTCGTTCTACCCGGTGCCGAAGCTGTTTATCAAACGCGTCGGCGGGCATGAACAGTGGGGTGCAATCCACTCGGCCGAAATGGGCGACGGCACGCTGGAGTGCCGGGACATTCCGCACACGTTGCAGATGATTGAGCTGTTTATGAATGAAAAAACCGAACTCGTGGACATGTGCCAAAACATCATCACCAACAAGGCGATGGGTGTGTACGACGGCGGTTATGAAGCCGTGAAACTCGCGTTCGCGATGAAAAACGGAGGAGAGAAATAATGAAACTGACGACCAAAGGGAAAGTCGGCTATGGCCTCGGGGCCGTGGCCAAGGATATGGTGTATATGCTGTCGGCATCCTACGTGCTGTACTACTTCCAGGACCTGCTGGGGGTGAATGCGGTGGCGATGGGGATCATCCTGCTCGTCGCCCGCGTGTTTGACGCCTTCAATGACCCGCTCATGGGGGTTATCGTGGCGAAGACCCGTACGAAGTGGGGGAAATTCCGCCCGTGGCTGATGATCGGCACGATCACCAATGCCATCGTTCTTTATATGATGTTCTCGTGCTGGGCGAAAACCGGCGGGGGAAAAGTGGCTTTTGCGGCTGTCTTCTATATTCTCTGGGGTGTGACTTATACGATGATGGACATCCCGTTCTGGTCGATGATCCCGGCGATGACCGAAGGCGGGAAAGACCGTGAAGCGATGAGCCAGCTCGGCCGTACGTGCGCCGGTGTGGGCTCGGCTCTCATCACAATTCTGACGATGAAAATCGTCCCGATGCTCGGAAATGGGAATGAACCGCTCGGCTTCTCCCGTTTTGCACTGATTATTGCCGTTATCTTCGTGGTGTTTGAAGCAATCTGCTGCCTGAGTCTGGATGAAGACGTCACAGCGCATTACGAAGCCACGAGTGTCAAAGAAATGTTCCGGTCGCTGGTCCAGAACGATCAGGCGATGGCTGTCGTCATCACAATCGTCCTTGTCAACTCTGCGATTTACGTCACATCGAACCTTGTCATTTACTTCTTCAAATACGACTTCGGCGGGGCCAACTGGAATGATGCTTATGTCATCTTCAACACGGTCGGCGGTGCGTGCCAGATTCTGGCCATGATGATCCTGTTCCCGCTGCTGCGCAAGTTCTTTACGACAATCAAAGTATTCTACATTTCGTTCTTTATGGCCGTCATCGGCTACGGCGTGCTGCTTATCCTCGCTTTCACGAACATGAGCAATGTCACCATCCTGCTTATCCCGGGCTTCTTTATCTTCTGTGCGGTGGGCATGATGAACGTCATCGTCACAATCTTCCTGGCCAACACGGTCGACTACGGCGAACTGAAAAACCATCGCCGTGATGAATCCGTCATCTTCTCGATGCAGACATTCGTCGTCAAGCTCGCCTCGGGTATGGCCGGCCTGATTGCCTCCCTGTGCCTCGCGGTATGCAACCTGTCGAGTGACACGGCGGCAGCCGGGACAGCCGCCCCGTATGCGGTCATTGTCCTGCGCATGGTCATGACCATCCTGCCGGCAGCCGGTTTGTTTGTGGCCATCCTCGTCTTCAGAAAACGCTACATCCTGACTGATGAAAAGATTGAAGAAATCTCGGCCCAGGTCAAGGCCAACCGTCTCGCTGATGCGGAGAAGCAGTCATGATCACCCTGAGCGGGGACTATATCGTCCTTGAGACCAGGGGCACCACCTATGCGATGAAGGTGCTTCCTTCCGGTCATATCGAACATCTTTACTACGGACGCCGCCTGAACACAGGCGGCAATCCGTCCGTTCTCGAAGCGCTCAGTGAAAAACACGCCTTCCCGATCGGCAATGCGGCCACGGTGAGTGAGGAGAGTGCGCTCTCCCTCGAGGACGTGTGCCTGGAAATGTCAACGCTGGGCGCCGGGGATACCCGTGAACCGATGCTCGAAGTCGTTGATGCCAACGGGCGCCGGACCGGGGAATTTTGCCACAGTGAACACCATGTGTCCGCCTCCAGAACGCTGTCTGCCGGCTTACCGCTCTCCAAGGGCGACGCCGAAGAACTCGTCATCACGCTCAAAGACCTGGACCGTCATTTCAAACTGGACCTTATTTACACTGTCTTTGACAATGAAGATGTCATCACCCGCCGGGCTGTGCTCACCAACGAAGGTGATGGATTGGCCCGGGTGGAGAGATGTTTATCGATGCTGGTGGATTTGACCGGTACGTATACCATGACGACATTCACCGGCGCATGGGCGCGGGAAATGAAACGCACGGACCAGAACGTCCGGGCAGGACGTCTGTGCGTCGAATCGCGCACGGGTTCTTCGTCCTCACGGGCCAATCCGTTCGTGATGCTGCATCGGAATGCGTGTGAAGACTACGGGGAGGCATACGGGTTCAACCTGATTTACTCGGGCAACCACTATGAAAGCACAAGCGTCTCATCCTACGGGAAAACCCGGTTTGTGTCGGGCATCAACCCGGAAGGTTTCTCCTGGCTTCTGAAGAGCGGGGAATCTTTTGAAACCCCGGAAGCGGTGATGAGCTATTCCTGCGAAGGCTTCAATGGTCTTTCCCATCATATGCATGACTATGTGAATAAACACATCGTTCCAGAGCCCTGGCAGTTCAAAGAGCGCCCGGTGCTCCTGAACAGCTGGGAGGCGTGCTATTTTGACATCAACGCCCGCAAGCTCACAAAGATGGCGAAGGCAGCCGGGAAACTGGGCATCGAGCTGTTCGTCATGGATGACGGTTGGTTCGGGGCGCGTGACGATGACACATCGTCTCTCGGCGACTGGCGTGCCAACACGAAAAAACTGCCGGGCGGCCTGGAGGCCCTCGGCAAAGATATTCACGCTCTGGGCCTGAAGTTCGGGGTGTGGATGGAACCGGAAATGGTCAGTCAGAAGTCCGATTTGTATGCGACGCATCCGGACTGGATCCTCGGCCGTGAAGAACAGGCGCTGGGCCGTCATCAGTACATGCTCGACCTCTCCCGCACACAGGTGCAGGACTATATTATTGACAGTGTCAGTGACGTCATTGAGCGGGCGAAAGCCGACTACATCAAGTGGGACTACAACCGCAACTTCACCGATCTTTATTCGAATGCGAGAGAACCGGAGCGGCAGGGGGAAACGGCCCACCGTTATATCCTCGGTCTCTGCCGCATTATGGACGCCCTGGTGACAAAATACCCGCATGTGCTCTTTGAAGGCTGTGCGTCCGGCGGCAATCGCTTTGACCTCGGGGTGCTCTCCTACTTCCCGCAAATCTGGGCCAGTGATGACACCGACCCGGTGTGCCGGGCCGAGATGCAGTGGAATTATTCCTACGGTTATCCGCTCTCCACAATCGGAGCCCATGTATCGTCCTCGCCGAACCACCAGACCCTGCGCCGGACCCCGCTCACGACCCGCTTCAATGTCGCCTCGTTCGGGGTGCTCGGTTACGAGTGCAACGTCAATGATGCCAGGCCGGAAGACCTGAAGGAAATGGCGGAGGAGATCAAGCTGTACAAAGACCACCGCATGAGTTTCCAGTACGGCCGCTTCTACCGCGGGAAGACGTTTGCGGATGGGGACGGCAGCGCCCTCACGGCCACGGACGGACGGCTTCTGTCATGGAACACGGTCAGTGAAGACAAAAGTGATGCGATGGGCATGATCATGCGCGCCCTCACATATCCGAACGACCCGCAGGACATCTTTGCGCCCAAGGGGCTTGATGAGGGTGCAGTGTATCATATGCACGGCCGGGAGCTTTCCTGGGACCTTCGTGATTTCGGGGATTTGGTAAATACATCCGCCCCGATTCATGTCAGACAGGATTCCGCCCTTCACAACACCCTCGCAAAGTTCGTCCATATGGACGGGGAGAAGGAAGATGTCACGGCCACGGGCAGTGTGATGATGGCCGGGGTGAAGCTCCATCAGGCCTACGGGGCCACGGGATACAGCGGCGATGTGCGCCACTTCCCGGATTTCGCCTCACGTCTGTATTTTCTGGAAAAGACCTCCGCGGACGATGTAAAATAATAGCAGGAGGACTGTGACATATGTTGAAAACAGGCACATTGGCGCCGGATTTCACCCTGCAGGATCAGAACGGTGAAGAACACGCGCTTTCGGATTATCGCGGCCAAAAGGTCATTTTGTATTTCTATCCGCGGGACAATACACCCGGATGCACGAAGCAGGCATGTGGTTTCAGAGACCGTATGCCAATGATTCGTGAGAAAGGCGCAGTGGTGCTCGGCGTGTCGAAAGACCCGGTGAAATCGCACAAGCGCTTTGAAGACAAAAATGATCTGCCTTTCACGTTATTGTCGGATCCCGACCACAAGGTCATTGAAATGTATGACGTATGGAAGGAGAAGAAACTTTACGGCAAGGTATCGATGGGGGTTGTGCGTTCCACATACCTGATTGATGAAAACGGCGTCATCGTCGAAGCGCTGGAGAAGGTAAAGGCGGCGGACAATCCGCAGGAGATGCTTGACCTGTTGTAACATGGAAAGGAGACAGACATCATGGCACATGTAAGAATTACTGAAATCAAGGACAATGGCATTATGTATTTTGAAATCTCGGACCCGTACTTCGAAGTCACGGTATCTAATTTCGGCTGCCGCGTCCTGAGTATTTATACGATTGACAAAGACCGTCATATGGAAGACGTGCTGCTTGGCAACGAGAACCCGGAAGGGGCTTCGGACGGACGCTACATGGGCGCTGTGTGCGGCCGTGTGTGCAACCGCATTGAGAAGGGCCAGTTCCTTCTTAACGACAAAGAGTATCACCTCGCTGTCAATAACGGCCCGAACCACCTGCACGGCGGTCTGGAAGGCTTTGACCGCAAAGTGTTCCACTGGGAAGTCATCAAAGACGGGGTCACGTTCAGCTACATGTCCCCGAACGGTGAAGAAGGCTACCCGGGCAACTTATTGCTGAATGTCACCTACACGGTCAAAGACAACACCCTGTGTGCGCATTACCGCGCCGTGGCCGATGAAGACACCCTCGTGAACATCACGAACCACATGTACTTCAACCTCTCGGGCGGCGCTCGCCCGGCGAGTGAGCACATTCTCGAAGTCGATGCCGACACGTATATGCCGGTCGATGAAAACGGTCTGACGCTCGGGGAAGAAGCGGATGTGACGGGCACACCGTTTGATTTCCGCTCGGCCCATATGATTTCCCAGTCCATCGGCGCCGACAATGAACAGCTCCGCAACGCCCATGGCTATGACCATGCGTATTTATTAAACGGTCAGGACGCGCAGGTCGTCCTGACCGACCCGATCAGCCACCGCCGTCTCACAGTGACCACAACCCTGCCGGCCGTGCATGTGTATACGGGGAACTATCTTGAAAGCGATGTGCCGGGCAAGAACGGCACGATGTACAAAAACTACGACGGCATTGCCCTGGAAACAGAGTACGTGCCGAACAGTATCAATACCGAACGGGCGGATGATGTCATCCTGCGTCAGGGTGAGGTTTATGAAACCGAAACCCTGTACAAGTTTGAAGCCGTCCGCTGAAAGGAGATAATGTCATGAATGACACACAATTAAAAAATGCCCTTGAGAGCGGGGCGATGGACAGCACCCTCGCTGAGCTCTATCAAGATGTGGACGCGGCCAGGAAAAGATATGTGGCAGCCATCGATCTGTTTACCGGCCTTTTCGGAGCCAAAGACGATGTCCATATTTTCTCGGCCCCGGGCCGGACGGAAGTCGGCGGGAACCACACCGACCATCAGCACGGGATGGTGCTGGCAGCCTCGGTCAACCTCGACACGATTGCGGTCGTGGCCGCCCGTGACGACAACGAAGTCCAGCTTCACTCCGAAGGGTACACGCCGATGCGTTTCACCCTCGATGATCTCGAAGTTGATGAACTCGCCTACGGGACAACCCCGGCTCTGATCAAAGGTGTCGCAGCCGGCATGCAGAAACACGGTTATAAAACCGGAGGCTTCTGCGCCTATGTCACAAGCCAGGTGCTCAACGGGGCAGGGATGAGCTCGAGCGCCGCGTTTGAAGCGCTCACCGGGGCTATCTTCAACGGCCTGTACAATGACAATGCGATGGATGCCCAGCTCAATGCCCAGATCGGGCAGTATGCGGAAAACGTCTACTTCGGCAAGCCGTGTGGTCTGATGGACCAGATGGCATGCAGTGTCGGCGGGTTCGTGCATATCGATTTCAAGGACCCGGCTCATCCGGTGGTCGAACCGATTGCCCTCGATATGACCGGGGAAGGCTACAGCCTCTGTATTGTCGATACGAAAGGGTCCCATGCGGATCTGACCGGGGAATATGCGGCCATTCCGGCGGAAATGAAAGCCGTGGCTGAATGCTTCGGGAAAGAGGTCATGCGTGAAGTTGCGAAGGATGAGTTTATGGCGAAAATGCCGGAACTCAGAGACAAGGTCGGCGACCGTGCCTTGCTGAGAGCGTATCACTTCCTGAAGGAAAACGCCCGCGTGCAGGACGAAGCTGATGCGCTGAAGGAAGGCCGTTTCGAAGACTTCCTGGAACTCGTCAAAGCTTCGGGCAACTCGTCCTACAAGTTCCTTCAGAACATCTACGCCAATCAGGACGCCGCGCATCAGGCGATGTCACTGGCCCTGGCGGTGAGTGAAGATGCGCTGGAAGGCAGAGGCGTGTGCCGTGTGCACGGCGGCGGGTTTGCCGGAACAATCCAGGCGTTTGTGAAAACAGAAGCCGTGGAAGACTATAACAAAGTCATCGAACATTTATTCGGGGAAGGCACATGTCATGTGTTGATGATCCGGCCAAAAGGCGCGATTCAGATTGCGTAACACGAAGGGATGAGGTATCCCTTCTTTTTTTACAGGATATGCTTGAAAGGGCTTACAAAGGCGGTGTACAATAGGAATGTCAGAAAAGGAGACATGAGTATGGATCAAAAAGCATTATACAGTTTAACATACGGACTCTTTGTGGTCGGGGTGGAAGAAAACGGTTGGCACGGCGGGTGCATCGTCAACACCGTCATCCAGCAGAGCTCCAAACCACTGTTTGTGTCGGTCACTATTAATAAGGATAACTACACGCATGATGTTCTCAGACGGACGAAGAAAATCACGGTGTCCGTGCTCGACGAATCGGCTCCGTTCGACTTGTTCAAACGCTTCGGATTCCAGTCCGGGCGGGATGCGCTGAAATGGGATGACCTGGAAGACAAGGCTCTCTCCAAAAACGGGACGTACCATCTCACGAACCATGCGGCGGCGTATCTCTCAGGACGCATTGTCAATATGATCGACTTCGCGACCCATACGATGTTCGTGATCGAAGTCGATGACGCTCAGCGCCTCAGTAAAGTTCCGGCCGTTACCTACGGCTATTACCGGGAAAACATCAAGCCAAAAGCTGAAAACAAAAGTGACCGGCTCACCTGGGTGTGCACGGTGTGTGGGTATGTCTATGTCGGCGAGGAGATTCCGGAAGACTTTGTATGCCCGGTATGTAAGCACCCGGCGAGTGACTTCGCCCCGATGAAACCAAAAGACAGTTAGAAAAAATACCGTGCGATCCGTTTCTTTTGGCACAGGGGAAGTCCCGGTGGTACAATAAACACAGGACAACACAGGCGTCACACGAAAAGTCACATAAATTAAAAATAATCCATAACAGACTTGATTATGTGACTTTGTCATGCTATAGTGAAGGTGCAGAAAGAGACATTTTAAACTTTGGGATAAATCAAATCGCACAGGGGAGGGTTTGATGATGAAACGAATGACTAGGAAAGCCTTAGCAGCAATGATGGTCACAGCGATGATTTTCTGTTCATCGTTGGGCCTGATTGACACTGAACAGATTGTACTCACAAGTTTTGCGAAGAAGATCACGATGAGCGGTCCGAGCTCCGTGACAGCCAAAAAAACAGGCAAGATCAAACTGAAAAACAATAACAAAAAGGTGACATGGAGCACTTCCAACAAGAAGGTCCTGAAAATCACCAAGAAAACAAAGACCTATGCGACGGTCCAGGGCGTTAAGGCCGGCACAGCCAAAATCACGGCCAAGGTCGGGAAAGCCAAGATGACCCTCAAGATCAAGGTCAAGGCGCAGGCGGCCACGGTCGCCGGCACAAGCACGACGACATCCAAAGACCTGACAAGCGTGGCATCCGGTGTGACGTGGAGCACGTCGGCCGCAGACACATGCCTGTCCAAACTGAACGCAGCCCGCAAGGCTGCCGGCATGGGCACTTTGAGTGTTGATTCGAAGATGTTAAAGGCCGCACAGATCCGTGTGTCCGAAGCACAGTATCAGAGCGGGTCCTTCTCCTCCTGGGCGCATTACCGTCCGAGCGGGGCGAAGTGGTCGACAGTGTTTGCAGCGGTTGGTTACACAAGCGGCGGTTTCGGTGAAAATGCCGGCCTCGGTTACGGCAATGGGAATGACTTGTACACCGCGTGGTACA
>Ga0065709_1029498_pt1 | contig 18907 bp, 15 predicted proteins | sample Hoacrofraction14_2_FD_59096 | JGI IMG/M metagenome (GOLD analysis project Ga0065709, IMG submission 59096) | Hoatzin crop microbial communities from Cojedes, Venezuela, sample from fiber fraction 14 v1 | ecosystem: Host-associated > Birds > Digestive system > Esophagus > Crop | place: Venezuela...
CCCGTAAGCGTTTTTGCCTTTCGGACCGTTTGGCGAAGTCAAAACATCCGGGGAATCCGAAGGATTTCCCGGATGGCTCTGAACAGTTACCAGTTTGCCGACCGCACCCACCCACAGCACTCCCTTACCGTAAATGGCACAGCTCAAGGCCCCGCCCGCCGTCCGCTCAGCCCCACCCTGCCGCGCCCATTTTCAGAAATAATCTTTCATATGTTTAATGCATCCGTATAATTTGCACTTGCTTTTTCGTCTTTCGTGTGGTATTACAACTTTATTCGTTGCAATTGTCATTCTCAGTTCTGGTATTGCGCAGGAAGAAGGAGGGGTTTTCTATGTTCAGCCGCGTCAATTCTGCCGCGATTGTCGGCGTCACCAGCCGGCACGTCACCGTCGAAGCCGACATCTCCGACGGACTCCCGATGTTTCACATGGTCGGGTATCTCGCCTCCGAGGTGCGCGAGGCCTCCGAACGCGTCCGCTCGGCGCTGCGCAATTCGAACGTCCGCCTTCCGGTGCGGCACATCACCGTCAACCTGGCCCCGGCCGATCTGCGCAAGGAAGGCTGCAGCTTCGACCTGCCGATCGCCATCGCCGTGCTCGACGGCTTCGGCTTCTTCCCGGCCGGCACGCTCGACGGCATCCTCTTCCTCGGCGAGCTGAGCCTCGGCGGTCAGGTATGCCCGATCCGCGGCGCGCTGGAGATCGTCTCGCACGCGCAGGACTACGGCTGCCACACCGTGATCCTCCCGCACCGCAACCTCACCGAAGGCTCCGTCATCCGCGGCGTGCGCGTCCTCGGCGCCGACTGCCTGATGGACGTCATCGACTGGCTGCGCGAAACCGGCGCCTGCCCGCCCCTCCCGCCCGACGTTACCTACCAGCCGGTGCGGGAGGGAACGCTGTCCCCGTCCGCCGACGGGCCGGTCATTCTGCCCTCCCCGAACACGGCCCGGATCGACACATCGGACCGGCATGCAAAGCGCACTTCTCCGGGAACTGTTTCCCGGAACGCTTCATCGGATACGAATGCGGCCGCGGCCGGGGCTCGCCCCCTTCTCTACCGCGAGACCGTCGACATCGATGCCATCCGCCGCCGGCAGGCCCTCCAGTGCCGCGAGGATTTCTCGGAGCTGCGCGGGCAGCCGCATCTGCGCCGGGCCTCCGAGATCGCCGTCGCCGGCTTCCACAACCTCCTCATGGTCGGCCCGCCCGGCGCCGGCAAGACCATGGCCGCGCAGCGGATCCCCACGATCCTGCCCGAGACCACCCTCGAAGAGGCGCTCGAGATCACCAAGATCCACAGCATCGCCGGCACCCTACCCGACGGCTGCGGCCTGATGACACGCCGCCCCTTCCGCAGCCCGCACCACACCATCTCCGGCCCGGCCCTCGCCGGCGGCGGCTCCCCGCCCCGGCCCGGCGAAGTCAGCCTCGCCCACCGCGGCATCCTCTACCTCGACGAGATCGCCGAGTTCAAGACCGATACCCTGGAGATCCTGCGCCAGCCGCTCGAAGACGGCCGGATCAACATCTCGCGCGTCACGGGGAACTTCCCGTTCCCGGCCCGCTTCATGCTCGTGGCCTCCATGAACCCCTGCAAATGCGGCTACTTTCCTGACATGCGCCGCTGCACCTGCACCCGCCGCTCGATCCGGCTCTACCAGAGCCACATCAGCATGCCCCTGCTCGACCGCATCGACCTGTGCGCCGACGCCCGCCCGGTCGAGTACGAAGACCTGACCGGCGAGAGCGCCGAAGAATGCTCCGCCTCCATCCGCGCCCGCGTCCTCCGGGCCCGCGAGCGCCAGGAAGCACGCTACGCCGGCACCCCGTACTGCTTTAACGCCGAGCTCGACACCGACGGCATCGAGCGCTACTGCGTCCTGACCCCGCCCGCGCGCCGCGCAATGGAAGCCGCCTACCGCCGCATGGGCCTGACCGTCCGCTCCTACTGCCGCATCCTCAAAGTCGCCCGCACGATCGCCGACCTCGACGGCTCCGACCTCGTCGCCGAACACCACCTGGCCGAAGCCCTCCGCTTCAAACCGGTCGACCGCCGCTACTGGGACCGCGGCGCCGCCGCGTAAAACGTTCTTTGCCAAAGACAAAAAAATAAAAGAAGGGAGACAGCCATTTGATAAACACAGCCTATGAATACGATACGGCCTATGCCCGGCCGGATGCCGAACCGGACACGTCAGCCTGCAGCGCCCGGCCCGGCACGGAAATGAGCGACTGCGAACCGGACGCATCCGCACGCAGAGCCGGGCCGGACATGATGATGAGCGAATCTGAGCTGTACCGAAAAGATATGAGCGAATCCGAGCAGTATCAGAAGGATTTCAATGAATCTGAGCTGTATTGGATGTGGCTGTGCAGTGCGCCGGATCTGACTCCACAGTACATTGCCATCTTACGGAAGTGCTTCTATGACGCGCGCGGCGTCTACGAGGCCTCCGACAGCGATCTCCTCGCCTGCGCCCTCGAAGACAAGCGCTGGGCCAAAAACCTGATCCGGTTCCGTCAGAGCAACACCCCGGAGAAGATTGCCGAGCTCCACCGCCGCAAGGCGATCTCCTTCGTCAGCCGCCGGCACCCGCTCTTCCCGCCGCACCTGAAGTCCATCTCCGACTGCCCGGCCGGTCTCTTCTACCGCGGCCGGCTTCCGGACCCGGAGAGGCCGACCGCCGCCATCATCGGCGCGCGGCGCTGCAGCAATTACGGCTCCCAGATCACGACCGTGATCAGCCGCATGCTGACCCGCGCCGGCTTCCAGATCATCAGCGGCATGGCCATGGGCATCGACGGTCAGGCGCAGCGCACCTGCCTGGCCGAGGGCGGAAGCAGCTTCGCCGTGCTCGGCGGCGGACCCGACGTCGTCTACCCCGAGGAAAACCGCGGTCTGTACTACGACCTCGTGAAGCAGGGCGGGCAGGGAGGCGTCCTGTCGGAGTACCCGTCCGGGACCGCGTCCGTGCGATACCATTTCCCCATGCGCAACCGCATCATCAGCGGCCTCTCGGACGTCGTGATCGTCACCGAGGCGCGCGAGCGCAGCGGCACACTGATCACCGCCGACTTCGCCCTCGAGCAGGGCCGCGAAGTCTACGCCGTCCCCGGCCGCTACAACGACCAGCTCAGCGCCGGCTGCAACCGCCTCATCGAGCAGGGCGCCACGATCATCGTCTCCGCGCAGGGCCTCCTGAAAGACCTGAGTCTGCGCTGCGGGCTGGTCTGCGAAGAGACCGATCCGAAGAAGCTCCGGCGCCCCCCGATGACAGAAAAAGAGCAGGCCGTCTACGCCTGCCTCGATCTGGACCCGGTCCGCAGCGAGGACCTCCTCGCCCGCACCGGCCTCAGCATCTACGACATCAGCACCGCCCTGCTCAATCTCCAACTGTCCGGCCTCGTCACCGAAACCGGCATCAACAGCTACGCCCGCACCGCCGAAGGCCTCAGCTGACCGCCCACCGCCGCCGTGCCGCAAACCGGCATCAGCAACTATGCCCGCACCGCCGAAGGCCTCACCTGACCGCGTCCGCCGGCCGTCGCAGCAGATCCCCGACGCATGCCTCGGCGCTGAGCAGCACACGCAGCGCCTGCTGCGGATGCGGCGCGCTCTCCTGCGCGTGGCCTTCCTCATCCAGGATCGCCAGCACGCGGCAGGCCCGATCCTCCCCGTCCGGCCGCATGATCTCGATCGTCTCGCCGACCGAGAACTTATTCTTCTGCGTCAGGCACACATACACGCGCCCGCCCTGCGGCTCCAGCGCCTCCACGCAGCCGAGATAGACGCTCGTCTTCTCGTAGGTATTGCTGTCGTAGATCTGCGACTCCTCCGTCGGCTTGCCGTAAAAGAACCCGGTCGTAAAGTTCCGGTACGTGCCGGACATCACCTGCTGCCGGTACCACGTGAGGTTCGCCTCATAGCGCACCGGATCCTCGCAGTAATCATCGATCGCCTTCCGGTACGCGCGGGCCACCGTGGCCACATACAGCGCCGTCTTCATCCGCCCCTCGATCTTGAGACTGTCGATCCCCGCGTCGATGAGATCCGGGAGGTGGTCGATCATGCACAGGTCCTTCGAATTAAAGATGAACGTGCCCCTCTCATTTTCGAAGACCGGCAGGTACTCGCCGGGGCGCGTCTCCTCGACCACGGAATACTTCCAGCGGCACGGATGCGCGCAGGCCCCGCGGTTGGCATCGCGCCCGGCCAGGAAATTGCTGAGCAGGCACCGCCCCGAATACGAGATGCACATCGCGCCGTGAACGAATGCCTCGATCTCCAGCTCCTCCGGGATCTGAGCCCGGATGCGCTTAATCTCGCGCAGGCTCAGCTCCCGCCCGCACACCACCCGCGCCGCGCCGAGCCGGTGCCAGAACCGGAACGTGCCCGCGTTGACATTGTTCGCCTGCGTGCTGATATGCCGCTCAATCTCCGGACACGCCCGCCCCGCCAGCTCAAACATCCCCGGATCCGCGATCAGCAGCGCATCCGGCCGGATCACCTGCTGCCCGGTCTCCTCCCCGGACATGCCTGAAGCCGTCACGCCGTCGGCCGCAGCGGCAGCAACTTCAGCAGCAGCCCTGTTCCCGTCCCCCTGGCCCATCCCGGCTTTCTCTCCGGAAGCCGCCGCAGCGCCCGTCCGGCCGCACGCGGCCCGCAGATCGCGCAGTGCTTCAAAGTACGCCGCCGCTTCATCAAGGTCCTCATCATGCGCCAGAATATTCGCGGTGACATACACCTTCACCCCATGCGCATGCGCATACGCGATCCCCTCCGCCATTTCCGGAAGGCTGAAGTTCTTCGCCTTCGCCCGCAGCGAAAACGCCTCCCCGCCGATATACACCGCATCCGCCCCGAAATTGACCGCCGTCCGCAGCACCTCGAGGCTCGACGCCGGCAGCAGCAGTTCCGGTTTTTTCCGTGCCATAAAAAGTTCCTCCGCCAACTAAAATCAGGATTCTGATGGCTCTGAACAGTAACAAAATCAGGCGGCCGGGCCGCCTGATCCATGAATCCATATCGCGCCAACGCAGCGCCCCGCCGCCGGAACCGCAGCCCCACGCCGCCCGCGCGTCACTCCTCCACTTCCTGAATGATCGGCAAAATCATCGGACTCCTCTTCGTCCGCTTCCACAGAAAGTCACTCAGCGAGTCCCGGATCGCGTTCTTGATCTTCGCCCAATCCGACCCCTTCCGCGGCATATTTCCGTGCACCGCCTTCTCGACAACCTCCTGCGCCTCGTCCATCAGCTCCTCCGACTCACGCACATACACGAACCCGCGCGAGACAATGTCCGGCCCCGCCAGCACCTGCCCCGAGATCCGCCCGAGCGTAAGGACCACGATGATGATGCCGTCCTCCGCCAGATGCTGCCGATCCCGCAGCACGATATTGCCGACATCGCCGACCCCGAGCCCGTCCACAAGGATCCCGCCCGTCTGCACATGCCCCGTCACCTTCGCCTGCGAATCCGAAAGCTCCAGAATATCGCCGCTCTTCAGAATGAAGATATTCTCACTCGTGTACCCGAGACTCTTCGCCACCTTCGCCTGCGCGATCAGATGCCGGTACTCACCATGCACCGGGATCGCATAGCGCGGCTTCACCAGCGAGTAGATCAGCTTGATCTCCTCCTGACACGGGTGCCCCGACACATGCGTATCCTGGAAGATGACATCCGCGCCCTTCTCATACAGCTCGTTGATCACCTTGGAAATGGATTTTTCATTCCCCGGTATCGGGCTCGACGAGAACACGATCGTATCACCCGGCTTGATCTGCACCTTCCGATGCAGGTTCGCAGCCATCCGCGAGAGCGCCGCCATCGATTCACCCTGGCTGCCCGTGGTGATCAGCACCATCTGCTCATCCGGATAATTCTTCATCTGCTCCACGGTGACCAGCGTGTTCTCCGGGATATTGATGTACCCCAGCTCCTCCGCCGTCGAGATGACATTGACCATCGAGCGGCCCTCGATCACCACCTTCCGGCCATACTTGCACGCCGTGTTGATGATCTGCTGCACGCGGTCCACATTGGAAGCGAACGTCGCGATGATCAGCCGCGAAGAACGATGCTCCGAGAAGATCTGGTCAAAGGCCCGGCCCACCGTGCGCTCACTGGGCGTATACCCCGGGCGCTCCGCATTGGTCGAGTCGCACATCAGCGCCAGCACGCCCTTCTTGCCGATCTCCGCAAAGCGCTGCAGGTCGATCGCGTCGCCGAAGACCGGCGTGTAATCCACCTTGAAGTCGCCGGTGTGCACCACGATGCCCGCCGGGCTGTACAGCGCCAGCGCCACCGCGTCCTGAATGCTGTGATTCGTCTTGATGAATTCGATCCGGAAATTGCCGAGATTGATCGACTGCCCCGGATGCACCACCTTGCGCTTGGTCGTCTTGAGCAGATTATGTTCCTCAAGCTTGTGCTCGATCAGCCCCATCGTCAGCTTGGTCGCATAGATCGGCAGGTTCATCTGCTTGAGAATATACGGCAGCGAACCGATGTGGTCCTCATGCCCGTGCGTGAAGACGATGCCCTTCACCTTCGAGGCATTCTCCTGCAGATAGGAAATGTCCGGGATCACGAGATCGATCCCGTACATGTCATCCTCCGGGAATGCCAGTCCGCAGTCCACGACAACAATACTGTCTTCATATTCGAAGGCAGTAATATTCATCCCGATCTGCTCCAGTCCGCCGAGCGGGATGATCCTGAGATTTGAAGTTTTTTCGAGTTTCAAACGTTACCTCCTTTTTTCCTGCTTCCGCTGTCCGGGGCCGCGCCGCGCAGAACCCGCCGCTGTCCGTCCGGAACCGCCGGATTCGGACGCACTCAGGCCCTGTTTCTGCCCTCCCGGGACAGCTTCTTTTCTGTTTCTGCTTTTCCGCTCTTATGTCATGCTTTATTTCAAGCGTGCAACGCCGCACGCCTTAAAACCGGTTTCAGACTTCGATATCCACATCCTCGAGCATCTCGGAGAAGATCTTCGCGAGCGCCTCCCGCTCCGCGTCGTCCTCCACCTCCTCGCAGAGGGCCTCCGGATCCCCGTCCTCAGACAGATCCTTCAGGATCCAGGCATCCCCGTCCCCGTCCGGCTCGTCCGTGACCAGCAGGTAATTCACCCCCGCCACCCGCGTCTGTTCCACAACATAAAATTCCGCCGCTCGGTCATCGCCGGACGGCGTAAAGATCAGCTTTTCCATTAAAACCCTTTCACTCCCCGCAGCGCGCCTCGGCCTCACGCCGCAGCGCCTCGATGTCCGGCTGCCTCACCGGCGCGCCGGCGCTGACACAGTCGAGATACCCCTGCAGGATCAGCATCGCGGCCACCTCATCGATGAATTCCTTCTGGCGCCGCTCATCCAGCCCCGTCTCATGCATCGCATCCTGCGCCGCCACCGTCGTCAGCCGCTCATCCCAGAGCAGCACCGGCAGCCCCGTCCGACGGAGCAGCTGGTCGCGGAAGTCCAGCGTCGCCAGCACGCGCGCCCCCGCCGAGTAATTCATGTTCCGCGGCAGCCCGAGCACGATGCACTCCGCCTCATACTGCGCGCACAGCTCCTCGATCCGCGCGAGCGTCTTCCGGATCTTATTCTCCCGGTCGCGCCGGATGATCTCCACCCCCTGCGCCGTCAGCCCGAGCGGATCCGACACCGCCACGCCGACCGTCTTCGAGCCGAAGTCCAGCCCGATCACCCGGCTCAATGCGCCCTCCAGGACTCATTGCGGATGTACTCCTTCAGAAGCTCCTCCACGATCTCGTCCCGCTCGACCTTCATGATCATGCTGCGGGCATTCTTGTGGCTCGTAATATACGTCGGGTCGCCGGAGATGATATAGCCTACGATCTGGTTGACCGGATTATACCCCTTCTCGGTCATCGCCACATAGACGAGTTCAAGCACCTTCTTGACCCTCATCTCCGGATCTGTATTCACATTAAAATACTGTGTGTTATAAATATCCGCCATAGTACTCTACCTGTACCTCACGCTCTAGCCAAGCGGCCGCAAAATTCCGAACATCTGAGGGTAGTAACTGCTCAAAACGCTTCGCGCAGCAGTTACGCATCGGGCGAAGCTTCGCATTCGAATTCGTCCTGAGCTGTCCGAATATACTTTATCGGTACGCCCTCAGCAGCAAGTGCTTCGGGCTGTCCGGAGCAGTTACTGAGGGTATTCTATAATAAAACGAGTCGATTATCAAGGCGCAAAATAGGACCCTGCAATATCCGGCCGCACAGATCCTCGTCCGAGCGCCGGTACACCCGCACGTATTCCCGTGTCAGCCCCGTGTAATACGCCGTGCCGCCGAGCTCGACCTTCTCCTCGAACAGCACCTCATTCGTCATCCCGCACCGCACATCCTCAAAGCGCCGCGCATTCTCCCGGCTGAGCGCGATGAGCCGCTCACTGCGCTCCGCCTTCACCGGCTCGCTGACCGCCCCCGGCATAACCGCCGCCCGCGTCCCCTGCCGCGCCGAGAAGCGGAACACATGCGTCTCATACAGCGCGATCTCCTCGAGGAACTTCACCGTCTCCTCAAACTCCGCCTCGCTCTCCCCCGGGAACCCGACGATCACATCGCTCGTGATGGCCGGTGCCTCAAAGGTCTCCCGCAGCAGCGCGCAGCACGCGGCAAACTCCGCCGCCGAATAATGCCGGTTCATCCGGTGCAGCGTCGCGTCACACCCGCTCTGCAGGGACAGGTGGAAATGCGGACAGAACTGCCGCACATTTTTAAGCCGCCGTGCCCGCTCCTGCGTCACCACCGTCGGCTCCAGCGAGCCCAGCCGGATCCGCTCGATCCCGGGCACCTCGCCCACCGCCTCGACCAGATCGACGAGCGCCGAGCGCTCATGCCAGGTGCCGCCCCTGTCCCGGAACTCCGGCAGGTCCGACCCGTACGAGCTCAGGTGGATCCCGGTCAGCACGACCTCCTTCACACCGCCCGCCGCGAGCCGCCGGATCTCCTCCACCGCATCCGCGAGCCGCCGGCTCCGCACCCGCCCGCGCGCATACGGGATCAGGCAGTAGCTGCAGAACTGATTGCACCCGTCCTGCACCTTGATATACGCCCGCGTATGCCCCTCGATCTTCGACAGCTGCATCTCCTCATACGCACCCGGCCTGCTCAGATCCTCGATCTGCACGAAGTCCCGCCGCTTCTTCTCCGTATTCCGCGCAGCGGATGTCCGGGAGGTCTGCTCACCCACATCCAAACCCGCGGTCTCACAGCCAGCCAAGTCTCCGGCCGACTGTTCTGCCGGTGCCGCCGTCTTCGGTTCCGCCCCGGCCGCGCGGCCCGCGTTCTTCTCCGCATCCCGCTCCTCCAGCAGCCTCGCGAGCTCCCCGACCAGCATCCCCTTGCGGTTGTTGCCGAGCAGGATATCCGCGTCCTTCAAGGCACTCTCGTCCGGCACCGTCTGCACATAGCACCCCGCCGCCACGACGACCGCCTCCGGATTCAGCTTCCGCGCCCGGTGGATCATCTGCCGCGACTTGCGGTCCGCGATCCCCGTCACCGAACACGTATTGATGACGTACACATCCGCCCTCTCCTCAAATGGCACGATCGTAAACCCCGCCATTTCGAGCTGCTCCTTCATCGCGTCCGTCTCATAGGCGTTCACCTTGCACCCGAGATTGTGCAGCGCCGCCTTCCTACCGTCAAACTCAACCATAATACACTCCGCTCATTTCCCCGTATCCGTCCGACCGTCAGCCTCTCTCGCTGACGCGCCTCCGAAGCGGCAGGCATACCGCCGACTCCGGCCGCGCTGCACGGCGCACTCATGTGCATAGCGCCGATATTGCGCTGCGCGCGGCGCAAACGCCGCGCCCGTCTTGACTTTTATCAGGGAAACAGATAAGATGGCAATGAAAATCAATGCGAACATGGAGGACGCTTAATATGAAAACCGTACAGATTTCCTTAAATTCCATCGACAAGGTCAAATCCTTCGTCAATGATATCACCCGTTTCGACAACGATTTTGACCTGGTCTCCGGCCGCTACGTGATCGACGCCAAGTCCATCATGGGTATCTTCAGTCTGGATCTGTCCAAGCCGATCGACCTCAGCATCCACGCCGAGAGCAACCTCGACGAGATCCTCGAAGTCCTGAAGCCGTACCTCATCTGATCCGGTCAGACAGGACAGAGGACAGCACAGACACAGGTAAAGGCACAGGCCGCTGCACCCGCAGCGGCCTTTCTCTATGCCCATTGCTCATTACCGTCTCGCATACAGTACCGGTCAGCTGCCGCAGCGCATCCGCAGCCCGGCTCAGCCGCCTTCACCCTGCATCCTTGTAACTGTTCAGAACGCTTCGCGCAGCAGTTACGCATCCTTTTCATGTGCCGCGCCGGGCCGCACTTCACTCCCCGACCGTCACAACCTCCGCCTCCGCGATCGCCTTCTCCACCATCTCCTCGACGACGCCCGTCAGATTCTCCTCCGAGCGGCGGATCACCTCCGCTTTCGGCTTCGTCACCGGATGCCGCGCCACGAAGATCGTGCAGCAGTCCTCATACGGCAGGATCGACGTCTCATACGTCCCGATCTTCAGCGAGATATCGATGATGTCCTGCTTGTCGAACGCGATCAGCGGCCGGAAGACCGGCATCGTGCAGACCTCATTCGTGCAGACCAGGCTCGGCACCGTCTGGCTCGCCACCTGCCCGATGCTCTCGCCCGTGATCAGCGCCTGGCAGTCCGTCTGAGCCGCGATCCGCTCCGCGATGCGCATCATATACCGCCGCATGATGATCGTCAGCTCATCGTGAGGACACTTCTCATAAATGGCAAGCTGGATATCCGTAAAGTTCACGACATGCAGCCGGATCTGTCCCGCGTACTTTGCCACCTGCTCCGCCAGGTCCGTCACCTTCTGCCGCGCACGCTCGCTCGTATAGGGCGGTGCATGAAAATACACAGCCTCGATCCGCACCCCGCGCTTCGCGATCATATACCCGGCGACCGGCGAGTCAATCCCGCCCGAGAGCAGCAGCATCGCCTTCCCGTTCGTCCCGACCGGCATGCCGCCGAGGCCCGGCAGCACTTCCGAATAAATATACACCCGGTCGCGGATCTCCACATGCAGCAGGATCTCCGGCTGATGCACATCCACCTTCAACTGCGGGAACGCATCGAGGATCTTGTCACCCAGCAGCGCGTTGGTCTCCTGCGACGGCAGCGGGAAATTCTTGTCCGCCCGCCGCGTCACCACCTTGAAGGTCTTCACCGCGCTCTGCGCATTCGTGTGGTCCTCGCGCTCGCTGCCGCGCCCGGACGGCGTCAGATGATACGTGTCCGCGAGGAAGTCGATCACATCCTGCGCCATGTCGCCGATCTCCCGGTGGTCACTCTCCCGCACCGGGCAGATCCCGACGATGCCGAACACCGTCTGCAGCGCCTCCACGACCTCGTCCCGGTCGCACACGTCCGCCGCCTCCACATAGATGCGCCCCATCTCGCGCCGCACCGTGAACTCGCCCTCCGCATGCCGCAGCGCCAGCCGGATCCGCTCCGCCAGCGCCTCCTCAAACGCGCCGCGGTTCTTCCCCTTGATTCCGATCTCACCATATTTGATGAGAAATGCCTTACACTCCATCTTCCCTGTCTCCTGTCTCTCCGGCGGCCTCACGCATCCTGCCGCTGTCAGGTGCTGCCGCCCGTCCGCCGGAATGGCCCATTACTGTAAAAGTCCCAAGAGCCCAAGCCGGCTGCCCCATGTGAATACACTGCCAGACCGGGCGCGCACCGGACACTCAGCCTGCTTTATACTTCCGCAGCACCGGCACCACCTCGCGCAGCTGCGTGAGCGCGTACTCGATCTCCTCCATCGTCGTCCGGTCACTGAAGCTGAACCGCACCGTGCTCTCGAGCTCGCTCTCCGGCAGATGGATCTCCTTCAAGACCGAGCTCACCGGCAGCTTCCTGTTCGACGAGCACGCCGACCCGGACGAGACATACACGCCCCGCTCCTCCAGCGCGTGCAGCAGCACCTCCGCCCGCACACCCGCGAAGGATGCGCTCACGATATGCGGCGCCGCCTTCTCATCCGTGCCCGAGTGCACGCTCACGCCCTCCATCTCCTTAAGCGCCTGCGTCAGATGATCGCGGCACGCACGCATCCGCGTAACCTTCCCGTCCAGGTCCGTATACGCCTCCTGCGCCGCGAGCCCAAGCCCCGCCGCTCCCGGCACATTGTCCGTGCCCGAGCGCATACCCCGCTGCTGACCGCCGCCGAGGATCAGGGGGCGGATCTTTGCATTTTCACGGATATACAGGAAACCGATGCCCTTCGGGCCGTGCAGCTTGTGGCCGCTGACCGAGAGCAGGTCGATCCCCCACTTCTTCGGCACGATCCGGAATTTGCCGTAGGACTGGATCGCGTCGACATGAAAAAGGATCGAGGGATCATACGCCTTCACGATCTGCCCGATCTCTTCCACCGGCTCGACGGCCCCGACCTCATTGTTCACATGCATGACCGACACCAGGATCGTGTCCGGCGTCAGCGCCGCGCGCAGGTCCTCCGTGCTCACGATCCCGCGCTCATCCACCGGCAGAAACTCCACCGTGAAACCGAGTTCCTTCAGAAATGCCATCGGCTGCAGCACTGCCGCATGCTCCACCGCCGTGGTAATGATACGGCCCCCCGCGCGCCGGTTGGCCAGCGCGCCGCCGATGAGCGCCCAGTTGTTGCTCTCCGTGCCGCCGGACGTGAAGAAGATCTCCTTCTCCTTCGCCTTGAGCGTCGCCGCGATCTGCTCGCGCGCCGTGCGGAGATACCGCTCCGCTTCGACCCCCTTCATGTGCCGCGAGGACGGATTGCCGAAGTCGACCGTCATGGTCCGGACCACGATATCCTTCACCCCCTCCGACACCGGCGTCGTCGCGGAATTATCGAGATATGCTTCCATGTTTCTGTTGTTTCCTCTGTCTGTCGTTTGATACTTTTTCGTAACTGTTCAGAACGCTTCGCGCAGCAGTTACGCATCGGACGAAGCTTCGCATTCAAATGCGTCAGCTCTCGAGCTGCAGCATGAGCGCCGACAGGATCGCGGGTCCGGCGGTTTCCGTCCGCAGGATCCGGTGTCCGAGCGTGAGCGGCTTAGCGCCTGCCTGACAGGCGGCCTCGATCTCCGCTTCCTCAAAGCCGCCCTCCGGCCCGATGAAGATGGCCGCGCTCTCGCCGGCCTTCACGAGTGCGAGCAGCTCCCGCGTCCGCCCGATGTCCTCTGCCTTCTCATACGGGATCAGGAAGTGATCCATCCCGGCGGCCCTCTTCAGAGCGTCCTTCCAGGACAGCACCTCCGACACCTCCGGCACCAGGCCGCGCAGCGACTGCTTCGCCGCCCCTTCCGCGATGGCCTGCCAGCGGCGCACCCGCTCCGGCGCCTTGCGCGGATCCAGCTTCACGATCGTCCGCGCCGTCACGACCGGCACGATCCCCCGCACGCCGAGCTCCACGGACTTCTGGATGATCGTCTCCATCTTGTCGCCCTTGGGAAGCCCCTGGAACAGATACAGTTTTGCCGGCAGCTCCGCCCGGCACGGCCGCCGCGCCAGGATCTCCGCCTTCACGCCGTCCGCCCCGATTTCGGAAAGCCGGCACAGATACTCCGTCTCATCCGCCTCATCCCGCGTGCACAGGGCCACCTCGTCGCCCACGCGCATGCGGAGAACGCTGCGCACATGCCTGACGTCCGCCTCGTCGAGGTCGATGACATTTCCCCCGATTCTCCCGGGGTTCACAAAGAATCGTACCATACTCACTCCGAGCTCACGGCCGCTGCGCCGTTACGCTGCACCACTCGCCCTGCGTTGTCACTTCCAGGACCGTCAGGCCCGCCGCCACGCACGCGTCCGCCACCATCTGCTCCTTCTCGCAGAGAATACCGGACGTGATGATGACCGCGCCTCTCTTCATGCAGCGCGCGGCCGCCGGCATCAGCGGCACCAGGATCTCCGCGAGGATGTTCGCCGTCACCAGATCATAGCGCTCCTCGCCGACCTGCGCCTGCACCGCCGCGTCATCGATCAGGTTCCCGATCAGCAGCTCCATCTGCTCCGGCGCGATGCCGTTGGCCTCCAGGTTCTCCTTCACCGCGTCCACCACGCCCGTGTCCAGATCCGTCCCGAGCGCGTGTCCCGCGCCGAGCTTGAGCGCCACGATCGACAGGATCCCGCTGCCCGTGCCGACATCGAGAACCTCGTCGCCCTCGTGCAGATACTTGCGGATCTGCCGCATGCACAGCTGCGTGGTCTCATGCATGCCCGTGCCGAATGCGGTGCCCGGATCGATGTGGATGACCAGCTTGTCGCGGTCCTCGTCCTTCATTTCCTCCCAGGAGGGGATGACCAGCATGTCGTCCACGTAGAACTGGTGGAAATACTCCTTCCAGTTGTTGATCCAGTCCTTATCCTCGGTCAGCGACTTCTCGACCGTGCACGGCCCGATATCGGTAAACGCGCGCAGCGCCTCGAGCTCCTCCTCCACCCGCTTGAGGATCGCCGCTTCATCGGCATCCTCGTCCAGGTAGAAGCTCAGGTACGCCACCCCGTCGTCCTCCCCGCTGTCCGGGAGAATGTCCACAAACATCTGCTGCCTGTCGCTCTCCGAAAGCGGCACCTTATCCTCGATCTCCGCGCCCTCCACGCCGGCATCCGCCAGCGCGCAGATCACCAGATCCTCCGCCTCCGTGCGCGTCTGCAGCCTGAATTTCTTCCAACGCATGCTGTTCCTCCGTGCTGTGCCGCTTTGATCGGCCTCACATCGCTTTGCCGTCCTACTGCGCCGCCAAACGGCCGATCCGCGGCCCGCCGGCTGAACCCTTACGCGCCCGGCCCGGCAGACCGCCTCTCCCTGCACCGCTCCTGTCAGATATCCGCGGCCCGCCGGCTGTCTCCGCCGGCCCGACCGCTTCACTCACAATTTCTCAGCTCCGGTACCCGTCCGGATTCCTGCTCTGCCAGTTCCACGAATCCCGGCACATCTCATCGATGCCGTACTGCGCCTTCCAGCCGAGCTCCTTCTCCGCCTTCGACGGATCGCAGAACGTCGCCGTCACATCGCCCTCGCGGCGCGGCTTGATCTCATACGGGATCTCATGCCCGCAGGCCTTTCCGAACGCCCGCACGACCTCCAGCACGCTGCAGCCGTGGCCCGTGCCCAGGTTGTACACATCCACGCCCGGCTTCTCCTCCAGGCGGCGGATCGCATTCACATGGCCGCGCGCCAGATCCACGACATGGATATAGTCGCGGATGCAGGTGCCGTCCGGCGTGTCATAGTCATTGCCGAAGACACCGAGCTTCTCCAGCTTGCCGATCGCGACCTTCGCGATGTACGGCACCAGATTGTTCGGGATGCCCTTCGGATCCTCGCCGATCAGCCCCGACGGATGCGCCCCGATCGGGTTGAAGTAGCGCAGCAGGATCACATTCCACTCCGCGTCCGCCGTGTGCAGATCGCTCAGGATCTGCTCCAGCATCCACTTCGTCCAGCCGTACGGATTCGTGCAGGTCCCCTTCGGGCACTCCTCCGTGATCGGCACGAACGCCGGCTCGCCGTACACCGTCGCACTCGACGAGAAGATGATGTTCTTCACGCCGTGCGCGCGCATCGCATCCACCAGCGTCAGCGTGCCCGCGATATTGTTCGTGTAATATTCCACCGGCTTCGACACCGATTCGCCGACCGCCTTCAGTCCGGCAAAATGGATGACTGCCCCGATCTCCTCCGCCTCCAGCACGCGGTCCATCGCCGCCCGGTCCCGGATGTCCGCCTCATAAAATGTCAGGCTCTTCCCCGTGATCTGCTGTACGCGCTCCAGCGCTTTCTCACTGGAGTTGCTCAGGTTATCCACGACCGTCACCTCGTAGCCCGCTTCCAGCAGCTCCACGCAGGTATGACTCCCGATAAATCCGGCCCCGCCGGTCACCAATATTCTCATGTCTCCGCATCCTTTCTGCCGCCGCAGCCGCGCCTCCGCACGCCCCCGCCGGCCGGTTTTATTATCTCACCCGGCCCGCACAGCCCGCCGGCCGGTTTTATTATCTCGCCCGGCCCGCACAGCCCGCCGGCCGGTCTGACTATCCTCAGCTCCGATACACACACGTCCCGCCGACCGGCCGGATGCGCAGCACATGGCAGCAGCCCTGCCCCAGCGCCTTCTCCATGCCGCTCCGGAATTCCTCCAGCTTGTCCTCCGGCACAAATGCCTGCACCGTCCCCGCGAAGCCGCCGCCGTGCACGCGGAACGCGCCCTCGCCGCCGAGCAGCTCCTCGCACAGCGCCAGCGCCACGGCCATCTCCTGATGCCGGTTCGCCCCGCACGGCACGATATTCTGCAGATACATCCACGACGAGCGCCCGGACTCCGTCACCAGCTCCAGGAAGCGCGCAAAGTCGCCCTTCTCCAGCGCCTCCGCCTGCTCCTTCACCCGCTCATTATCTCCGAAGAAATGCAGTGCCCTCAGCACCGCCCGGTCCCCGAGCTTCTCCCGCAGCTTCGACAGCCACGCCAGCACATTCTCCTTCGACGTCTCCCGCAGCACCGAGCAGCCGAGCTCGGCCGCCACAGCTTTCATTTCCACGGGGATCGCCGCGTATTCGTCGGTCAGGTCCGCGTGGTCCGCGCCGCAGTCCACGATGCACAGCCGGTAGCCGCAGGCGTCAAAGTCCACGTCCAGCTTCCGCACCACCGGATGCGCCGGATCCTCAAAGTCGATCGTCAGGATGTTGCCGACCGACGACGCCGTCTGGTCCATGAGCCCGCTCGGCTTGCCGAAGTACGCATTCTCCGCATACTGTCCGATCTGCGCGATCTCGACCGCGTCCGCGCGCCCCTCATGGAAGAACGTGTTCACGATATTCCCGATCAGGATCTCGAAGGCCGCCGACGAACTGATCCCGCTGCCCGGCAGCACGCTCGAAGTCACCGCCGCTTTAAATGCCCCGACCTTGCAGCCGCGCTGCTCAAAGCCGGCCAGCACGCCGCGGATGAGCGCCGCCGTCGAGTTCTTCTCCTCGTCATGGATGCTCAGGTCCGTCAGCTCAAACTCGCAGATCGGATACCCCTCCGAGAGCACGCGCACCCAGCCGTCCTCAGCCGGCGCCGCCGCCGCGATGGTATCCATATCCACCGACGCCGCCAGCACACGCCCATGCTGGTGATCCGTATGATTCCCGCCGATCTCCGTCCGCCCCGGCGCAGAGAAAAATGCCAGTCCCTCCGGCGCCGCCGGCCCGAAGTTCTCCCGGTACAGTTCCAGCAGATGCGCATAGCGCCCGACATTCTCCGCCGCGCTGTCCCCGTAGAGCTCCTTCAGCTTCGCACCGAAGTCCTCGCCCTTCACCAGCTTCTCCAGACTACTCCAGTCCTGCACACTCATGATCCATCCCTCCTTTTTTGGATTCGATTGTAGATGATATGGCCTGTAACCGATCTCCGCATGGACAAACCCTGCCCTCTGCGCGGCAAATTATCCCGTAACTGTGCAGAACGCTTCGCGCAGCAGTTACATTATCCCTTACATAAAAACAGACTGCCATCAGGCAGGTCCTCTAAAAACCTGTCTGGCAGTCCTTTCTCAGAAAACAACGGCAGTCTGTCCTCACGCGGCGCGCGCAATCATCGACGTAACCCCGTTTTTTGAAAAAGAAAAACAGCCCGCCGTCACCCCAACGGGATGTCCCGGCAGACTGTCCGACTGCATGAAAAATGGAGTAACTGTTCAGAATGCTCTGAACAGTTACGCATCGGGCGAAGCTTCGCATTCAAATTCGTCCGATGCTGCCACCTATACTTTACAGGTACGCCCTCAGCAGCAAGTGCTTCGGCTACCCTAAACATTAAAAATGGAATCAATGGGGCTCGAACCCATGACCTCTCGCGTGTGAGGCGAACGCTCATCCCAGCTGAGCTATGATTCCATGCCGCTATTATAACACGTTTCCCGGAAATGAAAAGCCCTAAATTTCAAAAATCGCAAGGCACTTCGCATAGCGGGTTGTGCATAATAAAACCCATCATCGAGGATGATGGGTAGCAGTTCGTAGGAGAATCGAACTCCTGTTTCCGCCGTGAGAGGGCGGCGTCTTAACCCCTTGACCAACGAACCACGCTTTTGAAAGCTTCATTATAGTAACACAGGCCTTTTCAAAAAGCAACCCCTTTTTCAGATTTTTTTCAAACTCTTTTTGGGGGCCGGTTTTCCGGGCTTTCCGCGCCTCCGGGCTTTGCCGCTCTTACCGCGCTTTCCGAATTTTCCGAGCCTGTCCGTGCCGCTGACCGGGATCGAACCGGTACGGGAGTCACCTCCCATGGGATTTTAAGTCCCAGGCGTCTGCCAGTTCCGCCACAGCGGCTAATATCTGTATCCTGTCTCAGACATCTCTGTCTGCTCTGTGCAGTCTCCGTCGCGGCCGGCGCCCTGCGTGTATCTTTCATCATTGCCTGGCTCCCGGTCGGTATTTCCGCTGCCGGTTCTGCACTTATACATAAAAACCGTGGCACATTGTGCCACGGTTAACGACCCCGACCGGGTTCGAACCGGTGACCTCCGCCGTGACAGGGCGGCGCTCTAACCAACTGAGCCACGGGGCCTTATTGATCAAATTCTGTGAAGCAGTCCGCTTGTATCCTAAGAACATTCGTATCTTAAGAAAAGAATGGACCCTCGGGGACTCGAACCCAGGACCAACCGGTTATGAGCCGGTAGCTCTAACCAACTGAGCTAAGGGTCCAAGCTGCCTCTGACAATCCTGTTACTTCACTGCTGCTCCGGCAATGACCCCTACGGGATTTGAACCCATGTTATCGCCGTGAAAGGGCGGTGTCTTAACCACTTGACCAAGGGGCCTTGTCCCATACGGGTA
>Ga0065709_1006226_pt1 | contig 18867 bp, 13 predicted proteins | sample Hoacrofraction14_2_FD_59096 | JGI IMG/M metagenome (GOLD analysis project Ga0065709, IMG submission 59096) | Hoatzin crop microbial communities from Cojedes, Venezuela, sample from fiber fraction 14 v1 | ecosystem: Host-associated > Birds > Digestive system > Esophagus > Crop | place: Venezuela...
GCCGCTGCTGCGATACTCAAAGGACAGTCTATCGGCAACAGTTACTTCACGGCATCGGCATATCCGCAGTCTGTTCCGGTGAGCATGGCTATCACACGCCAGGGAGTGACAGCCGACCTGCTCGAAGCCGGAGTAGTCATAAAACCGGCATTCTGCGGACCGTGTTTCGGTGCCGGCGACGTACCGGCCAACAACGGCCTCAGCATCCGTCATACCACGAGAAACTTCCCCAACCGCGAGGGTTCGAAGCCCGGTAACGGCCAGTTGTCGCTCGTTGCACTAATGGATGCCCGTTCCATCGCTGCCACTGCCGCCAACGGAGGTGTCATCACCGCAGCCACGGATATCGAATACGAGGACAACCACGCTCCTTATGTATTTGACGAGAAGATATACGAGCACAGAGTGTTCAACGGCTACGGAAAAGCCGACCCGAAAGAAGAACTCAGATACGGACCGAATATCAAAGACTGGCCTAAGATGTATCCGATGCAGGAAAACATGCTCCTCGAACTCGCCGCAGTGATCCACGACCCCGTAACCACCACGGATGAGCTGATTCCATCGGGAGAGACCTCCAGCTACAGAAGCAATCCTCTCAAACTGTCGGAGTTCGCTCTGTCAAGAAGAGTGCCCGAATATGTTGGTATCAGCAAGAGGATCCAACAGCAGGATCTCGAGCGTCGCGACGGCAGATGTCCGCAGCATATCACCGACGCTCTCGCAAAAGTCGACGCCAAGGCCGAGGATACTTCCTTCGGTTCCTGCGTCTTTGCCAACCGTCCCGGCGACGGATCGGCACGCGAACAGGCAGCATCCTGCCAGAAAGTGCTCGGCGGCGACGCCAACATCTGCTACGAGTATGCCACGAAGAGATACCGCAGCAACTGTATCAACTGGGGCATCGTGCCGTTTACCATCGACAAGGACACACCTTTCGACTACGAGGCCGGTGACTTCGTCTTCATACCCGGCATCCGCAAGGCCATAATGAACGGTGACGAGGAGATCGATGCCAAGGTGATCACCAAGGACGGCGTCAGGGACCTGCACCTCTTCATTACAAACCTCACCGAAGACGAGAGGACGATACTTGCCGAGGGCTGTCTGATGAACTATTACGCAGCTCAGAAAAAATAAATTTTCGTCATCCTCCTTCTCTTTCCGGAGGGAGGATGACTCAGATATAAACCATTTAACAGAAACCGATTATGGAAAAAATCAAAATGACGACTCCGTTAGTGGAGATGGACGGCGATGAAATGACCCGTATATTGTGGAAAATGATCAAAGAGCAGCTGATACTGCCTTTCGTGGATCTCAAGACGGAATACTATGACCTCGGACTGCAGAAGAGGGATGAGACTAGCGACCAGATTACAAGAGACGCCGCCGAGGCAACGAAAAGACTGGGTGTGGCCGTGAAATGTGCCACCATCACGCCGAATACACAGCGCATGGAGGAGTACAAACTGCATGAGATGTGGAAGAGTCCCAACGGAACTATACGTTCTATCCTCGACGGTACTGTTTTCCGCACACCGATCACTATTCCGTCGATAAAACCGGCGGTTAAGAACTGGGAGAAGCCTATCACCATCGCCCGTCATGCCTACGGAGACGTATACAAGAGCGTCGAGATAAGAGTCGGCGAGCCGGGCACTGCCAAACTCGTTTTCGACGGACAGAGCGGCAAACACGAAGAGGTGATAATCCACGAGTTTAAAGGCGAGGGAGTGCTCCAGGGCATGCACAACACCGACAAATCCATCCGTTCCTTCGCACACTCTTGTTTCAAGTTCGCACTCGATACCAATCAGGATGTATGGTTCTCTACCAAAGACACTATCAGCAAGAAATACGACGGACAGTTCAAGGCTATCTTCGCGGAAGTGTTCGAAGAATACAAGGACGAATTCGAGAAACGGGGACTGGAATATTTCTACACCCTCATCGACGATGCCGTAGCAAGAGTAATAAGAAGCAAGGGCGGATATATCTGGGCCTGCAAGAACTACGACGGTGACGTGATGAGCGACATGATCTCCACAGCATTCGGATCTCTGGCGATGATGACAAGCGTACTGGTAAGTCCCGACGGCAAATATGAGTTCGAGGCGGCCCACGGTACTGTCACACGTCATTACTATAAGTATCTTAAGGGAGAGGAGACATCCACCAATCCTATCGCCACCATCTTCGCCTGGACGGGAGCCCTTCGCAAGAGAGGCGAACTCGACGGAATCAAGGAACTGGCGGACTTCGGCGACAAACTGGAAAAGGCTTGTCTCGACACCCTCAACGAAGGTATCGCTACCAAAGACCTTGTGAATCTCATGCAGGGAATCGAAGCCAAGGCCGTAAATTCCGCTGATTTCATCGGAGAGATACGCAAGAGACTCGAAGCAGCAATGTAATTCGGTTTTTCATCATTTTTGATATATAAAGACACTTTAATCCTCTAAAATTTGGCCATATCACGGAAAAGTATTAACTTTGCCGTGATATGGACGATTTTGATATAAGAAACGAACAGCTCAGTTCTGCGGAAAAAGATTTCGAGAATGCTCTCCGCCCTCTCGCCTTCTCCGATTTCAGCGGCCAGGCAAAAGTAGTGGAGAACCTTGAGGTCTTCGTCGAGGCCGCCAAATACAGAGGCGAGCCCCTCGATCACACATTGCTCCACGGACCTCCCGGTCTGGGAAAGACAACCCTCAGCAATATCATCGCCAACGAACTGGGCGTGGGATTCAAGATAACCAGCGGACCGGTGCTCGACAAACCGGGCGACCTGGCGGGCATCCTCACCTCGCTGGACAAGAATGACGTGCTCTTCATCGACGAGATCCACCGTCTTTCTCCCGTCGTCGAGGAGTATCTGTATTCAGCCATGGAAGACTACCGCATAGACATCATGATAGACAAGGGTCCTTCGGCCCGGTCGATACAGATAGACCTGAATCCCTTCACCCTCGTGGGAGCCACCACGAGAAGCGGTCTGCTCACGGCTCCCCTCCGCGCCCGTTTCGGTATCAATCTCCATCTCGAATATTACGACCCCGAAACTCTGAAGAAAATCATCAAGCGCTCGGCAAGCATCCTGAAAGTGCCTATCACTGATGATGCTGCCAACGAGATTGCACGACGGAGCAGAGGTACGCCGCGTATCGCCAACGCCCTGTTGAGAAGAGTGAGGGATTTCGCACAGGTGAGAGGTAATGGTTCCATCGATATCGGCATCGCCCAGATATCACTTACATCACTGAATATCGACCAGTATGGTCTCGATGAAATCGACAATAAGATACTGCTCACCATCATTGATAAGTTCAAAGGTGGCCCTGTCGGTATCTCTACCATCGCCACTGCCATAGGCGAGGATGCGGGAACCGTGGAGGAGGTGTACGAACCGTTCCTTATCATGGAGGGATTCATCAAGAGGACTCCTCGTGGAAGGATGGTAACGGAATTGGCTTACCGTCATCTGGGGCGCAATCCGTACAGCGGAAATGTAATGCAGCCCGATTTATTCGGATAAAATAAAAGATATGGAGAAGAAAGTTGGTGTCTTTGTAGGAAGTTTCGACCCGTTCACTATCGGGCACGATTCCATCGTGAGAAGAGCATTACCGCTCTTCGACCGTCTTGTCATCGGCGTCGTCGGTGATAATGTCCACAAACCGAAGATGGCTTCGGCCGAAGAGAGGATGGAGGAAATAAAGAAACTATACTGCGGCGACGAGAGAATAGAAGTGCATCCCTATTACGGTCTGGCGGTGGAATTCGCCCGTGAGATGGGTGCCTCCTTTATAATAAAAGGTGTGAGAAGCGTGAAAGACTTCGAATACGAAAGAGAACAGGCCGAGATAAACAAGAAGATCGGCGGGATCGAGACTATCCTGCTTTTTGCCGAGCCTCAACTTGCGAGTATCAGTTCGAGTATGGTCAGGGAACTGGCTCATTTCGGACGAGACATCACGGAATTCCTTCCTAAGAAGAAATAATCATTCAATCTCTAATCAATATGATTACATATAGTGCTGAAGGCGTGAAGATGCCGAAGATAAAAAAGAGAGATACCACGGCCTGGATAAAGGAAGTGGCTGCGTCATACGGCAGAAAAGTGGGCGAGATAGGATATCTGTTTACCAACGACGAGAAAATCCTCGAGACAAACAGAGAATACCTCGGTCATGATTACTATACGGATATCATCACTTTCGATTACGACGAGGGTGATGTCATCAACGGAGATATCGTCATTTCACTCGATACAGTGAAGTCTAACGCTGAAAAATACAAGAAAGAATACGACGAAGAACTGCACCGGGTGATTATCCACGGAATCCTTCATCTGTGCGGGATTAACGACAAAGGCCCCGGAGAGAGGGAGAAGATGGAAGAGGCAGAAAACAAAGCACTGAAGTTATTGTAAACTTCAGTGCTTCTTATTTTACGACGGATTATCGCCATCACTTCTGTTCCAACAGCTGCACTGCTTTCATCACAATATCATTCCTTTCGTTCATGATCTTAAAATACTGATTCATATCCCAAAGGTCGCGTGCAATCAGTGCTTTCAGTTGGGTCCGCAATGCCGGCAGAGTCTGCTGATATTCATCATCATCCTTAGCCTCTATCTTCTTTTCCTTGCCATTTTCCACGATTTCATCGATAAGAGACTGAGGCACCTCGTACTCACTCTCGAACTTTTCAAATGAAGGATAATCCTTGTTCAGTTGCTTGCGATTCTTGTCGATATATTTCAGGCTCTGCTGCACCACGACAGCCTTTGCCACGAGATTACGGTGATACTTGGTATATTGTGCCGTATCGAGAGGCACGAAATAATCAGGCATGATACCACCTCCGCCATATACCAGACGATGCTCATGGGTGGTGTAATACTTCAGCGAGTCAGCGAAATGAATACTGTCGACGCTGACCAGCTCGCCATGTTTGTATCTGTTTTCTATATCCTTCTGATATTCCGCCGTTTTACCCTTGGTATACGGTTTCTGAATGCATCGTCCCGAGGGAGTATAATAATGAGCTACGGTGATACGCATCTCACTGCCGTCATCGAAATCTATCGGACGCTGGACAAGACCTTTGCCGAAGGAACGACGGCCGACGACAGTACCGCGGTCGTTATCCTGGATAGCTCCCGTCACAATCTCGGCAGCCGAAGCCGAATACTCATTCACCAGCACAAACACCCGTCCGCTTCGCATTTTGCCCGTTCCATCGGCATAATAGTCCTTGCGGGGAGCATTCCTTCCGCTGGTATAAACGATCAGATCCTTGTCAGGCAGAAACTCATTGGCAATCTTTATCGCCGCCTGCATATATCCGCCGCCGTTGTCCTGAAGATCAAGGATAAGATCTTCCATGCCTTGTCCCTGAAGTTCCTTGATACCTGTCATCACCTCATCATAAGTCGTAGCTCCGAAACTGGCGACACGGAGATAACCGATATTCGGACGTATCATATAGTAAGCATCCACCGATTTCACCGGTATCTTATCACGGGTGACGGTAAATAACAAGGTATCCTTTACTTCGCGGCGCACTACACCGAGATCCACCTTCGTCCCTTTGGGACCGCGGAGACGGCTCATTATCTCTTCTTTCGACATCTTGACACCAGCGATAGCGGTATCGTTGACACTCACGATACGATCGCCCGCCATGATACCCACCTTCTCGGCGGGACCCTTGATTGTAGGCTGTATCACAAGCAGCGTATCCTCCACGATATTAAACTGAACACCGATTCCATCGAAGTTTCCCGTCAGCGACTCGTTCATCAGTTTCATCTCTTTGGCAGTCGAATAAGCCGAGTGAGGGTCGAGTTTTTCGAGCATCCCGCGGATGGCATCCTCCACGAGTTTGTCGGTGTTAACGCTGTCGACATACAGGATGCTCGTCGCCATGATAGCCTGGTTCATCTTCGCTACCGGGGAGTTCTTACCCACATTAAATTTGATCTGCGCCGTAGCCGCGACAGCCACGGTAGTCATAGCTGCAGCAAGTAGCATCGTTCTCTTCAACATATATTTATTCCTCAAGTTCTTCCGGGCGGTCGTCTTCCACCACCAGATTGTCAATAATAAAATTCTGTCTCTCCATGGTATTCTTACCCATATAATATTCGAGCAACTTCTGCACCTGGTCGTTTTTGTGCAGCGTCACTTGTTCGAGACGGATATCGGGCCCGATAAAATGAACGAATTCATCGGGTGATATCTCACCTAATCCTTTGAATCGCGTGATCTCCGGATCGGGACCGAGATCGTGGATCGCCTGCAGTCTCTCCTCGTCGCTGTAACAATACCGCGTGATGAAATCGCCCTTTTTCTCACCTTGTTTCAGTTTGGCGTCGGCATCAGCGATCACATCTTTGTTTTTTATCTTCGTACGACGGTTGCGCACCCTGAAGAGCGGCGTCTGCAATACATAAACATGACCTTTCTTTATCAGCTCGGGGAAGAACTGCAGGAAGAAGGTGATGATAAGCAGACGTATATGCATTCCGTCGACATCGGCATCGGTGGCCACGATCACCTTATTGTACCGCAGAGTGTCGAGACCGTCCTCGATGTCGAGAGCCGCCTGCAGAAGATTGAACTCTTCGTTTTCATACACCACCTTTTTCGTAAGTCCGAACGAATTGAGCGGTTTTCCTCTCAACGAGAAAACAGCCTGAGTGTTCACATCGCGACTCTTGGTGATACTTCCGCTGGCCGAGTCACCCTCGGTGATGAATATACAGCTCTCCTCCTTGCGGGCATCCTTAGCATCACTGAAGTGGATTCGGCAGTCGCGGAGTTTGCGGTTGTGGAGATTGGCTTTCTTAGCCCTTTCGCGAGCCAGCTTGGTGACTCCGGCCATCGCCTTCCTCTCCCGTTCGCTTTCCTGTATCTTTTTCAACATTATACCGGCCACGTCATCCTCCCCCTCATGTTTGTGGAGGAAGTTGTCCACCTCTGTCTTTATGAAGTCACCGACATATTTGTTGATGCTGACACCTCCCGGCGACATCGTAAGACTGCCCAGTTTAATCTTCGTCTGACTCTCGAATACCGGCTCCTCCACATTGATGGCGATAGCAGCGACCAGACCGCTGCGGATATCCGTCGGTTCGAAGTTCTTGTTATAATATTCCTTTATAGTCTTGGCGATATGCTCTTTGAAAGCACTCTGGTGAGTACCTCCCTGAGTAGTATGCTGACCGTTCACGAAAGAGTGGTATTCATCGCCGTACTGGTTGGTATGAGTGAAAGCAATCTCAATATCCTCGCCCTTTAGATGTACGATAGGATAGAGTTTGTCCTCTGTCATGGTATCGGTGAGTAAGTCTTCCAAACCATTACGGCTGAGAATCCTCCTGCCGTTGTACATTATCGTAAGACCGGTATTCAGATAAGTATAGTTGCGGAGCATCGTCTCCACGATCTCATCATGAAAAGAATAGTCCTTGAAAAGAGTATTATCAGGTTCGAAATAGATAAAAGTGCCGGTTTCATCGTCGCTATCCGCTGTGTTGTCCGCTTTCATCTCACCCTTATCGAACGTCGCCGTGCGCACCTTTCCGTCGCGGTAGGACCTCACCTCGAAATGCGAACTGAGAGCATTCACCGCCTTTACGCCAACGCCGTTGAGTCCGACGCTTTTCTTGAAAGCCTTGGAGTCATACTTTCCGCCGGTGTTGAGCACGCTAACCGCCTCGATGAGTTTTCCCTGGGGGATGCCTCGTCCGTAGTCTCTGACGCTGACACGGAGATTCTCCTCAATATCAATCTCAATTCTTTTTCCGGCATTCATCTTAAACTCGTCGATAGAGTTGTCGATTACCTCCTTGAGCAGCACGTAGATACCGTCTTCGGGCAGCGATCCGTCGCCGAGTCGTCCGATATACATACCCGGTCGGGTCCTCACATGTTCCATGTCCGACAGATGCCGTATGTTATCGTCGGTATATTCTACTTGCTGTTCGTTGAAAACAAGGTCATTTTCTTCTGCCATTAATACTCCTTTTCGTTCTATAGTGTTTGATATTTTACCATTTTATTTTATCTTCTTGACATAGCAGCGGCGGCGTTTGTGCTGTTCGATGTCGAGATACTGCCATTGGTTCTGCACCTTCTCATTTGTCTCCATTTCAACGTGAGTCTCCCCCCATTTGAAACCCAGTTTCTGATATCTCGGGATAAGGTCGTAGAAGAGCAGCGCGTTAGCCCCTTTCATACGATATTCCGGCAGCACGCCGATAAGCAACAAATCGACGATATCGGTCTTATGGAATTTCAGAGCCCTAAGGATATGCCACCACCCGAAGGGCCACAACCGTCCTTTTCTGCATTTCTGCAGGGCCTTGGTAAGCGACGGTATCGTCAGTCCCACCCCGACGACCTTATTATCTGCATTACGGTCCTCGATGAGAGTCATAAGGTCGAGGTCGGCCATCGGGAAATACATATCCACATATTGTTTTTTCTGTCTTTCGCTAAGTTCGGAGTATCCGTAAAGGTTTCCGAAGGTGGCGTTGATGACATCGAACACCTTGTCGCCGTACCCCCGTTCGAAGACATCCTCCTTGGTGATTTTCTTCACGTGCAGGTTGTACCTTTTCTGGATCATCTCGGCGATCTTGAAATACTTTTCCGGCATCTTGTCCGGCACGAAGAGTTTGTACTCCACGTAGTCGTTATCCTTCTCCCATCCCCCGAGTTTCTCCATGTGTTCGGGATAATATGGATAGTTGTATATCGTAGCCATCGTACCGAGCTGGTCGAAGCCCTTTGTGAGCATTCCCTCCGGATCCATGTCGGTGAAACCGAGAGGACCGATGATCTGCGTCATACCCTTGCACCGTCCGTAGTCTTCCACTGCCTGAAGGAGAGCCCCCGACACCTCGATATCGTCGATGAAATCGATCCATCCGAAGCGGACGCTCTCTGCCTGCCACTTCTCATTGGCCCTGTGGTTAATGATGGCTGCCACACGCCCTACAATCTTGCCGTCGCGGTAAGCAAGGAAGTATTCGGCCTCGCTGAAGTCGAACGCGGCATTCTTGTCTTTCGAAAGGGTATTGAAATCGTCGCTGTAAAGATTCGGTGCGTCATATTTGTTACCCTTGTAAAGGTCATAATGAAACTCGATGAACTTCTTCAGGTCCTTCTTTGTTTCCACTTTTTTGATTTCTACTGCAGACATGTCTGTTTAAAATTTGTCATTATATCTTGCAAAGATAATGATTTTTTCGGAAATACGGAAGGATTGTAAGAAAAAAATGCAAATATCAGATGCTTTCACAGATAAAAAGCAAGTGCCGGCTGTCATTATCAGTGGTGCCGAAAATAAAGATTCCGCCGCCGTCTTTCAATTTCAGTTTCTTTTTCAGTTCTTCGGCCTTCATAGGGAAGTTGCGCGTGCTGATGTTAGCCCTGTCGATACCGGCAAGGGCGGACCTAAGTTCTTTCTTGTTCATCGACGTGGTGCGGAGTATACGGAACCGTCGACCGGGGAAATCGCAGATTTTTTTGTCGGAAACAAAAAGATGCGAGTTGTTACTTACCGGCCTTACCTGCATCCTGTCGGCAAGAATATCGAAGCAACCGGCTTTCATTATCGACGCGTTGGGTTCGTAGAGATATTCTGCTGAAAAATCTTTATACAAAGGAATCGTCCCGACAGCCTCATCCGCATAATAAGAGAAAATATCTTGTCCGGTGGAACCGGTGATATTTGTACAAATAATCCTCAATCTGCTATGTTCTTTCGTCTCTTCCGATGTATAATTACAGAGTAACAGAAGCAGTTCCTTGCATTCATTATCGACCGAAACGATATGAACATCCTTTACAAATCCGCGGAGGTCGCCGACGGCTTTGTGCCTGTCGAGCATAGGAGAGAGTTTGACAAGCAGGGCATCGGTCTTCGACATCAGAAGGTCGAGATTTCCGACGACATCGGGAGTGCAGTCGCTTATCGCCACCACCTTCCCACCGTTACTGTCTCGCCGTGCCGGATCCATAAATATAAGAGAGAAATGACGATTTGTATCGCGGATATATCCGATTCCATCGGCGTTGACTATCTTGGATTCAGGCAGTCCGAGAACGGGAAGATTATGACGGGCGATATCACATAGTTGTTCGTCTTTCTCCACGTAAGTGCTATCTTCGAAATTCCGTGCGATAAAAGAAAAATCGACGCCCAGTCCTCCGGTAAGGTCGATAAAACCGCCAGAAATTGTCGCTTTTCCTTCGTCAGAAGTGCTTTTCTTACGAAAGAAATCAGTAATCAGCCGGCTTTTATACTCTGCGGCAGCCTCCGACGAGCACTGTTCCATAGACAGATGAACGGGATAAACGATATCCTCCTTGGCTGCCCACGAAGGAAGTTTCCTGCGAGCCGTCTGCCATCCGGCGATCTGCAGCAGGGCAAACGGCAGGTCCACATCAGGAGAAACATTCTTCTGAAGAGCCAGCATGCGGACATCATCATCGCGGTGCCGCAATACGAAATCCTTTGTCGCGTCGTTGTGTATCATATCTGCCATTATGAAAGTACAAATTTACATATAATATTTGTCATTCCAAAGACCAAACGCTGATTTCTTGAAAAAAACTTGGCCGTTTTGTCTTTTTTCTTTATCTTTGCAGCCAGTAAATACAATAATGCTAATACGTATGAAATTTTCAGAAGAGTTGAATGTCGCCTGGGACTTTATAGAACATACCAACCGCCACGTCTTCCTCACGGGAAAGGCCGGGACGGGCAAGACCACCTTTTTGCGATACCTGGTACAGAACAGTACCAAGCGCTGTGCCGTCGTCGCCCCCACCGGTGTGGCAGCGGTGAATGCCGGCGGCAGTACCATCCACTCCTTTTTCCAGATTGCTTACGGTCCGTATACACCCAACACCAAGGCACAGTCGAAGTATGATATCAGAAAAGAGAAACTCAGAATAATACGGTCGCTCGACCTCCTCGTCATCGACGAGATAAGTATGGTGAGGAGCGACCTCCTCGATGCCATCGACGACACTCTCCGCAGAGTGCGGCGCAACAGCATACCGTTCGGGGGAGTTCAGCTGCTAATGATCGGTGACCTCGGACAACTGACGCCTGTCGTCACGGCCGACGAGGAATATATCCTCGGCAGCTATTACGACACCCCTTATTTCTTCGGAAGCAGAGCCCTCCGCTCCACCGAATATGTCACTATCGAGCTCACCACCGTTTTTCGTCAGCAGGACGACAACTTCCTGAATATCCTCAACCATATCCGCGACGGAATGCCGACAGACGAGGATCTTAAGATACTCAACAGCCGGTATATCCCCTGTTTCGAACCGAAAGACAACGAGGGATATATCCTGCTCACCACGCATAACGCGCTGGCCAACAGCTACAACGACAGAAAGCTAGAACAGATATCGGCTATAAAGCACTCCTTCGACGCCAATATAGAGGGCACCTTCCCCGAACAGATGTACCCGACCGAACAACGCCTCGTGCTGAAAGTGGGAGCACAGGTGATGTTCATCAAAAACGACACTTCGGGCGACCACCTTTATTATAACGGTAAGATCGGCCGCGTCACCGATATCGACAACGATGTGATATACGTGATGTGTCAGGGTGACAGCGGTGAGATCAAGGTGAAGGTGGAAGAATGGGAAAATACAAAATACGAGATCAACGCCAAGACCAAGGAACTGGAGAGCAAAGTGCAGGGAAAATTCAAGCAATACCCCCTCCGACTGGCCTGGGCTATCACGATACACAAGAGTCAGGGACTCACCTTCGACCATGCCATCATCGACGCCAACAAATCATTCGCGCCGGGACAGGTATATGTGGCTCTCAGCCGATGCAGGACTCTCGATGGAATGGTGATAAATTCACGGCTCACACGCAATTCCATCATCGTGGACCAGAGAGTGAACAACTATCTCGCGCAACAGGGCGAAGATGCCAAAAGGAGTATCGAGATGTTGCCGTCACTGAAAGAGAACTACGAAAAATATCTTTTGCTCGAGCTCTTCGATTTCCTCGAACTCGACGGGGCCGAAGAGAGGATGCTACGACTGATGATACAGCACTTCTCCCACTCCCATCCGCAGCTCACACAACTGCATCGTGTGCTCTCCGAACAGTTCGGCAAGAATGTGAAGGACGTGTCGTTGAAATGGCGACTTTTCATACAAAATTCCGATATGGACACCCTCCACAATAAGAATTTCGAGGATCGCGTGGTGAAGAGCTGCTCTTACTTCATTGAGAATATCGCTGATACCATAGTACGGCTCATCACAGCCACCAAGGAGGTAACAACGGGCAACAAAGAAGTGAAGAAAAGACTGAGCGAACTGTTCGGTGATCTCGTCTCAGTGTGCACGTCTAAATTATATGTATTAAAGACCATAGAGGAAAAAGGATTCTCCGTAGCGGGCTATCTCAAAGCCAAGCAGCAAAGCTGGGCTGTGGACATCGATCAGCGTCAGAGAAGGAGGAAGACCAAATAGCCGCCACGGAGAAAAACGTCTGCATACTTCTTATTCGAGGAACTTTTTTGCAGCTCTCAGCTGGTGCCTCATGATACTCAGGAACTCCTGCGTCTCCTGTATCGTATTCAGATAAAGCAGCGACACCTGAAGATTCTGTTTGTCATTCTGCATCCTGTCGATCTGACGTTTGCGCACTAACGACAGCTGGTCTTTCACCTTATCGGCCTCGTCCAACACCTCGTCGTAAACATCATATCTGTTGGTGCTAATCATATCATCGCAACTCTTGAGCAGTCCCTCCACGAGCCTGCATACAGGATCGAATTCATCCTTATATTGCTGCGGCATAGGGCTGAAGTTATTATCCACATGTTCCTTTATCGGGTCGAGCATCCTCCGCAGACAGTAGACAAACTGCTGGTCGCTGTTGGCTCCCAGATGAAACCAGGTGTTTCTCTCCAGGGTGATATTCATCGGACAGCGACGCAGCGCGAGCAGTTCTTTCTTTCTGAATTTCTTCAGGATGTCACGCTCCGCTCTCAGTTCCCTTTCCGATTTTCTTAGCACCTTGAGATTATTGTCATACAGACCATGGATGATATTCCGGAATTGTTCGAGAGCGAAACGGGCCACGAAACTCTGTGTGCGGGTGACATGTTTGGTGAGCAGTTCCCACACGATCTCCGGATCCTTCGACCGCATCATAAGAGTGAAACTGTCGTCTTTTTTTTCTTCTTTTTCCTTCTCTTTGTATTTTCTGTTGCTACGGATGAGAAGGTAGATATCGAGAGCCATGAAGAGAAACATCACGATGAAACCGCCCAGATACATCGCAATACTGATGATTGCGGCCACCGCGAAGGCCACTCCGGCAGTGACAAACCAACCGCCGATCACCGACAGCACACCCGTGACTCTGAATACCGCGCTCTCACGGCTCCATGCCTTGTCAGCAAGCGACGAACCCATAGCCACCATAAAGGTGACATAGGTGGTAGACAGCGGCAGTTTGTAGTTTGTACCTATAGTAATAAGCATCGAAGCAAGCACGAGATTGACGGAAGCCCTGATCACATCAAAGGCAGCTCCGTCGGGAAGAGTCGCCTCTTCTTTTTTGAAACGGCCCTCCATCCATCTCATGATACCGCGGGGGAGGAAATCAGCAATCTTCGAACCGCTGTCGCGGGTGAATCTCACGATGGAACGGGCGGCGCGGGAACTGCCGAACATCTCGTCGCCCTCGTCCTGACGGCTCAGGTCGACGCTCGTCTTCACCACATTCTGAGCTTTCTTCGAGGTGGTGATGGCGATAATCATTATGATACCGGCGATAAAGAGATATACCGGCGGTGTCTTGGCACTCTCGGCAAGCGACGTCATGAGGAATCCCTTGTCATCACCGCCACCGTTAGCGATGAAATCGTTGTATGAGTCAAGGCCCGCGAGAGGCACTCCGATGAAGTTAACGAGGTCGTTGCCGGCAAACGACATCGCGAGGGCGAAGGTCCCGAGCAATACGATGATCTTAAAGACATTCACCTTCAGAAGATGGAGTACTTCCATCAATATGGTGCTGGCGACAAAGATGTAGAAAAGGATCATCGGAGTGTTCTCGTCGACATACGAACGCAGGTCGGCAGGAAGATACGGCGACTTGCCGAGACCTTTCAGGAAGATGAAGTATGCCAATGATGTAAATGCGATTCCACCGAAGATCGCGATAGTATATTTAAGGTGTTGCTTGTAATTAAAGGTGAATACCATACGCGAAATCCACTGCACGATGATTCCGAAGAAAAAGGCGATGGCAACAGAGACAAAGATGGCGATGATCACCGACAGAGCCTTCTCACTGTTGATCAGTTCGATGAGGGTGAAATCGGGATTATTGTACATCTTTACCAAGGCGACGATAAAGGAGGCTCCGAGCAGTTCGAACACTAGCGATACTGTCGTCGACGTCGGCAGACCCAAAGTATTGAAGGTGTCGAGGATGATAACATCGGCAACCATCACGGCGAGGAATATCGTCATGCACTCGTTAAAAGAATAATGCACAGGATTCATAATCCCATGACGGGCCACATCCATCATACCGGACGACAGCACCGCTCCGGCGATGACTCCGAACGACGCCACAATAAGAACCGTTCGATACTTCGCCACTTTGGAACCGACAGCCGAATTCAGGAAATTGACAGCATCGTTGCTCACTCCGACAAAGAGGTCGAAAACCGCCAGAACGAGCAGGAATACTACGATAATTAGATAAAGTGTTGACATAATAATGCTATTTTATTTCTTTTTCCGCTGCAAAGTTAGAGCTTTGCTGTTACAGCATCATTAAACAGATATTACAAATTCATTACTTTTTTTGGAAAAATGAAATATTATCATTATCTTTGTACCATAAAAAGCAATTTATGCCCGATGAGAAAAGCAGCAAACTATATATTCATAATAATCATGGCAATAATAAGTGATTCTTGTAAGGCCGGTTCGGAAAACAATGTAGTTCGTCCGATGGCTGTGGCAGGGTCTTTCTATCCTGCGGAACGTGATACTCTCGAAGAGTGGTTCGGTGAATATTTCCGTGACGCTCCGGCAAAAGGTGAAGACATAAAAGCCATTATCGTGCCTCATGCAGGATATATTTTCTCCGGTTCCACCGCAGCATGTGCTGTCGGTGAAATCGACAGATCCAAACACTACGACCATATATTTCTGTTGGGACCGAGTCACAGAGTATCAATCGACGGAGCGTCGATACCTTCAGTCTATGACAGTTACGATAGTCCCTTCGGAGAAATCGCCGTAGACAAGACTTTGTGTAACGAACTGATCGAAAAACATCGGTGCTTCACCTACAATCCCGCAGCCCACGACAAAGAACACTGTATCGAAGTACAACTGCCACTGTTGAAATATTGGTTTGACGATATGCCTCCCATCGTACCGATTATAATAGGTACTGAAAATTACGCCACACTCAAGGATATCGCCGCGGCGCTGAAACCCTATTTCGACGGCAACAACCTCTTCGTCATCAGTTCCGACTTCAGTCATTATCCTTCGTATGATGATGCCATGAAGGCAGACAAAACCACCGGGGATGCCATCATGACGGGCAAAACCGCTGATTTCATCGATGCTATACATGCCAACGATGCCAAAGGATACCGCAACCTTGCCACCAGTGCCTGCGGACAGAGTGCCATCGCCGTGATGCTTATGATGATGGAAGGAAGCACCTGTAGCATCCGTCATCTGAAGTACTGCAACTCCGGTGATTCGGAGTATAGCGACAAAGACAGAGTCGTGGGATATCACGCCTTCGTCGTGGAAACCGGATTCGGTCTTTCTGATGCTGACAAGAAACAACTGCTCTCCATCGCCCGCCATTCCATCGAGGCAAATTTCGGCAAAGGGGATGATTTCAAACCCGTACTCAACGACACCCTGAAACGCCGTTGCGGAGCTTTCGTCACCCTCCGTATTGACGGAGAACTGCGCGGTTGCATCGGACATATCGGAGAGGACATCCCGCTGCATGAAACCGTCGGGCGGATGGCAAGAGCCGCGGCCTTCGAAGACCCTCGCTTCGATCCTCTCGTCGAGAGGGAACTGAAAGATATAGAAATTGAGATTTCCGTGCTCACCCCGATGAAAAGGATCCATTCCATCGATGAATTCGTGCTCCATCGCGACGGTATTTATATAAGGAAAGGATGGCGCTCCGGCACCTTCCTGCCACAGGTTGCCGACGAGGTAGCATGGGACGAGACGGAGTTCGTGTCTCACTGTTCGCAGGACAAGGCAGGACTCGGGTGGGACGGTTGGAAGGATGCCGAACTGTATACTTACCAGGCCATCATCTTCCACGAATAAACGAGACATTACTTTTTCTTACCAATGTAACACCATTGTAACCTCATTTTCAAAATTAATCCGTATCTTTGCAGAAAAAACAGAAGATGGAAAAAGAAAGAGTATACAAACTGTTGGTTGTCGACGATGAACCAGACCTGTGCGAGATTCTCAGTTTCAATCTTGAGACGGAGGGATATCTCGTTGAAACCGTCAATTCCGCCGAGGAAGCACTGCAAAAAGACGTAGCGTCTTACGATCTCTTCCTGCTCGACGTGATGATGGGAGGGATGTCGGGATTCGCCATGGCGAAGGTGCTGAAGAAGAATCCCGCCACGGAGAATACACCGATAATATTCCTTACCGCCCGCGACACCGAAAACGATACGATTACCGGCTTCAACCTCGGGGCCGATGATTATATATCAAAACCTTTCTCGATGAGGGAACTGGCTGTGAGGGTGAGGGCGGTGCTGAGACGTGTCGCAGACAATGGCGAACAGACAGAAAACAAGATACTAAAATACCAGGGATTATGCATGGATCTCGACAAAAAGACCGTTTACATCGACGGTGATGACATCCCGATGACGAAGACGGAATTCGAAATCTTACAACTCCTGCTCGAAGAAAGGGGCAAGGTGTTCTCCCGTCAGGAGATGATAAACAGAATATGGCCTAAAGATGTGTATGTGCTCGACAGGACCGTCGATGTGAATATCACCCGGCTGCGGAAAAAGATCGGACCCTTCGCCAAGTGTATCGTCACACGACTCGGCTTCGGATATTACTTCGATGCTTAACTCTCCCCCTCGCTGGCGAGGGGGCGGAGGGCGATGTAATCGCCCGGTGGGGGCGTGGATCCAAGTACAAAGACAATAAATATTCAAATAATGATGAAAAACTTCTCCATAGGCACAAAACTCTTTCTGAGCGTCATCACGATGTTCATCCTCTTCGCCCTGGCCTTTATCTTCTACCAGCAGTACAGGGAAAGAATATACAAGGTGGAAATGCTCAACATGAAACTGCAGGACTACAACGCCAGAATGGAGGAGTCGGTGAAATATATCGGTGATTTCAACGAACAGACGCTCAGCGGATATGTGAAGAGCCATTACCTCCCCAACGTCAGAGTAACACTCATCGATATCGACGGACGAGTTTTCTTCGACAATATGAAGAAGAACTATCAGGACTTCCCGAACCACAAGGGCAGAAAAGAAATCGATGACGCATTTGCAACCGGAAAGGGATACGACATCAACCGGCTCAGCAAGGTGATGAACCGCGACTATTTTTATTCGGCCACCTACTTCCCCGAAGATTCTTTTATCATAAGAAGCGCCCTACCCTACGACCACGAGTTGTCGGCATCTCTCAAGGGTGACAGACACTATCTTCTCTTCGCCGCCCTCATCATGATCGTACTGATACTTATACTGCGGCGCTTCACCAACCGTCTGGGAGACAACATCAAGAAACTCCGTACTTTCGCCTCGAGAGCCGGACATAACGAGTCGCTCGAAACGGAAGAACTGATAGAGTTTCCCGACGATGAATTGGGCGAAATAGCGGAAAAAATCATCAAATTGTACAAGCGGCTGCAGACTACGAAAGAAGAGCAGAATGTGCTTAAAAGACAGCTGACGCAGAATATCGCACACGAACTGAAGACTCCCGTAGCAAGTATCCAAGGATATCTCGAGACAATCCTCGAGAATCCCAATACCGACGAAAAGACACAAAAGCAATTCCTCGAAAGAAGTTATGCCCAGACTCAGCGGCTGACTTCTCTCCTGCAGGATATCTCGACACTGAACCGTATGGACGACGCCCCGTCGGAGAAGCATTTCGAAACAGTCGATATTTCCGCAATGGTAAAAAATATCGCCCGGGAGACGTCGCTGCAGGTGGAGGAAAAGAACATGGCCTTCTCAAACAATCTTCCCGATGGAATCGTGGTAAACGGCAACACTTCGTTATTATATAGCGTATTCCGTAACCTCACCGACAATGCCATAGCTTATGCCGGCACTGGAACTACTATCACTCTTTCGGCAGAAGACGATGGCGACTATTGGAACTTCATCTTCAGCGACAACGGCGTCGGAGTGGGAACGGAGCACCTGCCCCGCATTTTCGAACGGTTTTATCGTGTCGACAAGGGCCGCAGCCGCAAGATGGGAGGTACGGGATTAGGCCTCGCCATCGTCAAGAATGCCGTATTGCTGCATGGCGGAAAAATCGTCGCAAAGAATAATGATGGCGGCGGATTGAGATTTGAATTTTCACTGAAGAAATAATTGGACTAATTTATTCTCTCCCCCTCCGGAATGCTTCGCATTCCTTCGCTCCCTCCCCAAAGGAAGGGAGAGAGGCTGTCACCTTTTCTCTCCCCCACCGGAATGCTTCGCATTCCTCCGCCCCCTCCCAAGGAAGGGGGGAGAGGCTTCGCCGGCAATTATCAGTGTGGCTA
>Ga0065709_1029500_pt1 | contig 18849 bp, 13 predicted proteins | sample Hoacrofraction14_2_FD_59096 | JGI IMG/M metagenome (GOLD analysis project Ga0065709, IMG submission 59096) | Hoatzin crop microbial communities from Cojedes, Venezuela, sample from fiber fraction 14 v1 | ecosystem: Host-associated > Birds > Digestive system > Esophagus > Crop | place: Venezuela...
TGAGCATATATATTCTATCTACCAACGGGCCCGCCAATTCGGGCGGAATCCCTTCTAATTACTGCCATAGAAGGCAAATTTACAGAAAAAATTTCACACACTCAGAGAAAAGCTCCGCAGTGGCCGCTGCGGAGCTTTCCCGATATGCTATTTCGTATTATAAGGTGGTTATTATGTCGTTTTTATTCTGAACCCTTTTGTGTATTATTCAAAGAATCCCTTGCGCTCGATTACCTCGAGGATATTTCTTCCTTCTTCTGTTCCCTCGATAATATGTCTTGCTCTCAGGCTGTCTCCGATGTTGTAAACCTCAACGTTTGTATCAGCGAATCCCTTCTGAAGCTCCTCGAGTACAGGATTGTAAGCCTTGAGTCCGAGGCACATGAATGCGTAGTCGAAAGGAACTTCCTCAATCTCGCCCTGCGGATTCTTAACGATGAATCTGTCTTCCTTTACCTCCTGCAGTGTGGTGCTTACCATCTGGTGAACACCATACTCCTTCATGCAGTTGTCCTGGTCGAGCTTGGTTACTGTATCCATTCTCGCACCGATTGAAGGCATCATCTCTACCATCGTTACGTCGGCGTTTCTGCGTACAAAGTACTCCATTACGTCAAGAGCTACTGCTCCGCCGCCTGCGATAACGACCTTGTCTCTCTTCATGTCATCAGGATAAGGCATTCTCTCCATCATCTTCATGATGTTTGCCACCTTGCTGTCGTCCTTGTTCAGAAGCTCGTTAACACCTGTGATAGGAGGTGTGAACGGAAGCGATCCTGTTGCGTTTACAACGATGTCCGGATGGAACTTCTTAACGAGATCAACGTTTGCCTCTGTCTCGGTGAAGATGAACAGGTTGTGGAGCTTGGATGCTCTGTTTCTCAGGTAGTTAGGGAAGTCCTTCATTCTTGTCTTCTCAGGGATATCCGAGATGAGCTCTGCAAGTCCGCCGAGCTTTGCCGACTTCTCAAGCAGGAATACTGTGCATCCTACCTCTGCTGCTGTGCATGCAGCCTCAAGTCCTGCTGTACCGCCGCCTACAACGACAACGTTGCAGTTCTTCTTAACCTTGCGCTTTGCATAGTCCTCTCCGACTGCTACTGCAGGGTTTACAGTACATCTGATCGGCTGGTTCAGAGCCGCTCTGTGCCAGATACATCCGATGTTGCAGGAGATGCACTTTCTCAGCTCATCCTCTCTGCCCTCGGCAACCTTGTTGACCCACTCAGGCTCTGCGATGAGGCCTCTGCCCATTCCGATGATGTCAGCATCACCGTTTGCGAGGATTTCCTCAGCTCTCTTAGGGCTTCTGATGTTACCCATTGTAACGCATGGCTTACCGTATTTTTCCTTAACTGCCTTTGCCATGTATGATCTCCAGCCGTCAGGGAAGTAGTTCGAGTCAATCTGCTTGTACAGGGAATCGTTGAGTGCTGCCGATACATCGTATGCGTCTGCCTCATCTCCCATGTACTGCAGGTCGTTCAGTGTATCCTCAAGAGTGTTTCCTCCCTCAAGGAACTCGTCCGCACTGATTCTTACAAAGATCGGGAAGAACGGTCCTACCTGCTTTCTTACCTCCTCGAGTACGAGGCGGGCGAAGCGGTAACGGTTCTCCGCGGATCCTCCGAATTCGTCGGTACGCTTATTTGTGAGCGGCGAGATGAACTGGCTGATCAGATAGGAGTGGCCTGCGTGAATCTCAACGCAGTCGAATCCGCACTGCTGAGCTCTCTTAGCTGTCTCGCCGTACTTCTTTACGATTTCATAGATTTCTTCCTTCTCGAGAGGACGAGGAACCTCGGAACCTGTCTTGGAAGGGATGTCCGAAGCGGATACAGGCTGCATGCCCGTACGTGCTTCCTTTGCAGATGCTCCGGCGTGGTTGATCTGTACGCCGATGCATGCACCGTGCTTGTGAACTGTCTCAGTCAGCTTGTACAGGCGAGGCATATAGCTGTCCTGATCAAGTCTCAGCTGGGATGTTCCGTTTGAACCGAGCGGATAGTCAACGCAGATGTTCTCTACCATAATAAGGCCTACACCGCCCTTTGCTCTCTGCTCATAGTAGTTGATGTGCATAAAGCTCATTTCACCGTTCTGCTCCGCGAAGTTTGTTCCCATCGGGGTCATCATGACACGGTTCTTGAGAGTCATGCGGTTGATTGTAAGTGGTTCAAAAATATGTGGATAATCAGATCTCATTTTCATCCTCCTCAGATTACTTACCTGGTTTCAATTCATATAAACGGTCAGTTTTCCAATTGAGAGGCTTCAGCCGGGAATCCGGTCCGGCTGTCTCAGCACGGGCAGTGCTAATAACGAACCTTCGTTATTTCAATAACAGCATAATAAAAAAGCATCGATTTGTCTAATGCATTTTAAATGGCAAATCAATGCTTTTAATGTACTAAATATTTTTACCCAGGAAAGATGCCTGGAGTTCTTCTTTATTCTTCTGCATATACTGAATCAGTTCGCTGACTGCAGGCAGCCGGTACTGGTTCTTGATGCACGCGAGATATATATGATGATCATACGAGAGTTCCGGGGTCAGCGGCCTTATCGCTATTCCCTTCTGATTTCTAACCGCCTCGACGTCCGCCACCAAAGCGATTCCGAATCCCTCCGCCACCAGCGCGGCTATGCCATGCTCATCCGGCAGCTCACAGGTTATATCCGGAGTTATTCCGTTGTTCCTGAAAAATTCCCGCGTTTCCCTTCCGAGAGCAGTTCCCCTCTCATATCCTATTACAGGATAGTGTGTGAATATATCCACTCCCAGTTCCGTCTGCTCGGCCTGCTGATTGTATTCCGGCAGTATCACGACCATCTTGTGCTGCAGCAGCGGAAAGAAATCTATGTCAGGCTCGTTCTCCCTGTTCGCACAGAATATGAGATCATATCTTCCTTTTTTAAGGCCATCTATATTTTCCCTCGTGTCCCCCTCGTAGAATCTAAACCTGATGTCCTTGTGTCCTTCGTTCAGAAAGGAATGCGCCATCTTGGGGATAAACGTTGCCGACAGAGGCGACAGATACGCGAGTCTTATCTCTCCTCCTCCCGTCGCAATCTCGTTCATATTCTTTTCCGCACGTCTAACCGTCTCGAGAATTTCCTTTGTATGCTGGAGGAATATCTTGCCCGCCTTGGTCAACACGACATTCCTGCCCTGCTTCTCAAACAAAATCACCCCCAGCTCACTCTCCAGAGCCGCCATCGACCTCGACAGTGAAGGCTGCGAAATATTCAGCGCCTCAGCAGCCTTATTAAAATGCTGCATCGTCGCCGCCTTATAGAAGTACTCAATTTGATTCAACGTCATTTTTTACACCTCATCATTTATGCTGTGTACGCTTTGGTTGAACTGCGCTCATGACGAGTGGCTTTCGAGCAGCCGGCGTCATGGCGATTGACGAGCTTTCTCACAAGGAGGGGCCCGCGTAGCGGGAGGATTCCTTATGACAGGCGAAGTCAGAGCCTTGAGCCGATGCGTCGCGAGAACGAGGCGCGAGCCGTACACTCGTATGAACGCAGGCAACCGATTGTTATCATACATAGTATATATGATTAGTGCATTGAATGCATCAATTTAGGGCAAAAGATATATTAGAAGTTATAGCGGCGGCGTGATAATATTTTATCAGTGAGATTGTGAAGCTTTTAACACGGGCAGTCAAAAGCACACGTATATGAAGCGCAAAGCGCAAATTGATTTCACTTTATAACGGAGGAAACTAAAATGGCAGAAAGAATTACCGGACACACTGAACTCGTCAGCCTGCTGGCATATCCTATCAGACACTCAAGCTCCCCTGCGATGCACAACGAGGCATTTGCTTACCTCGGACTTGACTATGCTTATCTCGTATTTGAGGTTACAAACGACACTCTCGAGGACGCAATCAAGGGACTCAGAGCTATGAAGTTCGCAGGATCCAACGTATCGATGCCTAACAAGACAGTTGTAGGACAGTACCTCGACAAGCTCTCCCCTGCTGCAGAGCTGTGCGGAGCAGTCAACACAATCACCAACGAGGACGGCGTTCTCACAGGTCACATCACAGACGGAATCGGTTACATGCAGTCCCTCAAGGATTATGACATTGACGTAATCGGCAAGAAGATGACAATCGCAGGAGCAGGCGGAGCTGCCACAGCAATCCAGATCCAGGCTGCACTCGACGGCGTTAAGGAGATCTCAATCTTCAACGTTAAGGATAAGTTCTGGGCAAACGCTGAGGAGACAGTTAAGAAGATCAACGAGAAGACAAACTGCAAGGCTCAGCTCTTTGACCTCGACGACAAGGAAGCTCTCAGAAGAGAAATTGAGGATAGCTACCTGCTCGCAAACGCAACAGGAATGGGAATGAAGCCTCTCGAGGGTCAGACATGGCTCCCTGACACTTCTTATCTCAGACCGGACCTCATCGTAACCGACACAGTATACGCTCCTAGAGAGACTGAGTTCCTGCGCATGGCCAAGGAAGTAGGCTGCAAGAGAATGAACGGACTCGGCATGATGCTCTTCCAGGGCGCTGCAGGATTCAAGATGTGGACAGGTCAGGATATGCCTATCGAGCACATGAAGGAAGTCCTCGACATTCACTATGAGGATTAATTCAAGGCGGTAATTATATAGGAAAATATAAAGGAGAAAACAAGAAATGAGTACACAGGCAACAACATCCAAGGCTAAGTACTACCCGACAGCCGTCGTGCTGTACCTTACATACTTTATTCACGGAATCGGCGCTGCTATCCTCGGACAGCAGGCAATCAAAGAGGTACTTGTTACACAGTGGGGCTACAGCGATGTAGCTGCCAACGTAGGAGTTGTAACAATGGTATCCGCCGCACTCGGACTCGGCAGACTCATCGCCCTTCCGTTCGCGGGTCCTCTTTCAGATAAGCTCGGAAGAAAGATCGCCATCCTGCTCGGATGCGTATTCTACGCTCTCTTCTTCCTCGGACTTGCATTCTCACCTAGCATGGGCGTTGCTTATGCAGCAGCCATCGCCGGTGGTATCGCTAATTCATTCCTCGACTGTGGAGTAATTCCTGCAGAAGTTGAGATTATGGCACCTCGCACAGGTCTTGCCACAATGGGCACCAAGCTGTTCATCGCCGGCGGACAGAAGGTTCTCCCGCTCCTCGTTGGTTTCATCGCAGGAACAGTAGGACTTGAGGCTGCACACCAGAAGACAGTCCTGATGATTCTCTCGGCAGCAATCGTTGCAGTAGGCGTTCTCGCTTGCGTAATGCCTCTCTACAACCCTGATAAGACTGTCAACGGTGAGAAGGCTGAAAAGACTTCCCTCATCCAGGACATCAAGAATGCAAACTGGTCAATCGAGAGCTTTGCTCTTATCATCATCGGATTCACATGCACAGCTACATTCCAGCTCTGGCTCAACTGCGCTCAGACATTCGCCAAGGATGTTGTAGGCGTTGCTGATCCTTCCGGAATGCAGAGCCTGTACGCTAACGGAACAATCATCGCGATTATCCTTACTGCCCTCTTCACAATGAAGGTTAAATCAGTAAGATTCCTGTTCCTCTATCCTGCAGTATCCCTCGTTGCTCTCATTCTCGTTCTCACTATGAAGACCGAGTCAATGTGCAACATCGGAGCTTTCCTGCTCGGATTCTTCGCAGCAGGCGGCGTACTGCAGCTCGCAACAGCTACAGTAAATGACCTCTTCCCTAAGTTCAAGGGAACAATCACATCAATCATCATGATTGCTTCATCGGTTGCCAACTACACAATCCTGACAGCAGCAGGAAAGATGACACCGTCAGCAGTAATGGTAATGAACATTGTAGTAACAGCTATCGGCGTTGCACTCGCCCTCTTCGTAAACTTCCGTTACGGAACACTTCTCAAGAAGGCTGAAGGCGAAGCAGCATAATAATAAGGAGACTGATATGGCTAATACAGTAACAGTTCGTAACGTCGTTATCGGCGAAGGCGCACCTAAAATCATCGTTCCTATCGTCGGCAAGACCAAGGATGAAATCCTCAGCGCGGCCGAAGCCATCAAGGCGGTTAAGTGCGACGTTGTCGAGTGGAGAGTTGACTGGTTTGACGAGGTGTTCGACTTCGCGGCAGTTGAGGATGCAGCAAAAGCACTCAGAGACGTGCTCGGTGACACTCCGATACTGTTCACATTCAGAACAGCCAAGGAAGGCGGCGAGAAGGCTATCGAGCCTGACGTATACGCGACACTCAACAAGAATGCCGCAGCCACGGGATATGTCGACATGGTCGACGTCGAAGCTTTCACGGGCGATGAGATCGTCAAAGACATCATCACAGCGGCACATGCCGCAGGCGTAAAGGTTGTCGCTTCGAACCACGACTTCGACAAGACACCTGACAAGGACGACATCGTATCGAGACTTCGCAAGATGCAGGAGCTCGGCGCAGATATTCCTAAGATCGCGGTAATGCCGACATGCAGAAGAGACGTTCTCTCACTGCTTGCAGCAACCGAGGAGATGTACACCGATTACGCTGACCGTCCTATCATCACAATGTCGATGGCCGGCACGGGACTCGTAAGCAGACTCACAGGAGAGGCTTTCGGATCATCGATGACATTCGGTGCCGTAGGCAAAGCATCGGCCCCGGGACAGATGAACGCCGAGGACCTCGCGACCGTTCTTAACTTGATTCACGGCGCAATGTAATTTATAATTAACACAACTTTTGGGCACGGGGTTCGCGGACTTCGTGCCCTTATGCGTTTACAGAGAAATTATTGCAAAGGGTATTTAAATGGAAAAAACTCAGAAACAAAGCGTGTGGCATTATCTGGAGGAGAATCTCGAGCAGATTCTGATGACGGTTCTCCTGATCGCAATGGCTGTCATACTGTTAATTCAGGTGGTTTCGCGTTATGTGTTCGGAAATCCGCTGTCGTGGACCGAGGAAATCGCGAGATACCTCTTCATATGGTCGGCCTTCATCAGTGTGTGCCTCTGCACCAGGAAATGTATCTCCATCAAGATTGACCAGTTCATCAAGATGTTCTCGGAGCGCGGAATGGCGATGTTCAAGCTGCTGAACCTCACCCTTTCGCTGATACTTTTCGTGTATCTCATTCCTTATGCATACAAGTATCTGGTTGCAACCATCGAGAGCGGTCAGGTATCACCGGCATGCGGCATTCCGATGTACTACGTGCAGTCAGCCCCGCTGATCTGCTTCATACTGTGCACAATCAGGCTGCTGCAGCGCTGGGTTATCAACTTTAAGATCGTGCTCGGTGCCGATCCGGAGTCCACCAAGCTGCCAGAGGGTCATCTCGATGAGATGATCACCGAAGCGGTTGTTGACGGAGACATTCCTGTCATTCACGACACTGTAAATGATGAGGAAGGAGGTGACAGATAATGTCAGTAGGTGCTGTATTCATTATCTTTGCACTGTGCCTTCTCATCGCGGTGCCTGTGTCGATCTCCCTCGGCATTGTATCCGTACTGCCGGGAATGTTCGACTCATCGTTTACTGCCAGCGGCAGCTTTGTCATCCGCTCTATGGTCGGAGGCATCGACAGCTTCCCTCTCCTTGCGGTTCCGATGTTTGTCCTCGCCGGCATCATCATGGCGCACGGTCAGATTTCGGAAAAGCTGTTTGATGTATTCGCTTATTTCCTCGGCAAGAGGACGGCGGGCATGCCGTGCGCGGTTATCGTCACCTGCCTTTTCTACGGTGCGATTTCGGGATCCGCTCCCGCTACCGTAGCCGCTGTCGGCAGCATGACAATCCCTATTCTCATGGAGATGGGATATGAAAAAGAATTCTCAACGGCCATCGTAGCCGTTGCGGGAGGTCTCGGTGTTATCATTCCGCCGAGCATTCCGTTCATCATGTTCGCGATGGCTTCGGGAGCATCGGTAAGCGATCTGTTCCTCGCGGGAATCATCCCGGGGCTTCTGATCGGGTTTATCCTGATGCTCTACGTATGGGCTTACTATAAAAAGCACGGTGAGGACAAGGAAAAGATCAACCTCAAAATCGATGCTCTTCACGCCGAGGGATTCGGCAAGGTATTTAAGGAGAGCTTCTGGGCCATACTCAGCCCGGTCATCATCCTCGGATGCATCTACAGCGGAATCGCATCGCCTACTGAGGCCGCAGTAATCTCGGTATTTTACTCGCTGATTATCAGCCTGTTTGTATATAAGTCAATCAAGCCGCGCGAGATATGGGGAATCTGTGTTGAGGCAATGAAGACATTCGCACCGATTCTCTTCATCCTGGCCGCATCTGTCGCCTTCTCGAGAGTGCTGACTCTGATGCAGGTACCTCAGACTGTAAGTGACTGGATTCTCACTCACTTCACGAACGAGATCATACTGCTGCTCGTAATCGATATCTTCCTGCTCCTCGTGGGCATGGTTATGGATACGACACCGGCTATCCTGATTCTGACTCCGATCCTGCTGCCTATCGTCACATCGGTCGGCATGGATCCGATTCACTTCGGTGTCATGATGGTTGTAAACCTTGCAGTCGGATTCGTTACTCCGCCTATCGGAGTAAACCTGTTCGTTGCAAGCTCGCTGACCGAGGTCCCTGTAATGACAATAGCCCGCAAGGCAATCCCGATGATTATCGCATTCCTGATTGCCCTGCTGCTTATCACTTATATCCCGGGCATCAGCCTGGCGCTGCTGTAAGGAGGTGCTGAGATGAAAAAATACGCAAAACGTTCACTCGCTCTTCTCATGGCACTCGGCATGATATGCATGACGGCTTTGACGGGATGCTCCGGCGGAAACGATGAAAGCACTTCGGAGGTACAGCGCTACGCGTGGCCTCTCGGTACATCGAGCCCGGAGGATACGGTAACCCAGATCTATGCGGAGAAGTTCGCCGAGGAGGTCGACAGACTCTCGGGCGGCAAGATGAAAATCCAGGTCTATCCGAACAGCGTGCTCGGAGGAGACAGAGAACTTCTCGAGAGCTGCAAGGACGGTGACATTCCTTTCGTCGTACAGAACACTGCACCTCAGGTCACGTTCATGAGCGACATAGCGGTATTCGATATGCCTTGCGTGTATGACGACATAGAGGATGTCCGCGCAACCGTTGATGACGAGGAATTCTACGCTAAGATTCAGGAAGTCTACAAGAGCGGCGGATACGAGCTGCTCGGAATTTCCGACCAGGGATTCCGTGTAATGTCCACCAATAAGAAGGTCGAATCCATCAGCGATTTCAAGGGTCAGAAGATCAGAACCATGGAGAATTCATATCACATGATGTTCTGGAAACAGCTCGGAGCGAGCCCGACCCCGATGACATTCTCGGAGGTATATATCGGACTTCAGCAGGGAACGATTGACGCCCAGGAGAATCCTTACGAGGTAATCGTTTCCAACAGGCTCTATGAGCAGCAGGATTACGTGGTTGAGACAAACCACCTCCCTCACCTGCTCACACTGATTGTAAGTGACGAGTTCATGCAGGGTCTGAGCGCGGACCAGCAGGATATTATCCGTCAGGCTGCCGAGACTGCCAAGCAGTACTCACGCGAGCAGTCTGATGCCCGTATCGCATCGAGAATCGAGGAGATCGAGGCAAGCGGCACCGAAATAGTCGTGCCGTCAGACGAGCTCCGTGCGGAGATTCACGAACGCTGCCAGACAGTCTACGATAAACTCGCAGAGGTCGTTGACCCTGAACTCATGGAAGCATACGCAGGAGAATAGCTCAGAAAAAGTATTTTATGATACTGTCCACCAGATCTTTATCTGGTGGATTTTCTTTGTCTTCGAATGTTGTAATCATGTTAATTCCGGGCAGATATCCGTTGTCATAATACATACCCATCTTCTGTTTGGCTCTGTTTCTGTATCGCTCGTTATCCATCATTCCGAAATGTTCCCATATAATTATGCACCCCGGATTTTTGCTGCTCCTGATTGTGAAATCAGGGAACACCACACTGCCTGAAAGCTGAAGGGCTGCCTCGTACCTTATATAAAGGCCTTCGTCAAACAAGGCATTCCCGATATACTGTTCCGACTTGGATCTCACCTTGTAACCTGCCTTCGTTTTAAACTTCAGCCTCTCAGGATGATAGTCGCTGTTATCCTTATACTTTGCCTTCTCCCACTCTGACAATTTGCTCTCATCTTCACGCAGTACAGGTCTGATCAGCTCATAAAAACCATTGTCTTCAAGCAACTTCTCGGAGGAAGACTTTTCTTTGCTGCAAAGTTTCAGAAATCTGCGCAGCACTATAATTTCTTTTCGTATTTCTTTCCTTTTCTCAGATAGATATCTCTTGTATGCAAGTTTTGAAATTAACTCATTGTCTTTCCCTCCAAGAGATAGCTGCTTGCCGTCGATATAATGTGCACAGCGCAAAACAGTGCCCTTCTTTCCTTCCCGCTTCTTAATGTTAAGACTTCCCTCCGGCAACTGATTAATTCGCGCAGTGAGTTCTTTCTCCTCATTCATAAGTGACATGAGTTCCGACCTGGTCATATCATATAAATTCGCCATAAGTCTCTCCTTCTCCTATTACCTCTACATTCTGTCAGCGAAATTATATACCCGGATTCGAAGGCTTATTTTGAGGTTCCATCTTGAGTGCAGTTTTTGTAGGATTTCGTGCAAAAACTGCAGGATTTCGGTCAAAGTTCACACAATCTTCTCTTGACAGTTTTCCACCGCATGGACAGATACCTGCTCGGAATTATCCATGGCAATCGCGGTTATCCATGCGGCAGCAGTTATACCTTTCAGGAGTCTTCGCCCTATACATTACATGTGTCTAAGCAAACAATATAATCTGGGAAATAGTGCCAATTCGGAGCTCCGGCGGATGGGTTTGCGCTAAACCGAGTTCCTGCAAGAAAAAATAGTGCCAGTTTTTTCGATTTGAGCCGAAAACTGGCACTATTTGTTGTAAAAATCGTTGCGTTTAGAACATTTGCCGCTCTCAGCAGCGTGATTTGGCACTATTTCACCGGCTTCAGAAGGTGTTTAGTGCACGCCGGAAAGCCGCGGCGACTTCACAGCAATTCCATGTCGCTTCAGAGAGCTTAGCCTTCTACTCTGATGCTCTTGATTTTCTGATCCACAAGCGGCTTGTCCATCATGTTGCGCTTTACGTTTACGATTCTGTCAGCTACATCCATACCCTCTGTAACTCTGCCGAACGAAGCATACTGTCCGTCAAGATGAGGTGATGTTGTTGTCATGATGAAGAACTGTGAGCCTGCCGAGTTCGGATCCATTGCTCTTGCCATCGAGAGTACTCCTCTCTCGTGCTTGAGATCATTCTTGAATCCGTTCATTGTGAACTCGCCCTCGATTGTGTATCCCGGGCCGCCCATTCCTGTTCCGTCCGGGCATCCGCCCTGAATCATAAATCCCGGAATTACCCTGTGGAAGATCAGGCCGTCGTAGAATTCCTCGTTTGCCAGCTTCTCGAAATTGGCAACTGTCTTAGGAGCGATATCCTCATAAAGCTCGCCCTTCATAACGCCGCCGTCTTCCATCTCAATTACAAAAGTTTTCATTTAGTTTCCTCCTTGAATATATGAATTGTTATTTTGTATCTTATTCTATCGACTTAAGCGATTCTGTCATCGATATGTCTCTCAGTCTCTTCTGCATCGCGAGGTTCACCATAAACGCGAACAGGAATGTCAGTCCAACCGCAATCAGGTAGCCCCACCAGTCGATTCTCGGAGCGAAGTACATCATCTTGACCTTTATATTCGCCATGACGTAGTTCAACAGCCATTTACCGGCCGGGATTCCCACAACCGCCGCAATCGCGGTCAGCACGAAGTTCTCCCTGAATACATACTGAGACACCTCGAGCTGGTTGAATCCGAGAACCTTGATTGTCGCGATTTCCCTGGTTCTCTCGGTTATGCTGATGTTGGTCAGGTTGTAGAGAACTATGAACGCAAGCAGTGCCGCCGAGAGTATTACGACAAATATTACCGAGTTCAGGCTGTCCATCATAGTTTCGACCTTGTCGAGCATGTCCACACTCACGACCACCGCCGAAGTGTCATCATAGTTGCTCGCGGCTGTCGCGACCTCGCGGATTCTGTCTTCGGACGCTTCGTCGTCGTCCCCTTCCGGAGAGACGTTCACGAGAGCGGTCTTAAGCTCCGGTTCGATGCCGAATCCGTTCTCGTATGTCTCAGGCGTCATGAACACCGATTCCCAGACGTAGTTATCTGCAATGCCCACGACAGTGGCTTCCATCTCGCGATAGCCTTCACGGAGTGTCACCGTGTCGCCGATATTAACACCAAGCTCGCTGTGAGTCTTCTGAACGATTACGACCTCACCCTTTCCCGGATATTCGACCGGTTCATTTCCGGCGTGAAGGTCGGTGAATCCTTCGAGGTCCTCACCCTTGGTTGCATAACAGTTGACCTCCTGGGATTTTCCGCCGAACTCGAGGTCTATCGTGCCGTTGTGAAGGAAGAGGATATCATTCGTCCCTTCGCCTGTCTCATCATCCATGTAATCGGTGAAATCCGCCTGCCTCTTATCTGTCATGTCCTTGGAGAACACAACCTGATAATCATAAGTCGAAATCTCCTCGAACTGATACTTTGCGACATTGGAAATCGATGCCTTGATTCCCATTGCGGCAATCAGCAGAGCCGTGCATCCCGCAACACCGATTACCATCATGACGAATCTCTTCTTGTCGCGGAATATATTTCTCGCCGAAACCTTGTGCAGGAAGTTCAGCCTGTTCCAGAAAGGAGTGATGTATTCGAGCAGGATTCGCTTGCCCGCCTTCGGTGTTTTCGGTCTGATCAGGTTGGCCGGTGCCACCTTGAAATCAGCCGAGATCGAAGCCCATGTCGCGACAATCGCGCACAGTATCGCCGCTCCCACGGAAAGCGCACCGAGCTTCCGGTCGAGCACAATATCAATTTCGTCCGTGAAAGCATACATCATTGTATACGCATGCCAGATTACCGACGGAAATACCTTGATGCCGACGAAGAATCCGAACAGAGCACCAAGCAGTGACGCGCTGCCCGAGTACGACAGGTACTTCCCGAGAATTGATTTATTGCTGTATCCGAGAGCCTTGAGAACTCCTATCTGGGTTCTCTGCTCATCAATCATCCTGGTCATCGTCGTCATGCAGACGAGAGCCGCAATCAGGAAGAAGAACACAGGGAATATCTTGGCGATGTTATCGAGGATATCCGAGTTGCTGTCAAAGCTTGAGTATCCGTCGTTGTCATTTCTCGACAACGCGTACGAATTGCCCGTCTCCATCTCGTCGATTTCATCCTGCGCGTCGTCTATTTTTTCCTTAGCTTCCTCAAGCTCGGCTTCGGCATCCGCAAATTCAGCCTCGGCCTCAGCACGCTTGCTGTTAAGTGTTCTCTGAGCCTTGTTGAGTTCAGCCTGCTTGCTGTTTAATTCAGCAAGACCTGCCTCAGCCTGTGAGAGTCCGTCCTCAACCTGCGCAAGCTTGGATTTGAGGTCCGCAATTGTCGAATCGATTGCGTCATTTGCGGCCTTGGTTGCTTTTTCTGAAGCCTGCTTTTTGGCAGTTGCAACCGCTGATGCCACTGCTGAATCCCTCTGCGCGTCTATCGCAGCCTGAGCTGCCGCAAGCTGAGCATTGTATTGTTCCTCTGTCATCTGCCCTGCCGCAAGTGCCGCATCTAGCTGGGATTTTGTCTGCTCTTTCTGAGATGCAAGCTCAGCATCGACAGCTGCAGTTGCCTGCTTTTCAGCCTCTGTCTCAGCCTGGGAAACGGCCTGAGCCACTGCAGACTCCCTGCTTGCTTCAGCCTGTTTTATTCCATCCGCGATCTGCATTTTATTGCTTTTAAGTTCGCTGATTGTTGAGTTCAGTTTCTTTCTTGCTGATTTTATCTGACTCTTTCCGGAGTCGATCTCATCCTGCGCATTGTCGAGTTCCTTCTCGGCATCGGCCTTCTCGCTTTGGTATTCTGCGAGGCCGTCTTCGTACTCAGCAGTCTTCTCATCGAGCTTATCCTGAGCCTCGGACATCGCCGTCTCCCGCCTTGCCGCTGTGATGCGCTCGGCAAGGTCTTCCATCGGGTCCTCGTGGGAATCAAGCTTATCGTTCATTTCATCCGAGAAAATATACTCATCCCCTTCCAGGGTGAGATAGAGAGCCGTGTAATAGTCGGTGTCAAAAGCACCCTCCGGTATGAAAAAGAATGTATCGAGGGTTCCGTTTCCGATGGTCGTCGAGCCCCTCTGATAGTCCATATAAATCGGTGTGTTAACCGTGCCGACTATGGTGAACTCTTTCACCTTAAAGCTGTCCAGAGTGTCATCATCATTGTTTTCGGATATTGTGACTTTCCCGCCGATCTCGTAATCTCCGCCGGTTATGGTATATGAATCCATGACGCACTCGTTGTCATTCTCGGGGAGACGCCCCTCGACGACAGTGAGCATATTCAGCTTGTCCGGAAGAGATATTGCCTTGAGGGTTTCCTCCCTTTCTCCGCCGATATCCACTATCGCATCGACCTGCTTGGATGCTTCCGCTCCCGTGACATCCTCTGTCGCGAGCGCGAGTTCGACACTCTCCTCATCGATGCCGTATGAGGAGAGAATCATGTAGTCATAAAAATTGGTCTCTCTGAGATATGCGTCGGCCGTGTACAGCATCGAGGCCTTGGTGTCTTTTAATCCCGCAAAAAATCCCACGCCAAGCGCGGTTATCGCGAAAATCGCAAGATAACGCGCGAGAGAAGTTTTGATTTCCCTTAGCGTGGATTTACCGAGCATTTATCCTCCTACCACTCTATTTGAGCAATCGGTGTAGGATCAGGATTCAGCGTGACATCCGTGACGCTGCCGTTCCTGACGCTGATGACTCTGTCAGCCATAGGAGTTATGGCCTTGTTGTGTGTGATTATTATTACAGTTGTTCCCCGGTTTCTCGCCTGGTCCTGCAGCAGCTGCAGGATCTGCTTACCGGTGTTGTAATCGAGCGCTCCCGTCGGCTCATCGCAAAGCAGCAGTTTCGGGTTCTTGGCAAGCGCGCGGGCAATCGATACTCTCTGCTGCTCTCCTCCCGAAAGCTGTCCCGGAAAGTTGTTCATTCTGTCGCCGAGTCCGACGGCCCGAAGCGTTTCCGCAGGGTCGAGAGGATTCTTGCAGATCTGGGTCGCAAGAGATACATTCTCAATCGCGGTCAGATTCTGAACCAGATTGTAGAACTGGAACACGAATCCTATATCGTATCTCCTGTATGCGGTGAGTTCCTTCTGGCTGAGCGAGCTAATCTCGGTGCCGTCGAGGATTACCCTGCCGCTTGTCAGAGTGTCCATTCCGCCGAGGATATTCAGAAGCGTCGTTTTGCCGGCGCCGGATTCTCCCACGACAACAGCAAGCTCGCCGCGCGACACACTGAACGTCGCGTCATGCAGAGCCTCAATGTCCACCTCGCCCACGTGGTAGACCTTCCTCACATTTTCAAATACTACATAATTTTCCATTACTGTTCCTTGCTCCCGCGGCGTGCTCACCGGCCCGTCCGCAGGCTGATATTCATATTTGTGTGATATCACGTGCGCATTGCCGTCGGCCCTCTGACGAGTGGCTTTCGAGTAGCCGGCGCCAAGCGACTGGCGAGCCTTGTCACAAGGAGGGACCCACGTAGTGGGAGGAATCCTTATGACCATAAGGCGAAGACAGAGCGTTGGGCCGATGCGTATAACGAGAACGAGGCGGGAGCCGTACACTCGAAAGAGGGTCGCGGCAATGCGCCCCGCGAAGATTTATACAAAAATGTTAATGCAGCCTATAACAAGGCCAATGAGTGCGCCGAGGTTGACGATCATGTCGAGTTCGTTCTTCATGACGGTAAGTACGCCCTTTTCGAGTTCGTCGACTGACATGGCGTTGATTTTGTCTTCGACTATGCCTGCGACGTTGATGCGGTCGAGGGCCTCGGTTACTGCGTTGTATACTGAGTGCCTGTAGGCCTCGGTCAGCTTCTTTCTGACGAACTCCCTGTCATAACCTGCCTGATCGAGCACATGGAGAGGCGTTCTCTCTCCGAGGTCATGGATTCTGCTCTCGCATACCTCCGCAACCATGCCCGGTCCCTTCTCATCGAGAAACTCCTCCATCTTCTCGCCTACTGTAATCATCAGCCTGTCAACCATACGGTAGCTTATCAGGAGGCTCAGAACTTTGGACGTCGAAAGCGACTCGTTCGCCATCCTGGCTCCCTCAATCTGAATAATCCGGGGAATGTCCATGTTCTTGATTGCCTCGGTTATCTTGAGTGCGAGAAGGTCCGTAAAGCTTTTTTCGAGCATGTCGTATTTCTCCTCTGAGCCGACAAGTATCGAGCCCGTCTCCTTGATATTCGTATCGAGGATTCCCATGGCTTTGTCGATCAGAGGCTTTTCTATCTCCTCGGTCAGCATCTTGTTCGAGATGTCCTCCATAGTGAAAAGCTCCTTGGATACGATTTCTCCCGCTGCCTTGGCAAGGCGCTTCTTGCCCTTCGGAATTGCTCCCGGTGTGAACGGCACGGTGTGCCCGAAAATCTTCTTTTCCTCATGCGGGAAGAAGAGCATCTTGACCGCTATTAAGTTGGTGAAATAGCCGATTACCGCGCCGACAAGCGGCGGGATAATAAAGTGGCTTATAAATTCCCAGTTCATCTTGAATACCTCTTGTTTTAACGTTTATCTGCGTATCACCACGCGTCCTGTTTCGCCGTCATCCTTTGCCGCATGCGTACCCGCTTTACCTACCGAGTGCGAAGCGATGCGGCTCAGGTTGTCATTGGTTCCGATTATCCAGAGTATGTCGCCTTCTCCGATGAGCATGTTTGCATCAGGCATCGTCGTTGCATAGCCCTCGCGCTCGATGCCGAGAATCATGCAGTGGACCCTTGCGTTGATGCCGCTCTTTCTGATCGGCTTTCCGACGAAGGACTCGGTACCTCTTACCTGCAGTGCGAGGCACGCAAGCGAGTGTTCCGTGTCGGGATATGCCGCATCGAGAAACTCCTTGAGGGTTCTCATATTGACCGCTTCGCCGAGACCGAGCGCTTTGTGGAACGACTGAAGCGAATTATGCTCGCCTATAACGTAAACCTTGTCGCCTACCTGCAAAGTCGCTTTGGCGGAAGGCATCGCGATGTTCTTGTCGCCGCGTCTCATCTTGACGACGTAAACGGCATCGCGGCGTCCCCATCCGAGTTCCTCGATTGTCTTGCCGGCGTAAGGAGCTCCCTCGGGAATGAACCAGCTGAATATGCTGTAATCCTCCTCGAGCCAGTGAGCCGTGTCGCGGCTGCCGCCCCTCTCCTCCATCGTTTTCTGATTGAGGTTGGCAAGAAATCTCGTCTCAAGCTGCAGATAATATGTGGCAATGAACTCGGACCTTCCGAGGATTACCAGGACTGCAACTACTATGAAAAATGCAATTGCAGGATCCAGCTTAAACAGTATCTGCAGAGGTACGTATGCCAGTATTACAAGTATTGCCGTCTTGAGCATTATCATTACGACAAGCGGCGGTCTGTTCGCCAGTCTGTCAATCCAGAGCTCTGTAAAAGCTGCGCTCCTGTTGCCCATGTACGGCCTCGCGAATACAAGGATTACGGCGTAAATCAGTATCAAAGTGATTATCCTGCCCGCGGTCTCTCCTATCGCTCCCGTGAGAAGCGGATATACGAATCTGCATCCGACGAGTACAGCGACCAGCATGATGCTGCCGTAGATTCCTATCTTGAGGAAATAGCTCTTGAGCACTTCCTTCCACTCCGAAGTGTGTTCCTCTGTTGCCTGGTCATCCGATGTGTAGCTGTCTATCTTGCGGAGCACCCTGTTCGGGATGATTCCGCGCACGAGTTTCACTATGGCATCCGAATTCTTGATAAACGGCGGCGTGAATATGATTGTAAGAATCGAGGCCGCAACGATTACCGGATAGAGGTACTCATCCATTACCCCGAGGGAAATTCCGAGGCTTGCGATGATGAATGAGAATTCTCCGATAGGCGCGAGTGCCACTCCGCCGCGGACTGCCGTGTCAATATCCTGACCCGAGAGAACCATACCGCCGGTCGCGAATATAAGCTTTGCAACAACTGCAAGTATCGCAATCGGAACTATGGATGTCCACCTTGCCGCAATCGTCTCAGGGTCGACCATCATTCCTACCGAAAGGAAGAATATCGCTCCGAACATATCCTTGATTCCTGCGGTCACCCTTTCAATCTGGTGAACGTGCGTCGTTCCCGCAAAGAACGATCCCGCGAGGAATGCACCGAGCTCCATCGAGAATCCGAGCTGCTTTGCAAGAAGTGCCATCAGGAAGCAGAATCCGAGGCTCAGCAGAGTCAGTGTCTCGTCGCTCATCAGGTTCATGGATTTGTTGAGGAACGTCGGTACAAAGTAGATTCCGAGGATGAGCCAGATTACGAGGTATACGACCATGAGAGCGAGGTGCCCTACCGTGCCGCTGCTTCCCTCCTGGCTCGCGGCCATGGTGGTCAGTATGACCATCATGAATACCGCTATGACATCCTCCATTACAAGCGAGCCCATGACAAGTCCCGCGAATTTTTCCTTTGCGAGACCGAGCTCTTCAAGGCATTTCTGAATTACAACGGTGGAGCTGATTGACAGCATCGCACCGAGGAATATGCAGTTCATATTTGACATTCCCGTGAGCTTTCCGAAAAGATATCCGACCGCCATAACTCCGGACATCTTGACGAGTGCAGATACAATCGCCGTACTTCCGATATCTGCAATCTTGTGGAAGTCAAACTCCAGTCCTATGTGGAACAGAATGATTACAACTCCTATCTCACTCCA
>Ga0065709_1029501_pt1 | contig 18833 bp, 15 predicted proteins | sample Hoacrofraction14_2_FD_59096 | JGI IMG/M metagenome (GOLD analysis project Ga0065709, IMG submission 59096) | Hoatzin crop microbial communities from Cojedes, Venezuela, sample from fiber fraction 14 v1 | ecosystem: Host-associated > Birds > Digestive system > Esophagus > Crop | place: Venezuela...
ACCGGCCGCGTGCAGGAGGTCCTGCGGGGAATGCTCGAACATGACGAGCGCGCGGTTGCCACAGGCGTCTTCTGCAACGGGCAGATGGTCAGCCTCGACGGGCGGGCCATCGTTGACCGCCCGCTCGACAACGAGGCGCTCCGTCACATCGTGGCCCTTCTCGCCGACGCACCTGACGCGGCACTCACGCTCTATGAGGGCGACGAGAGCTACGCCGTGGGCATGACGGCAGAGGAGCGCGAGGCTGCGAGCGCCGTCTTCTGGAAGGAGACCGGCATCCGCGACGTCGTGCCCAGCCGCCCGCTCTACAAGGCCAACATCCACGTGAACGGCGACCGTGTCCGCCTTGACGAGGTGCGCTCGCTCATCCAGGAGAGCGTCGATGTGTTTGACTACGTCTATCCAAGCCCCACCAAGCCGCTCATCGACATCCAGCCGGCAGGCGTGAGCAAGGCGTGGGGTGCCGACGTGCTGCGGCAGGAGCTGGGCCTTGCGTGGGACGAGGTCCTTGCCTTCGGCGACAGCGAGAACGACCTCGAGTTGCTCCGGGCCACGCCGCACGCCATCGCCGTCGCAAACGCCACACCAGCCGTCAAGGCGGTGGCGGCGAAGGTCATCGGCAGCACTCAGGACGACGCCGTGGCCGATGCGCTGTTCGAGCTTGCGTGCACGGGCAAGAGTGTCGATTTGCCCACGTAAGTTGTGTGATGTGCACCTGCCGCATGCTACAGTGAAGCAAGTCCGGACGACGCGCGTTAGGTGGTAAGCGGTGCTTAAGAAAGAGCGGCAGGATGCAATCGCCGAGCTGGTGAACCAAGAGAGCTTTGCATCGGTCAAGGCGATCTCGAAGCGTCTTGACGTCTCCGAGATGACCGTCAGGCGCGACCTCGAGGACCTCTCTGCCGACGGCCGCCTGACGCGTGTGCACGGTGGCGCCCGCAGCCTGCTGGGTAGTCGCGGCCTTGTGATGCCGCGCGAGTTCACCACCGCCGAGAAGCATCGTCTGCATATGGCCGAGAAGGGCAAGATCGCGCGCGAGGCGGCAAAGCTCATCATGCCCAACCAGACCATCTACCTTGGTCCGGGCACTACGTGCGAGGCCCTTGCCCGCGAGATCAGCGGCCTGGACGTCCGCATCATCACCAACAGCCTGCTCATCTTTGAGGCCATTCGCGAGATGGAGGGCCCCGAGGTCATCCTCATCGGCGGCGACTACCGTGCAAGCGTGGGGTCGTTCGTGGGCGGTCTTGCCGAGCGCATGGTCGAGCTTGTGGGTATCGACAAGGCCTTTGTGGGCGCGAACGGCATCTTTGGCGGAAAGATTTGGGGCTCCAACACCATCGAGGGCAACTTCCTCAGAATCGCGCTCAACAGCGCGACCGAGCGCTATGTGCTTGTCGACTCCTCCAAGATCGGACGTCGAGACTTCTATGGCTTCTATGACCTCATCGAAACCGATGCCTTGGTGACGGATTCCCTCATCGCGGAGGAGGATATGGCTACGCTTGGGCAGCTCACGCAGGTGCTTCGCACTAACTAAAATGAGTTCAAAATATGAAAATCTAACTATCGCGAACAAATCAAACAAAAACTGAACAACCTTTTACCGCACTTTTCCTACCGTTTGCGGTACTACATAGTGCGTTTTCTCACAACCCCTTCATTATGGTGCTTGCAAACAGACACCGTCTGGTGCAAGAATGTTCGAAAACGAACAATCGTCGTACGGAGATGGGGGTTGCAATGCTTGGCAAGGAAGTCATCGCACGTGAGCTTACGGTAGTGGACCTCGAGATCGCCGAGCCCAGTCAGCTGTTTGACATCATGGGCCAGAAGTTCATCGATTTGGGCTACGTCACGCCCGAGTACATCCCCTCCATCAAGGAGCGCGAGGCCAAGTACCCCACGGCGCTTCCCACCGAGCCGTATCCCGTTGCCATCCCGCACACCGAGGCCGGCGTCATCCTCACGCCGTTCATCGCGCCCGTGCGCTTCACCAACCTCGTGCCCTGGGGCAACATGGGTGACCCCGACGAGAAACTCGACGTCAAGATCGCGTTCATGCTCGGCTTCAACGAGCCCAACGCGCACATCGAGCTGCTGCAGATCCTCATCTACAACTTCCAAAAGCAGGACTGGGTCGACCGCCTGCTTGGTGCCCAGACCGCCGACGAGTTCTACGAGGCGTGCATGGAGATGGAGTGGACGCACGACTAGGCGCCGTGCCTACGTGCGTGTTACTAGCAGTCAGGTCCGTTCGACAAAGGGAGGAAAGAAATGGCAGTTAAGGTAATCGTGGCTTGTGGCAGCGGCGTCGCGACGTCGCAGACGGTGGCCTCCAAGGTCAACCGCATGTTCAAGAACGATGGCATCGACGCAGAGGTTGAGGCTGTCGACCTCAAGAGCGTCGAGCGTCATCTCAAGGGTGCCGCGGCCTACATCACCATCGTTCGCGAGAAGAACAAGACCTACGGCGTCCCCGTCGTCGATGGCATCGCGTTCCTGACGGGCGTCAACATGAAGAAGGAGTACGAGAAGCTCCTCGGCTACGTCAAGGACGCGCAGAACGCCTAGTGGCCAGATTTTCTTGAGTTCATCCGGCGCGGGCAAGGCGCCGGCTGGATATCTTGCCCACGCTCCCTGGGCAAGCAGGGGGAGGGCGAGGCCCCGGGGGCAAGCCGGGGCCTCAGAAAAAGGGAAGTAGTGGTTTGTTTTAAGTGAGGTGTCTAAATGGATTTTAGCGCAGCTTCAGAGTGGATTCAGTGGTTCTTGGGATCGATGCCCTCGTACGTCTTTGTACCCATGATCATGATCATCATGGGCCTCATCGTTAAGATGAAGCTCTCTGATGCCATCAGCGCCGGCCTTCTTCTGGGCGTGGCCTTCACGGGCATGTCCATGCTTATCTCGCAGATGACGGGCATCATGGGCCCGATCGGCGAGGCCATGCTCGAGCGCCTGGGCATGAGCCTGCCCATCGTCGACGGCGGCTGGACCACCATGTCGGCCATCTCGTGGACGGCTCCCTATGCCATCCTGATGTTCCCGCTGATGATCGTCATCAACATCATCATGCTCACCCTCAACAAGACCGACACCTTCAACGCTGACCTCTGGAACGTCTGGGGCAAGATCTTCACCGCCGTGGGCGTCGTCGCCATCACCGGCTCCGTGCCCATCGCCCTCGTGATCTGCGCCTTCCAGATCATCTTCGAGCTCAAGATCGCTGATGCCTTCAAGGACGAGATCTATGAGATGACGGGCATCCCCGGCGTTACGACCACCCACAAGATGGTCTTCACCGCTGCATGGCTCTATCCCATCGACAAGCTTCTGCGCAAGATTCCTGCGCTCAACGTCAAGATGGACGCTGCGGCCATCAAGGACAAGATCGGCATTCTGGCCGAGAACCACATCCTGGGCTTCATCCTCGGTTGCTTCTTCGGTCTGCTCGCCGGCTATGACGTCTTCACCCTGCTGGGCACCGGCGTTCAGTGCGCCATGTGCCTGACGCTCTTCCCCGTCATCTCCAAGTACTTCATGGAGGCTCTGTCGCCCATCAGCGAGGCCGTCTCCGAGTACATGCACAGCAAGTTCGAGGGCCGCGAGCTCGTCGTGGGCCTGGACTGGCCGTTCCTCGGCGGCGCCAACGAGATCTGGCTCGCTGCCATGTTCGGCATCCCCGTCACCACCATCTGGGCCTTCGTGCTCGGCGGCGCTGGCCTCAACCAGATTCTGCCGTTTGCTGGCATCGTCAACGTGTCCCTGGCCGTGCCTGCCTACCTTGTCACCCGTGGCAACGTTCCTCGCATGTGCATCCTGTTCCTCATCGCCGTGCCCGTGTACCTGCTTGTCGGCACCGCATTTGCTCCGTTTGTCACCGATCTTGCCAACAGCGCTGGCCTTGACCTTGGCCTGGCTGCCGGTCAGATGATCTCCAACTCCGGCATGGACGCCCCGCTCCAGACCTACGCGTTCGCTGAGTTCCTCGACTGCCTCAACGGCAACTTCCTGCCGCTGATCTGCCTTATCATCTGGCTTGCCGGCTTCTTCTATATGATTCACGACATGAAGAACGGCGGCAACGCGGCCGTGGAGACCGAAGAGGAGTAAGCCTCGCAGGGCGGAACTTCCTGCCACGTATTGGCACAGATGTCGCCGCCCGTGTACTTGCCAACACGGGCGGCGGCTTTGTAGTAAGAGATGGACCCGGAATGAAGGGGAGAGCACCAACTATGCTTGAGGAACTTAAGACACGCGTCATGAACGTCGCAAAGCGCGCGCAGGCGGAGGGCATGTGCAAGCACCGCTCGGGCAACTTCAGCGCCCGCGACACCGAGACCGGCTATGTCGTCATTACCCCCACGGGCGTTGACCGCGAGCTGCTCACCGTCGACGACATGGTCGTCATGGACCTCGATGCCAACGTCATCGAGAACAAGACCGGCCTGCGCCCCACCTCCGAGTCGCTCATGCACCTCAAGATCTACTCCGAGCGTCCGGACGTCGTGGCCGTTGCTCACAGCCACTCCATGTACGCGACCGTCTTCGCCGTGCTCAACAAGCCGGTGCCCGCCGTCGTGTACGAGATTGCCAACCTCAACTGCTCCAAGGCACGCATCCCCGTCGCCCCCTATGGCCGTCCCGGCACGCCCGCCCTGGCCGAATCCGTCGTGGAGCCTGTCCACGAGGCCGACGTCTTCCTGCTGCAGGGCCACGGCTCCGTCGCCGTCGACGAGACCTGCATTGAGGAGGCCTACCTCAAGAACTGCTACATCGAGGAGCTCTCCGAGCTGTACCACCACGCGCTGACCGCTGCCGGTGGCGCCGAGCCCGACGCGTTCCCCGTTGAGGAGCTCCAGCAGTGGGAGTACCCCAAGGAGATCAAGTTCCCCAACGCCTAAGTAGCAAGAGCTGATGTGTGGGGCGGGCACGACGGAAGGTCAACGGCCGCCGGGTCCGCCCCATCGCATACGAAAGGTATCGCGTAAGCCCTTATGAGCAAAGCAAAGAGCAAGAAGCGCACGCAGGCCAAGCGCCAGGCGCAGAACGCAGGCAAGGGCAAGGCACAGGCCGCGCAGAAGGCCGCAGAGCAGGCGGTCGCGACCTCCAACGAGGCCGAGAACCTCGAGACGGCTGCGACTGACGTTGCGACCGAGACCACGGACGAAGCCGCGACCGGCGCCGCTGCTGATGCAAAGGACGAGAAGGACCTCCCCTGGTGGAAGCGCGACAGCGTGTGGGAGAAGACCCAGCAAGGCGACCTAATCATCTCGGAGGACCCGCTCAAGAGCCAGGAGGCCCCGACCAAGGGCGACCAGAAAAAGGTCCGTCGTGCGCGCAAGAAGCGCGAGGAGAAGCTCCGTCGCAAGTACGGCCTCGAGCGTATGAACGAGTACAAGGAGCCGCAGCCCATCAGCACGGCGGTGCATATCTGGGGCATCGCCCTCACGATTGCGGTGAGCGCGCTCTGGCTCTTTGCCTTCAAGCTGCTGTCCCAGCACGCCGAGGACATGCTCTATGTCGTGGGCATGGCTCTTCTCCTTGTGGGATCGCTCTTTGCCATGCTCATTACGCGCGGCTTTGTGGAGGCCGACCGCCGCTACGACGTCAAGCCGTCGACCAAGTCGGTCCACTACTACCTGCAGATGCTCCACTACGACGTGCGCTGGTGGTTCCTGATCATGTTTGGCATCTACGGAGCCATGTGGCTTCTGGAGCACGCGATTCCCATCAGCGGCTACACGATGGACATCATCTACCTGACCTGCAGCGCCTACCTGGGTTACATCTGGACAATCAAGTACAAGGGGAGGGAAGACGTTCCGATGACGTACATGGAGAACATCTACTGCGCGGTCGTCATGCTCTCCAATTACATCGTGTTCTTCCTCTTCTAGAAAGGACTTGCACATGAAGAAGATCATCAACGCCCCCGAGAACTACACCGACGACATGCTCAAGGGCATCTATGCGGCGCACCCCGACAAGGTCAAGTACGCGGCTGACGACCTGCGCTGCTACTGCATCGCCAACAAGAAGCCGGGCAAGGTCGCCATCATCACCGGCGGCGGCACGGGCCACCTGCCGCTGTTCCTGGGCTATGTGGGCGAGGGCCTCATCGACGGCTGCGGCGTGGGCGGCGTGTTCCAGTCCCCGTCGGGCGAGCAGATCTACAACATCGCCACCGAGGTCGAGGCCGGCGCTGGCGTGCTCTTCCTGTATGGCAACTACACCGGCGACATCATGAACTTTGACATGGCCGCCGAGATGCTTGACATGGACGACATCGAGACGATCTCGGTCGTCGGCGCCGATGACGTCAACTCCAACGAGAACCCCGAGGCCCGTCGCGGCGTCGCCGGCATCTACTTCATGTACAAGGCCGCCGGTGCCAAGGCCGACCAGGGCGGCACCCTCGAGGAGGTTGCCGAGGCCGCCAAGAAGGCTGGCGAGAACGTCCGCACCGTGGGCTTTGCCCTCACGCCGTGCGTCGTGCCCGAGGTCGGTCACTCCAACTTCACCCTGGGCGACGACGAGATGGCCTTTGGCATGGGCATCCATGGCGAGCCCGGTGTCTGGAACGGCCCCATCAAGACGGCTGACGAGCTGGCTGCCGAGTCCCTCGACATCATCCTCAAGGACATGCCCGTCGCCGAGGGCGAGGAGGTCGCCGTCCTGATCAACGGCCTGGGCGCCACCTCGAGCGAGGAGCTCTACATCCTGTTCAACTCCGTCAACGAGTACCTGGCCGGCAAGGGCATCAAGGTCTACAAGGCCATCGTGGGCGAGTACGCCACGTCGATGGAGATGATGGGCGCGTCCATCTCGATCTGCAAGGTCGACGACGAGCTCAAGGGCTACATCGACTACCCGGTCAACACGCCGTTCATCTGCCAGAAGTAGTCACTGCACGGGCGGCCTGTGCGGCCGCCCAGAATCGAGGTTCTCATGGACAAGATGGGAGTGGACGAGGTCATCGCGATGTTCGAGAGCGTCGCAGAGATCTTTGCCCAGAAGAAGGACGAGCTGTGCGAGATGGACGCCGCCATGGGTGACGGCGACCTGGGTCTCACCATGAACAAGGGCTACGGCGAGCTGCCGCAGCTGCTTCGTGACAACTCCGCCGAGGGTGACATCGGCAAGATGCTCGCCAAGGGCGGCATGAAGATGTCGTCCGTGGTGCCCTCTACGATGGGCACGCTCATGAGCTCGGGCATCATGGGCGCCGGCAAGGCGCTCAAGGGCAAGACCGAGCTCGAGCCCGCCGACCTTATCACCTTCTACCGCGCGTTCGCCGATGGCCTTGCCAAGCGCGGCAAGACCCAGCTGGGCGACCGTACCATCCTCGATGCCCTTGACGCCGGCGCCAATGCCGCCGCCGAGGTCGACCCCTCCGAGGGCTTCAAGGCCATCGCGGCCGCGGCCGTCGAGGGCGCCAAGCAGGGCGTCGAGGCAACCAAGGACATGCTGCCCAAGTACGGCAAGGCCGCGGTCTTCTCGGCCAAGGCGAAGGGGATTGCCGATCAGGGTGCTGTCGCGGGCTGCTACCTGGACACGGGTATCTTGAACTACTTCGAGTCCCAGGAGTAGGCCCTCTTCGACGGGGCACGGCGGTCCTCCCTCCGTCGTGCCCCCTTTCTCTTTGGAAGGAGTGATCTTCGTGCTCTACAACGACCCCAAGACGTTCCGCGAGGAGATGCTCAAGGGCTACGTGGACGCGTACCCCGACTACGTGGTGCAGGTCCCCGGTGGCGTGGCGCGCGCCACGACCATGCCCAGCAACAAGGTCGCCGTCATCAACGGCGGCGGCTCGGGCCACTTCCCGGCCTTCTGTGGCATCGTGGGTGACGGCTTCATGGACGCGACCGTCGTGGGCAACATCTTCACCTCGCCCTCGACCGACGACGTGCTGCACGTGGCTCGCTCCGTCGAGCATGGCACCGGCGTCTTCATCGTGGGCGGCAACTACGCGGGCGACAAGATGAACTTCAACCTCGCGCGCGACGCGCTTCGCGAGGAGGGCATCGACTGCCGCACGTTCTACATCACCGACGACGTGGCCGCCGCCGCTCCCGAGGAGTGGGAGAAGCGCCGCGGCAACGTGGGCACCTTCACGGTGTTCAAGTCCGTGGGCGCGGCGGCCGCCGAGGGTGCCAGCATGGATGAGCTCGAGCGCATCGCGGCCCACTCCAACGACCGCGTGCGCACCATGAGCGTGGGCCTGCGCGGCTGCACACTTCCCGGCGAGGACGAGCCGCTCTTCCACGTGCCCCACGGCAAGATGGAGATCGGCCAGGGCATCCACGGCGAGCCCGGCGTGGGCGAGGCTGACCTCGCCAGCGCAGCTGAGGTCGCCGAGCTGCTGGTGAGCCGTGTGCTCGCCGAGGCCCCCGAGGATGATACCAAGCGCATCGCCGTCATCCTCGACGGTCTGGGATCCACCAAGTACGAGGAGCTCTTCGTGGTGTGGGGCACTGTCCACGACCTTCTGGTCGAGAAGGGCTACACGCTGGTCGAGCCCCTCGTGGGCGAGTTCGTGACGAGCCTCGACATGGAGGGCATCGCGCTCTCGGTGGAGTTCCTCGATGATGAGCTCGAGCGCCTGTGGCGCGCACCTGCCGCCACGGCCGCCTTCCGCAAGGGTGCCGACGGACTCTCGGGCGAGCGCCACGAGTACACGCAGGCTGCCGACGAGGAGGTCTCGTATGCCGAGGGCTCCGAGGCCGGCAAGCAGGCCGCAGCCTACATCGTCAACGCGCTGGGCCGCATGAAGGACGCCATCGAGGAGGCCGAGCCCGAGCTCGCCAAGATCGACGGCGTGGCCGGCGACGGCGATCACGGCCGCGGCATGGTCAAGGGAACGACCTTTGCCTACCAGGCCGCCCAGCAGGCCCACGAGGCCGGCGCCGCGGCAGGCTCCGTGCTCATCGCGGCCGGCAAGGCCTGGGCCTCCAAGGCAGGTGGTACCTCCGGCGTGCTCTGGGGCGAGGCCCTCGAGGCGGCCGGCAAGGTCATCGGCGACGACGCCGGGGCCTACGACGCGCCGCTTGCGGCCGCTGCCACCAAGGCCGCCTACGAGCGCATGCTCGAGCTGGGCGGCGCACACCGCGGCGACAAGACCATGCTCGACACGCTGATCCCGTTTGCCGAGGAGCTCGAGGCCGCCGCAACCGATGGGGCCTCGCTCAAGGAGGCATGGTCCGCGGCGTCGGCCGTCGCCGACCAGGCCGCGCAGGACACGGCGCAGCTCGTGCCCAAGGTCGGCCGCGCACGTCCGGCTGCCGAGCGCAGCCTCGGCACGCCCGATGCGGGCGCCATCTCGATGGCCCTCTGCATCCGCGTCGTGCAGTAACCGCTCATCCCTGGGGCCCCACCGCGGTGGGGCCCCTTTCTGCATCGGGAGGTCGTCATGGCCATCATCTCGCTCAATCTCTTCTCGCAGTGTCTTTCTCGGAACGTCGACGTGACGGTGGTCATACCGTCAGACAAGGTCAGCTCGGAGGCCAAGCACGCCGCCGATCCCGGCTCCTATGACGCTGGGGCATACCTCTGCACACCGCCGTACAAGACGCTCTACCTGCTGCATGGCCTCTACGGCGACCATCTGGACTGGCTCACGCAGACGCGCGTGCGCCGCTTGGCCGAGGCATACGGCCTCTGCGTCGTGATGCCGTCGGGCGAGAACAAGTTCTACGCCGACTCGTGTGCGACGGGCGATCACTTTGGCCGCTTCGTTAGCGAGGAGCTCGTGGAGCTCACGCGCCGCACGCTGCCACTCTCGTCCCGCCGCGAGGACACCTTCATCGGCGGCCTCTCGATGGGCGGCTTTGGCGCCATCACCAATGGCCTGCGGCACCCCGAGGTCTTCTCGCACATTGCGGCGTTCTCGTCGGGGCTTCTGGCCGACGACATCGCCAGCTCGGGCGAGGCCAGCGGCGGGCGCGTCACGGCCTCCCAGTACCGGTGCATGTTCGGCCTCGACGACGTGCGGGACTTCATCGGCTCGAGCAATGACTACAACGCGCTGGCCGACGGCCTTGCCGCCGCGGACAACAAGCCGCGCGTCTTCCTCAGCTGCGGCGCCAAGGACGGCCTCTACCCGGCAAGCGTGGCCTTTCGCGACCGGCTGCTGGCCGATGGCTTTGACGTGGCTTGGTACGAGGGTCCCTACGCGCACGAGTGGGAGTTCTGGGACCTCTCGCTTGAGCGGGCGCTCGAGTGGCTGCCTCTGGGCGGTGCCGAGGCGGGCCTTTCGAGCGGCAACATCGGCAGGGACTAGCATCCGGCGCCGCCTGCGGTGGTAGTCTATGCGTGTGCAAGGTTTCTTTGACAGGCGAGAAGGAGCGACCATGGCAGATATTCCCACCCCGATCGACGCGACCCAGACTCCCGAGTGGAAGGCCCTCGCAGAGCACTTTGAGCAGATGGAGGACTTCAGCCTCAAGGATGCCTTCGCGGCCGACCCCGACCGCGTCAAGGCGCTCTCGTATGACGTGGGCGACCTGCACTTCGACCTCTCCAAGAACCTCATCGACGGCGACACCGTAAAGCTCTTGGTCAACCTCGGCCGTGCCGTGGGCCTCGAGGAGCGCCGCGACGCCATGTTTGCCGGCGAGAAGATCAACACCACCGAGAACCGTGCCGTCCTGCACACCGCGCTGCGCCGTCCTGCCAGCGAGAAGGGTGCCGTGATGGTTGACGGCCAGGACTGCGTGACCGACGTCCATGAGGTGCTCGACCGCATGTACGCCTTTGCCGAGCGCGTGCGCTCGGGCGAGTGGACGGGCGTCACGGGCAAGAAGATCGAGCACCTGGTTTCCATTGGCATCGGTGGCTCCGACCTGGGCCCGGTCATGGCCTACGAGGCGCTGCGCCCCTACGCCGACGCCGGCATCGACTGCCGCTACATCAGCAACATCGACCCCAACGACATGGCCCAGAAGGTCCAGGGCCTCGACCCCGAGACCACCCTCGTGATCGTGGTCTCCAAGACGTTCACTACCCTCGAGACGCTCACCAACGCGCGTGAGGTCAAGGCCTGGATGCTCGACACCCTGCGTGCGCAGGGCGCCGTCGACGACTCGCCCGAGCAGGAGGCTGACGCCATCGCCAAGCACTTCGTGGCCGTCTCCACGGCGCTCGACCTCGTGGCCGACTTTGGCATCGACCCGCAGAACGCCTTTGGCTTCTGGAGCTGGGTCGGCGGCCGCTATTCCGTCGACGCCGCGGTGGGCCTCTCGCTCATCATCGTGTATGGCCCCAAGATGTTCCAGGACTTCCTGGCCGGCTTCAACGAGCTCGACCGTTACTTCTGCGAGACCCCGCTCGAGCAGAACGTCGTGGCCCTCATGGGTCTTCTCAACGTGTGGTACGTCAACTTCTATGGCGCCGAGTCGCATGCCGTGCTGCCGTACAACCAGTACCTGCATCGCTTTGCGGCCTATCTGCAGCAGCTCACGATGGAGTCCAACGGCAAGAGCGTGCGCTGGGACGGCAGCCCGGTGACCTCGGCCACGGGCGAGATCTTCTGGGGTGAGCCGGGCACCAACGGCCAGCACGCGTTCTACCAGCTCATCCACCAGGGCACGCGCATGATTCCGGCTGACTTCATCGCCTTTGCCAACACGCCCAACCCGCTCAAGGACGGCGACCAGGACGTGCACGAGCTGTTCCTGGGCAACTTCCTCGCGCAGACGCGCGCCCTGGCCTTTGGCAAGACGGCCGACGAGGTGCGCGCCGAGGGCACGGCCGAGTGGATGGTCCCGGCCCGCTGCTTCACGGGCAACCGCCCCACCACGTCCATCTTTGGCGTGGCGCTCACGGCCCACACGCTGGGCATGCTCATCGCGCTCTACGAGCACATCACGTTCGTTGAGGGCACCGTCTGGGGCCTGGACTCCTACGACCAGTGGGGCGTCGAGCTGGGCAAGCAGATGGCCAAGCAGATCACGCCGGCCTTCCACGACGACGCGGCCCTTGCCGAGCAGGACGCCTCCACGCAGGCCCTGATCCAGTACTACCGCGAGCACCGCGCGTAGGCGAGAAGCACAGACCGCACATGACGCCCGTCGGGTTGTCCCGGCGGGCGTTTTGCGCGTTGGGACATCCGCGCATGTGGAATCGTGCTGGAATCGTCCCGGTGCGCAACCGCCCTTCTCGCCCGTGCGTAGTAGACTTCCCGTGTCAATGAGCGGCCACGCGGCGTAAGTCCGATTGATCGTGGCCGCGGTCCCTGCCGTTGTGCCACGCCGCTGGCCGCAACAGAAAGGGACCTCACATGCAAGGACAATCCGCCACCGCAACCACCAAGACCAACAGCATGGCCATGCTTTGGGTCATGTATGGCATGGCCTTGGTCGTCGCCTTCAACGAGAACATCATCAACGTGGCGCTGCCGCAGATCTGCTCCACGCTGGGCATTGGCACGGCGACCGCCAACTGGCTCATCACGGGCTACATGATCGTGACGTCGGTCATAACGGCCTCGATGGGCTTCCTCTTCAGGCGCTTCTCCACACGGCAGCTCTTCCTCACCGGCACGGCGTGCCTGGTGGCAGGCGAGCTCGTGTGCCTCGTGGCGCCCAGCTTTGCGCTGCTTCTGCCCTTCCGCCTGCTGCAGGCGCTGGGCTCGGGCATCATCCTGCCGCTCATGATGAACACCGCGCTGGCACTGGCCCCGCGTGACAAGGTGGGCACGTACATCTCGATCGGCGGCGCTTGCATCACGCTGGGGCCGGCACTTGGCCCCGTCATCAGCGGCCTGGCCGTCACGCTCTTTGGCTGGCGCGCCATCTTCGTGACGCCGCTCGTGCTGGGTGTCGTGTTTGGCGCGGCCGGTCTGGCGCTCGTGCGCAACCTCGGCCAGACCGAGGACGTGCGCGTCGACGTCCCCTCCGTCATCCTCATGGTGGCTGTGCTCTTCCTCTTCGTCTTTGGCGTGGGCCAGGTCAGCTCGTCGGTGGGCCTGGCCGTGGGCTGCGTCGTGGCATCGCTCGTGCTGCTTGCCGTCTTTGCGCGTCGACAGGGCACCCTGGCCGAACCGTTCATGGACATGCGCCCGCTTGCCAACCCGGGCTACTGGGTCGCCGGCATCCTGGTGGTCGTGGCCATGATGATGTCCTTCTCGATGAGCGTGCTGCTGCCGCTGTACTTTGAGGGCTCGTTTGGCAAGACGGCGCTCGTGGCCGGCGTTCTCATCCTTCCCGCCATCGCCGTCAATGCCGTGACGTCCATCGTGGGCGGCACCGCCATGGACAAGAGCGGCGAGTGGCCGCTGCTTCCGGTTGGCTTTGCGTGCGTCGGCCTGGGCCAGGTGCTCATCGCGCTGGTGAGCAAGGGCATGGCGCTGCTTCCCGTGGTGCTGCTTGCCGTCGTGGTGTACGGCGGCGTGGGCCTGGTGCTCTCTCCCTCGCAGACGGCCGGCCTGCGCAGGCTCCCGCCCGACCAGCACGGCACGGGCACCTCGCTCTACCAGACCTTCGTGATGATTGCCGCATCTATTGGCTCGTCGCTCTTCGTGGGCCTGTACTCCACGGGCGTGGCCGGTGCCATGGCCGAGGGCGCCACCGAGGCGGCGGCCACTGCGGCTGGCTTCAGCGGAGCCGTGCTGGTGTCTGCGGTCATCGCTTGCGTGGGCCTCGTCGTGAGCGTGGCCTACGCCCTGAAGGCGAGGAGAGCCCGCTAGACGAGAAGCGCCGTTGGCGCCGCATCCTGCCTCGGCGCACGCTGCCAAAATGAGACGATCCGCCGTCCGGTTCGTCTCATCGACATTGGATACAACCTTGCCAATCGATGCAAATCTGCAGCCAAGAGCAAGGTTGTAACCAACGACACGTGTGCTCTTCTCGGCTAGACCAGCTTGAAGCCGGACGCAGCGCCGGCACCCGAGCCGGCACCGGGGAAGTCCCTCCCGTAGCTGGCCTCGAAGCGCTCCTTGGCCTCCTCGGGGGTCTCGTGCTCGTACTCGCAGGTGCACTCGGCCACGGCCACGTTGAGCGCCTTGGCGCGCAGGGCTGCGTCGACGAGCTCGTCGTAGGCGCCGGCCTCCTTGGCGTTGGCCACCATGCCGGGCATCTCCTCGGGGTTGAGGTCAAGCAGCATCACGAACTCGTCCTCGCACACGCGCAGCTTGCGCTCGCGGGCGTAGGCGTCAAGTGCGGCGTCCTCGGCGGCGACATCGCGAGCGTTCTCCCAGAACATGGCCTCGACCATGTCGCGCGAGCCACCAAACGACTTGGCGAAGCCGTCCAACGTCTGGCCCGTCATGCTGAGGTTGTGCTCGAACTTGGCCAGCATGTCGTCAAAGATGAGCTCTATGTCCTCTTCTGAGGGCCCCTGCTCCAGGCGCTCTGCCAGGGCGTGGGCCACGAGGCGGGGCTTCTGGTCCTCGGCGTCCTCGGCAAAGAAGTCCTGCGTGTGGTAGAACATCTCGTCGCGCAGCTCGGCCACGCTGACGAGGTCGCCAAAGTTCTTGGCAACCCAGGCGTCGTCGATGTCGCTCACGTCGATGCCAAAGTCGCGTGCCATGTCTTCCATGGCTGCATCCACGTCCTCCTCGATGGCGCACCCGATCTGTACGGTGATGCTCACGGGGTCATATGAGCTCAGTGAGTAGTAGCGCCTGCCCCCAAGGTTGAGCGTCTGGCCCTTCTTGCCCTTCTCGTCTGCCATGGTTCCTCCTCTGCAAGCCGGTCGTCCGTGGGCATCCGGCGTGGTCATCATGCCTGTATGCTTACCTTGTATGCCCGTTCCCGCGGGAAATAAGACCGGTAAGCTGGGGTATAGTCTAACAGCTGAACCACGTCGCGCGCCGCGTGCGCGCCCAATCATAAGGAGCACGACCATGCGAGACAAGCTAGAGAAGCTCATCGCCGCATACGAGGAGCTGCAGAAGAAGCTCGGAGACCCCGACGTCGTGAGTGACCCCAAGGAGTACGCGCGTCTGGCAAAGGAGCACGCCGACCAGGCCGAGCTCGTTGCCAAGGCCCACGAGTACCTGGGCGCCCTCGACGACATCGAGACGGCCAAGGAGATGCTTCGCGAGGAGTCTGACCCCGACGGCAAGGCCATGCTGCAGGAGGACATCGCGGCAAACGAGGCCAAGATCCCGGGCCTCGAGGACGAGATCAAGATTATGCTCATCCCCGGCGACCCCAACGACGAGAAGGACACCATCGTCGAGATCCGCGCGGGCGTAGGCGGTGACGAGGCGGGCATCTTTGCCGGCGATCTCTTTGCCATGTACCAGCGCTTTGCCACGGCCCGCGGCTGGAAGATCCAGGTGCTCTCGTCCAGCGAGGCGCCCCAGGGCGGCTTCAAGACCATCGAGTTCAAGGTCACGGGCGACAAGGTCTACAGCGTCATGAAGTACGAGAGCGGCGGCCACCGCGTGCAGCGCGTCCCCAAGACCGAGAGTCAGGGCCGCATCCAGACCTCCATGGCCACCGTGGCCGTGCTGCCCGAGGCCGACGAGATCGACATCCAGATCGACCCGCAGGACCTGCGCATCGACACCTACTGCGCAAGCGGCCCCGGCGGTCAGTGCGTCAACACCACGTACTCGGCCGTGCGCATCACGCACCTGCCCACCAACACCGTGGTGCAGTCGCAGGATCAGCGTTCGCAGATCCAGAACCGCGAGGTCTGCATGCAGATGCTGCGTGCCCGCCTGTACGAGAAGAAGCTTGAGGAGCAGCAGGCCGAGCAGGGCGCAAGCCGCTTGGCACAGATCGGTCACGGCATGCGTGCCGAGAAGATCCGCACCTACAACCAGCCGCAGGACCGTGTGACCGACCACCGCATTGGCTTCAACGGTACCTACAACGGCGTGCTTCTGGGCGACACCCTGGGCTCCGTCATCGAGGCCCTGGCCGCGGCCGATCGCGCCGAGCGCCTGGCGCAGGCGGTGTAAGGGCCGGGTGGCTGGCAGGCAGTGGACCATCAGGGACGTGCTCACGTGGACCGAGGGCTATCTCGCACGTCACGATGACGAGCACCCCAAGCTCAGTGCGCAGTGGCTCGTGTGCGACGCCACTGGCCACACGCGTGTGGAGCTCTTCCTCAACTACGACAAGCCTCTCACGCAGGCCGAGCTTGACCACCTGCATGAGGGCATCGAGCGACGTGCGGCCGGCGAGCCCCTGCAGTATGTGACGGGCGAGATGCCCTTCCGCCACATCGTGCTCAAGTGCGAGCGCGGCGTGCTCATCCCCAGGCCCGAGACCGAGATTTTGGTGGACGTGGTCCTCGAGGGTCTCGATGCGATGGGGGAGCGCGCAGGCGAGAAGGACGAGGCCGAGGCTGCGGCCGTGACGGAGGGCGATGCGGACGGCGGCGACGCCGAGGCTGGCGATGCCGCACCCGAAGGCCCGCGCGTCCTCGAGGTCGGCTGCGGCACCGGCTGCATCGCGCTTTCCATCGCTCATGAGCGCCCCGGCACGCACGTCATCGCCACCGACATCAGTTCGCAGGCCGTTGAGCTGGCCCGTCGCAACACGCGCGTCCTCGGCCTGGAGGACCGCGTGGACATCGTCGAGTGCGATCTTGCCTCCGGCGTGGGCGACGAGCTCATGGGGACCTTCTCTGCGCTTGTCTCGAACCCGCCGTACATTCCGCATGATGTGCTGGCCACGTTGCCGCGCGAGGTCGTGGGCTACGAGCCCGGCCTTGCCCTCGACGGCGGCGACGACGGCCTGGACGTCTTCAGGCGTCTGCTCGATCTTGCGCCGCGTGCGCTTGTCCCCGGCGGCGTGTTCGCCGTGGAGCTCTTTGAGGAGTCGCTCGACGAGGCCGCGGCGCTCGCGCGCGCGCAGGGCGGCTGGGCCACAGTCGAGGTGCGCGAGGACCTCACGCATCGGCCGCGCATCCTGCATGCCGTCCGCGAGGTTTAGCGCCTCCTCGCCCTGGTCCACGCCTATCTCTCGCTCATCACCTGCGCCACCGTGGTGCGCAATGCCGCCAGGTCCAGCGGCTTTGCCAGGTGGGCGTTCATGCCCGAGAGCAGCGCCTCCTGCACGTCGTCCGAGAACGCGTTGGCCGTCATGGCGACGATGGGGATGTGCGTCGCCTCGTCACGTTTGGCGTCGTCCACCTCGGCGCTCTCGGCAAGTGCACGGATGGCACGCGTGGCCTCGTAGCCGTTCATGACCGGCATCTGGATGTCCATGAGGATGAGGTCGTAGGCCCCGGCCGGCTCCGTCGCAAAACGCTCGAAGACCTTCTCGCCGTTTGGCTCGATGGTGACGGTGGCCTCGTGGAGCTTGATGACCTCGCTCAGAAGCTCGGCGTTGAGCAGGTTGTCCTCCGCGGCAAGGATGTTGAGTCCTTTGAGCGACGTCCCGTCGGCCTCGGCACCCGGCTCGTCCTTCTCGTCCGTGTCCTGGATGTCGGACACGGCCTTCTGGAGGCCTTGGACAAAGAACGGCTTGGAGATGAACCCGTCCACGCCCGCCTCACGCGCCTCCTCCTCAATGGCCGTGTAGTCGTAGGCCGTGAGGATGATGATCAACACGTCCCTGGGGCAGATTTCGCGGATGGCCCGCGTGGTTTGCACGCCGTCCATGTCGGGCATCTTCCAGTCAAGGAGCACCAGGTCAAACTCGTCGCCTTGGTCGAGCGAGCGGCGCACCAATCGCACGGCGTCCTCGCCACCCAGCGCAAGATCCATGCGCACGCCCACGTCCTCCATGGCCTCCACTACGTTGTCGCAGATGTCGGGGTCGTCGTCGACCACCAGCATGTGCGTGAGACTGTGGGTCTTCCAGAACTCGCGGTCCTCGTCGCGGTCAGGCAGCAGCAGCGGCAGCACGATGGTAAAGGTGGATCCCTCGCCCAGCGTGCTCGCGACGCTGATGGTGCCGCCCATCATGTTGACGAGGTTGCGCGTGATGGCCATGCCCAGGCCCGTGCCCTGCGCCACTTCCTGGGTCTTGAGCTGCTCGCGGCTGAAGGGCTCAAAGATGACCTTCTGGTACTCCTCGGTCATGCCGCGGCCGTTGTCGGTGACCTCAAAGGTGACCGACTCGTACTTGCCCGACTGTTGCGGCATGCTGCTCACCTTGAGCGTGATGCGGCCGCCATCATCGGTGTACTTGGTGGCGTTGGAGAGCACGTTGATGAGTACCTGCTGCAGGCGCTGGTCGTCTCCCACGAACATCTCGTGGCGCACGCCCTTCACGTACAGGTCAAACTCTTGGCTGCGCTCCTCCATCTGGGGACGCATGATGCGGTCGACCATCTGGATGGTCTTGGAGAGCGCAAACTCGTGCACGTTCATCTGCACGGCGCCCGACTCGATCTTGCTCATGTCGAGCACGTCGTTGATGAGTCCCAGCAGGTGGTTGCTTGAGGCCAGGATCTTCTCGGCCTCGTCCTCCACGCGCGCGGGGTCGCTTGCGTCGCGAAGCAGCAGCGTGCTGAAGCCGATGATGGCGTTCATGGGCGTGCGGATGTCGTGGCTCATGCGGCTGAGGAACTCGCTCTTGGCCTGGTTGGCGCCCTCGGCTGCCGTCAGGGCCTCGCGCAGCACGCCCGCGACCTTCTCCTCGCGCGCAACGGCCTCGGTCACGTCGCTAATCACAAACGACAGGTAGTCGTGCCGGTCGTCCAGGTAACGGTAGTTGAGCTGCATGCGCCGACCATCCATGCTGAAGCGGTGCGTGAAGGTCTCCTCGGTGGCCAGCTGCTCCACCACGTGATCCACATTGATGCTCTGCCTAAAGTCGGCCTCGTCACCGTCGAGGTGGCTGACCACGGACGCAAAGCCCTCGTCGGTCGTGAGGTCGCTTGGCTCCTCCTCCACGCGCTCGCCAGCGCGGTAGTAGTGCTCGGCC
>Ga0065709_1029503_pt1 | contig 18805 bp, 13 predicted proteins | sample Hoacrofraction14_2_FD_59096 | JGI IMG/M metagenome (GOLD analysis project Ga0065709, IMG submission 59096) | Hoatzin crop microbial communities from Cojedes, Venezuela, sample from fiber fraction 14 v1 | ecosystem: Host-associated > Birds > Digestive system > Esophagus > Crop | place: Venezuela...
CCCTGAAAGGGTCACCTGCCGCGAAGCGGCTGAGTAACCGGGGGTGAAAAATCGAAGCGAAGCGAAGATTTTTTACCCCCGGATTGCGCACAGGGAGAGGCAATCGACCCTGAAAGGGTCGCCGAGCGGCCTACTATGCCCACGCAACGACCGCAGTGGTTTTGGGAAACGACCGCAGTGGTTTTGGAAAACGACCGCAGTGGTTTTTGGAAACGACTGCAGTGGTTTTTGGAAACGACTGCAGAGGCATTGGAAAAGGATGCCCTTCGTTTTGGAAAAGGAAGGGCGTCGTTTTTGAAAAGGAAGGGCATCGTTTTCGTGGGGTGGGGCGGAGGTTTTTGCAAGAAAGGGGCGGGAAGTTTGCTGAAAAGGAAAAAAATGTTTACTTTTGCGGCGGCGGCAAGCGCGCATCTGCGGGGTTTCTCGACTGAACTGCGGGGGGGCTCGGCTGAACTGCGGGGTTTCTCGACTGAACAGCGGGGGTTCTTGACCGAACTGCGGGGTTTCTCGACCGAACTGCGGGGTTTCTCGACTGAACTGCGCAGCCCAAACATTGGATTGCTTCGCCCAAAACATTAAATTTTCTCGCCCAAACGTTGGGTGAATGGACCTCAAAAGCATTCGGATATGAAGATACTTTGCGCTGGATTGAACTATGCCGAACACAATAAAGAGCTCGGCGATGCGTTATTAGAGAAGGAGCCGGTGATTTTCCTCAAGCCGGAGTCGGCGCTGCTGCGCGCTGGGCTGCCGTTTTTCGTGCCCGACTGGGCGGAGCGCTTCGACTATGAGGCGGAGGTGGCGGTGCGCATTTGCCGGCTGGGCAAGGACATTGAGGAGCGGTTTGCCCACCGCTACTACGACGCGCTGACGGTTGGCATTGACTTCACGGCGCGCGACTTGGAGCATCGGCTGCGGGCCAAGAGCTTGCCATGGACGCTCTGCAAGAGTTTCGACCAGAGCGCGGCGGTGGGGCTGTGGGTGCCTGTGGAGGGGCTGGGCGACGTGCAGGACTTGCATTTCCGCCTGGCGAAGAATGGGCAGACGGTGCAGCAGGGCTGGACGGGCGACATGGTGCATGGCATTGACCGCCTCGTGGCTTTTTGCAGCCGCTTTTTCACGCTCAAGCATGGCGATATCCTCTTCACGGGGACGCCGGCGGGCATTGGGCCCGTGGCGGAGGGCGATGTGCTGGAGGGCTGGCTGGATGAGGTGAAGGTGCTGCAGGTGCGAGTGAAGTAGCGCGGATGGCTCAGTAAGATTTTTTCAACGAAAAAGGAAGGGATTTTGAACTTGAAACGATACCTTATATATATAATAATGTGTGTGCTGTGGGCGCAGGTGTCCATGGCGCAGACGTCGCGCTATGCGGAGCACAGCGTGCTGGCCGAGGGCAAGTGGGTGAAAATCCGCGTGAAGGAGGCTGGCGTCTATCAGCTCACGAGCAGCCAGTTGCGCAGCATGGGGTTCAGCAATCCCGACCGCGTGCGTCTCTACGGCCTGAATCTGGAGGTGCTGCCTGAGACGATGATTGAGAACATTGACGACGACCTGGTGGAATTGCCGCTGTGGCGCGCCGACGGCAAGGTGTTGTTCTATGGCCGCGGGCAGACGCAGTGGACGCTGAGCAGTGCTTCTTCGGCCACGGCGGAGTTCACGCATTTCAATAATCCCTATTCGCTCTACACCTATTACTTCCTGACGGAGGACAGCAGCGTGGAGCCCGCGGAGTTTGCGCAGTATGCCTACGAAGTGGGGAGCGACGCTGCCGAGCTCGATTACTTTCCCGACCACGCGCTGGTGGAGACTGATGCCTACAGTTTCCTGAACGCGGGGCGCACTTTCTTCGAAAGCTACGACTTCAGCAGCGGGAGCAGCCGCACCTACACGCTGAGCATGCCGGGCCTGAAGGGCGGCACGACGGCGAAAATGGCCATGCAGTTCTGCGCCGCCAGCAGCACCAGCACCAGTTCGCTCACGGTGGAAGTGAACGGCGAGACGCTTGGCACCATGAGTTTCAGCAAAATCGGCGGCTACGACTACGGCAAGCTTTCTGCCAAGACCTACAGCCTGTCGAGCCCTGCGGAGAGCAACAGCGTGAAGCTGACGCACAACCGCACGAGCGGCGTGAGCGGCCATTTGGACTACCTGCGCGGTTCCTACGTGAGGAACCTCGCCATGAGCGGCAATCAGTTGCTTTTCCGCCCTGCGCAGAGCGGCGACGTGAAGTTCAAGCTGACTGGCGCGACGAGCGAGACGGTGGTTTGGCACATCAACAAGGCGAAAGGCTGGGAGCAAGTGGCGGCCACGCTGAGCGGCACGACCCTCGAAGTGCCCTTCACCAGCGAAAGCACTTCTTCCACCACGTGGAAGGACGAGGAACTGGTGGCGGTGAACCCGTCGGCAACGTTCCCTTCGCCCACCACCATTGGCACCATTGAAAACCAAGACCTGCACGCGCTGCGCGACATCGACCTCGTCATCGTGGTGCCAGCAAGCGGAAAACTCACCGCCCAGGCGCAGCGGCTGGCCGACGCCCACGCGGAGGTGGACGGCATGACCTGCCAAGTGATTTCCGCTGACAAAATATATAATGAGTTCAGCAGCGGCACGCCCGACGCCACTGCCCTGCGCCGATTCATGAAGATGCTGTGGGACACCGCGAGCAGCGAAGAGACGCGGCCGCGCAACCTGCTGCTCTTCGGCGGATGCGTGTGGGACAACCGCCTCGTGACTTCCGCGCTGAGCGGCACGAATGCCGACGACCTGCTGCTCTGCTACGAGAGCGACAACTCGCTGAGCCACACCAACAGTTACGTGCTCGAGGAATATTTCGCGCTGGTTGACGACAACACCACGGGCAACGTGCTGACCATGAAGCCGCGGCTGGGCGTGGGACGCATCCCAACCACCAGCGCCAGCGAGGCGAAGGGCGTGGTGGACAAACTCCTCACCTACATCAACAATGAGCAGGTGGGCGCCTGGAAAAACACCATCTGCGTGCTTTGCGACGACGGCAACGACAACATCCACATGAAGGACGGCGAGGCAGTCATCAGCAGCACGTCGAAACTCTATCCCGACTACTACTACAAGCGCATCTACTGGGACACCTACGAGCGCCAGAGCACCAGCACCGGCAACCGCTATCCCGGCGTGGAAAGCGACATTGACAAGCAAATGCGCGACGGCGCGCTCATCATGAACTACACCGGACACGGCGCTCCGACGCAGATGTCGCACGAGAAAGTGCTGCTTCTGTCCGATTTCCAGGAATGGAGTTCGCCGCGCCTGCCGCTGTGGATTACCGCCGCTTGCGACATCGCGCCCTTCGACATGAACGAGGACGGCATCGGCCAGAGCGCGCTGCTCAACCCCAACGGCACCGCCATGGGCTTCATCGGCACCGCCCGCACCGTCTATTCCGGCCCCAACCGCACCATGAACGTGCAACTGATGAAGCACCTCTTCGGAAGCGATTCCTACGACCGCCAGTACACCATCGGCGAAGCCCTCGCCCTGGCCAAGTGCGACCTCATCAGCCAGAACTCGTCGAGCATCAACAAAGCCCATTTCGTGCTGCTCGGCGACCCCGCCATCCGCCTGCAAATCCCCACCTACAAAGTGGTTATCGACCAAATCAACGGCACCGATGCCGATGCCTCCGAGGCCGAGACCGTGAGCGCCGGAAGCAAAGTGACCGTGACGGGTCACATTGAGGACGAAGACGGCAACACTGCCACGAACTACAACGGCAGCGTCACCCCCACCATTTTCGACAACCTCGAGCAAATCACGTGCCTCAACAACCCCTACGGCGAGAGCAATGGCAACACCGACGAGACGCCGTACACCTTCACCGACCGTCCGCGCGTGCTCTACTACGGCACCGACACCGTGCAAAGCGGCCAGTTCACCTTCACGTTCCCCGTGCCGCTCGACAATAACTACAGCGGCGAGACTGGGCTCATCAGCCTCTATGCCGCCAATGCGGAGAAAACCATTGAGAGCAACGGCCAATTCACCAACTTCATCATCAACGGCACCAGCCAAACGCAGGCCAACGACACCGTCGGGCCCACCATCACCCTCTGGCTCAACACCGAAGACTTCCAGAGCGGCGACGTGGTGAACGAGACACCACTGCTCTACGCAACCATCTTCGACGAAGACGGAATCAACATGACTGGCAGCGGAGTGGGGCACGACATCACCCTTGTCATCGACAACCAGGAGTCGCTCACCTACAGCCTCAATTCCTACTTCACGCCTACCACAGGCGACTACCGCAGCGGCACCGTCACCTTTGTCATCCCCGCGCTGAGCGAAGGCTACCACACCCTCACCCTCCGCGCCTACGACGTCCTCAACAATCCCTCCACCGTCACCGTCGAGTTCTACGTCAATGTGGGCCAGAAACCCACCATCTACGACATGACTATCCAGTCGCCCAGCCAGCACGAGAAGGTTTTCACCATCCTCACCAACCGTCCCGGCTGCACGCTTGACATCGCCCTCGACGTCTATGACGTGGCCGGCCGCCACCTCTGGCGAACCACCGACACCGCCACTTCCGACACTGGCACCATCAGTTACACCTGGAACATGGACGGCACTGGCGCCCACCTCCCCTCCGGAGTCTATATTGTGAAGTGCGGCATCTCCTCCAGCGGCGGCCCAAGCGCCAACATCAACAAGAAATTCCTCGTCGCAGGCCGCGAAAAACAATAAACCGCGCCCTTCTGCGTTATTTATTCAGTACACAAAAAACCTATCCATAGCAATTCGCAACACGCAACAATGAAAAAGGCCATCCTCTTCTTCCTCCTCATCGCCGCCGCAAGCGCGCAGGCACAGGACGTGAAGAACCAACTCAACCCCGTCTATTATGGTGTAACCTCCCTCGCCATCGCACCCGACGCCCGCGCCGGTGCCATGGGCGACGTAGGCGCTGCCACCGACCCAGACGTCAACTCCCAATACTGGAACCCCGCAAAATACCCCTTCTGCATCAGCAAGGCAGGCGTTTCGCTCAACTACACCCCTTGGCTGCGCAGCATTGTCAGCGACATCGACCTCGCCAACCTCACCGGCTACTACCGCATTGGCGACTACGACGCCGTCAGCGCATCGCTCCGCTACTTCTCACTCGGCGAAGTCATTGCAGGATATGGCACCGACTTCAACGAAACCATCAAGCCCTACGAAATGTCAGTTGACGTCGCCTACTCGCGCATGCTCAGCGAAACATTCTCCGCTGCCGTCGCCCTGCGCTTCATCTATTCCGACCTGGCCTACAAAGCCGACGACGAAACTACCCCCGGCTCCGCATTCGCTGCCGACATCGCACTCTACCACAACGGCTACGTGACCATCGCACAGCGCGAAAGCCAGCTCGGATGGGGTCTGAACATCTCCAACATTGGCTCGAAAATCTCTTACGACGAAGGCAACACATCCGAATTCCTGCCCACCAACCTCCGCCTCGGCGCCTCGCTCATGGTGCCCATCGACGACTACAACGTCATCACCGTCGCCGCAGACGCCAACAAACTCCTCGTGCCCACACGCCCCACCATGGAGCAATACATCGAGGAAACCGGCGCAACCGAGGACGACTACTCCGGCTACACCTCCTGGCTCATGGACGCCGGTTACTACAACGTGTCGCCCATCAGCGGCATCTTCAAGTCGTTTAGCGACGCGCCCGGCGGATTCAGCGAGGAACTGCAGGAAATCAACTTCGGTGTCGGCCTCGAATACTCCTACAACAACAAATTCTTCCTGCGCGCCGGCTACCACTACGAGCACGAGAACAAGGGCAACCGCAAGTACTACACCCTTGGCGCAGGCTTCAAGATGAACGTGTTCAGCATCGACGCCGGCTACGTCATCTCCGCTTCGCAGAGCAATCCGCTCGACCAAACGCTTCGATTCTCACTCGCATTCGACATGGACGGCATCGCCGACCTCCTCGGACGCCGCAGATAAATTCCGCACCCCCTGCAGAAAACGAAGGGCATCCTTTCCGGAAACGAAGCGCTTCCTTTTGAAAAACGAAGGGCATCGTTTTCGAAAACGAACGCCTTCCTTTTCCACAGGCGCCAAAGCAAACCCGTAAACACACCAGCAAGACTATGACACGCATCGGCATGGGATTCGATGTCCACCGCCTCGTGGAAGGCCGCGACCTCTGGCTCGGCGGCATACGCATTCCCCACACCCTCGGCCTGCTCGGGCACAGCGACGCCGACGTTCTCATCCACGCCATCTGCGACGCCCTGCTCGGCGCCGCCAACATGCGCGACATCGGCTACCACTTCCCCGACACCGCGGGCGAATATGAGAACATTGACAGCAAAATCCTCCTCGGCCGCGTGGCACAGATGCTCCGCCAGGCCGGCTACGAAATAGGCAACATCGACGCCACCGTCTGCGCCGAAAGGCCCAAAATCAACCCCCACATCCCCCAGATGCAGCAAACGATGGCCGACGTGCTGGGCATTTCGCCCGACCAAATCTCCGTGAAGGCCACCACCACCGAGCGCCTCGGCTTCACGGGCCGCGAAGAAGGCATGGCCGCCTACGCCGTCGCCCTCATCGAAAAGCAGGCGTAGGAAAGCCCCACCCCGGCCCTCCCCAAAGGAAAGCCCCACCCCGGCCCTCCCCAAAGGGGGAGGGTGACTAACTAACTAACTAACCCATACCATAAGTACACATATATAAATACACGCGCGCGTGGTACATTCTTCTCCCCTCCCTTTTTGGGGAGGGGTAGGGGGAGAGGCTCCTTACTTATTTACCCCCCCCCCAATTTCATCATGTAAACCCCTATGTTTCACACATTTTCCTCGGCGGTTGAAACGAAAAGCCAGAGGAGCGTATGTGAGGTGCAAGATTTTTGCTAACTTTGCAAGCGATAAGTTGTTCTTTCACTTAATTCAATCATTACCATACTATTGACCCCGGGCGCTACAGGCTTACCCTTCCCCCCTAAAGACCACCAAGAGAGAGTTAGCGAACCTGCCTGTGCGGCCCCGTAAAACTTCCCAAAGCGATGAAATTATTGATTACTACACGCGATGAGATGCGTGTCATTGACCTCGACAGGGTCTATTACCTGCAGGCCAGTGGCAACTACACCGATTTCCACTACGACGATGGCAGCGTGCGCAGCGAACTGATGTTGCTGAGCGACGCCATGGACGCCGTGGAGGAGGTCTATGCGCGTGACCCTCAGGCAAATCCGTTCCGCCGCGTGGGCCGCAGCTATGCCGTCCACATGGGCAAGGTGGAGAGCGTGAACTCCCGCCAGGGCCAGTTGATGTTCGACAGCAAGGCGATTGCGCCCCTTTCCTTCTCGAAGAATCTGCTGAAGGAGGCGCGCCAGATGCTGGCCGGATGGATTCAGAGCGAGCAGGTGTAGCGCCCGCTGCAGGCGGTTTGCCCCAGAGGCTTCCCACCTTACATACCGTAAAAATTTTTCTGTTTCGCATGCAATTTCTTTAACAAAAGGAGTTGTATGTGGACTTTTTTGTGTAAATTTGCAACCGAAATGGTGCGAGGCGCTTTGCGGCTGGCACCAGAAATGCGGAATGATGAACCAAACAAGATAGGTCACAAACCATGAAAACCTATGTAATTCCACAGATGCGCGAGGTTTGCCTCGACATGGACAAGCGCATTTTCGACCTGGTTGGCGGCGACACGCAAGGCGACGCCGAACAACTGGGCAAGAAGCGCGGCGGCACCGCGGCCACGGAGACGAGCGACAAGAACGCCTGGACCAGCGGCCTGTGGTGACCACTCCTTATTTATATATATAGGCGACGGACTGCCCGAGGCGGTCTGCGTGCTTGTGCGTTTGTATGTGAGACACTGAGAGGAGTGAGAATCTCGCGGCAAGTGTGAAGTAACAAAGACCCTGAAGGGGTCGTGCGCGAAGCGCCTGAACTAACCGGGGGTGAAAAATCGAAGCGAAGCGGCGATTTTTCACCCCCGGATTGTGGATGCGAGGGGGAAACGACCCTGGAGGGGTCGCCGAGCAACATGCTATGTCAAGTAGGCAAGTGCGCTCACTCGGCGACCCCTCCAGGGTCGGGAGATAGAGAGATGTCGCCCTATCCGAGGGTGAAGTCTCGCTGGCGCTCGACTATCACCCCCGGTTAAGTAATCGCTTCGCGAACGACCCTTTCATGGTCATAGTTACTATACATCCGCTGCCGAGGTCCTTGCCCTTTCAGGGTCTTATAAGTTCATGAGTTTATAAGGCTGTGAGGTTCATCCATCAGTTTGCCGCTTTCATCAAGCAAAGCGGGGGTGCGTTTCCAGCGTAAAGGTGCTGGAAACGTTTCATTTACGTGCTGGCGCGTTTCGTCATGCTAATCTCTTGTTTTCACACGAAACCGCATTTTTTGAGTATCAATATTGCATAATTGTGCGTAACTTTGCAACCGAAGAAGAATGTCCGTGCGGCAGAGTCCTTTGGCAAGAGGTGCAACTTCCTGATGCAAAAATCAAGCGGAAATGAGCCTTAACCATAGGAAAAACGGGATTTGAGAAGCACATTCGGAAGCAAGGAAACGAGAAAAACAAACAATCACACAATTATTATTTTATAAACCATGAAACACTTTACTCAGAAAGTGGCGCTCATGCTCACATTGGCTTTCATCGCCATTGGCGCAAGCGCTCAGCTCCCAGTCACGGGAACCTACAAAATCAAGAATGCCAGCACGGGTAAGTACGTGCAGCTGCAGGGCAAGTACTATGCCAAGCCCAATGCCGAGGCATCTGCTGCTTCGGAAGTAGGCGTTGGCGTGGGCTACCGCACGGGCGACGGCACCTACAAGGTGTACAGCCTCTCGGGCGAGTACGGCGGCACCGACATCGAAGTCTATAGCTACGTGGCCAAGGCTACGGCCAAGGTTTACGACCTGGCTTACAAGAAGTTCGTGCAGCTCTGCGAGGAGTACAACGGCAAGACAGTGGATATTAACGGCTCGAGCATGACCATCAGCGCTGACGAGGATTTCATCAACCTCACCACGCCGATGATTGACAGCGTGCTCACCTGCTATTCCGACGCATACGCCTACGCTACGCTGGAACTGAGCAACAACAGCGGCGACACCCTCACCACCGTGGGCGGAACGACCGACGTTTACCTCAAGGCCACTATCCCCAGCGTGCCCAACAGCGTGGAGGCAGCCTACCAGTGGTACGTGAAGAAGCACAGCGAGAGCAGCTATCCCGCCAACGCTTGGCTCTGGGCCAAGAACAAGGTGAAGGAATACCTGAACAGCAAGGACAACCAGACCGACGCCACGCTGAAGAATGCCGTGCTCAACAACATTGACGGCATCGACTGCGGCACCACCTACTACCTGGTGGCAGAGAGCGACGGCACCTTCGGCTACAGCACCAGCAAGAGCGACGCTGCAAAGTGGACCATGGAGCTCGTGGAGGCCAATCAGGACAACCTCATCAGCGGCCAGTACAGCATCCTCAACAAGGGCACCAACAAGTATGTGAAGTATGTCACTTCCTACGACGCCGCTCCTTCGCTGAGCGCAACCAACAAGCAGGCGCTTGCAGCTGCCAAGGCCAACGGCAGCGCGCTCTTCACCGTGGAGTTCGGCAAATATGACTACCGCTTCCCCAACGAATATCAAATCACCTCGCTCAAGGGCACCGCTGAAGACGGCACCGAGCAGGACGTGGTTGAGCTCATCGACCTCGGCATGGAGAAGACTTGGGAAATCGTGAGCGAAGTGCTCGACAACAACAAGGACAACGAGTACCTCGTGAAGGTGATGAACAAGCTCGGCCTCACCTACGACCAGGTGAAGGAAGACGTGAAGACTGCTTTCGACATCATCGACATCCGCTACGCCAACATGAAACTGGTGGACAACCAGGACGGCACCGTGTCGCTCTACGTGTTCTTCCCCGAAGTGCCCGAATTCTGCCAGGAAATGTTCAAGGCACTGAAGGACATGGAAGTTTGGGAATGGTGCAAGGAGAAAATCTACGCCTGGTTTGAGGAGCACAAGGACAACCAAACGGCTGCCAACCTCATCAAGCTCGTGCTCGAAGACAAGCACCTGGAGAACGTGAACCCCGGCAATGCCTACTTCCTCAGCGCTGACAACGACGGCGAAGGCACTTTCGCCTACGTAGAAGTTGCCGACGAGACCTTCTGCCAGACCGAAGGCCAGCACACCTTCACCCTCAGCGACAACGAGAAGTGGCAGCTCACCGAAATCGTTATCAATGGCGGCGACTACGCCGGATACTTCCGCGTGAAGAACGCTGGCACCAGCAAGTATGTTCAGGTGCTCAGCCCCTCCGACGCCAAGCCCAACTACGACATCGACCACGAGGCAGCCGGCCAGGTGATGCGCCTCGACGTGGCTGAAGGCAAGGTGACCACCCTGCGCAGCCAAGGCGTGGACGTTTGCAACTACATCAGCATCGCCACCGACAGCATCAATGCCTACAGCGGCGCATTCATCAAGGCTGTTTTCGGCAGCGAGAACGCAAGCCTGCAGAAACTCGCCGACAAAGTCATCGCCGGATACAAGGAAGAATGCTACCTCAGCGTTTCTCCCGCTTGGATGACGGGCTACACCGCTTATGCTGAAGACACCACCTACGTGACACTCAGCGCCAAACTGCCTGCCTTCGACATCCTCGCCGACGGCGTGAGCGACATCGTCAATGGCACCGACGCCACCGACATCGACGCACTCAACCAGCTGGCAAAGAAGCACCCCGCCTACTTCACCTTCGACAGCAACAACAAGGTGTCGGGCATCAATGAGGGCGCCATCTGGAACTACATCCTCAACCACCTCGACCTGAGCGCAGTGAGCACCACCTTCGACGGCTACTGGCAGAACAACAAGAGCAGCCTGAAGCCTGGCATGACCTACTTCCTCACCGCTGACGAGGACGGCACCTTCGGCTACATCGACGCAACCGAAGTGGCCAGCGCACCCACCGCTGCCGTTTGGCACCTTGAGGAGGTTGGCACCGAAAGCGACAACTACTTCGGCGTGAGCGTGCTCACCGACCCCACCGTTGAGAAGGACGGCAAATACTACGCAACCGGCTATTTCGACTTCCCCTACACCATTCAGGACGGTCAGGCATACACCGTGACCGAGTGCAACGAGAGTGGCTGGCTCCTCGTTGAGGCCATCGGCCAGAACGTGCCTGCACAGACCCCCGTGATGCTTGAGTTCAACGCAGGCACTGACGCCAGCGGCAACAAGCTGCTGCCCAGCGACGAAGACTTCAGCATCAGCGCAAAAAACATCCTGAAGAGCAACTCCTACACCGCTCCGTGCGTGAAGAACATCGGCGGCAACGAGGTGACCTACACCATCAACGGCGCCAACTTCTTCGAGGCCGCTAAGCCCGACTCGCTCATCGGCGAGAACGGCGACACCCTCCACGTGCGTGTCCTCGACGTCTGCGGCGATGACAACGTGCTTGGCTTCTGGGAGAACATCGCAACCACCTTCCCTGGCAACAAGGCATTCGTGCTCGTGGAGAAGAGCGTGCTTTCTGAAGGCGCATTCCCCGAGGAGGAAGAAAGCGAAGGCGACGGTGACGGCGTGAAAGGCAATGCCATCAACTTCGGTGGCGAAACCGCTATCAGCAGCGCAACCACGGGCGAAAGCAAGTACGTGGTGAAGGACGGCAAGACCTACGACATGCAGGGACGCCAAGTGGCACGACCCACCACCGGCCTCTACATCATCAACGGACAGAAAGTGTTTATCAAGTAAAGCAACAACATTATGAAGAAGACATATCAAGAACCCTTGTGCGAGCAAGAAGCGCTCGACGTTGACCTTCCCGTTTTCACTGAAGGCCTCAATACCGTAGCTACGGGCGGTGGTGACAAAGGCAACACCGGCCGCCCTCGCGCAGGCATTAAGGAACGCGACGACGAGCAAGAGGGCGATGCCTGGACCGAAGGCCTCTGGTAATCCTCTCTAAGACTTCAGAACGGGGTGACTGCCCAACCGCTCCCCTGAGCAGGCCAGCAGCCACCCCGTTTTCTTTTACCCAAACACAATCACGACAAGAAAATGAAACATACATTACTCAAAACCATCCTCGCCGCATTCGCACTCTGCACCGCCGGACAAACCATGGCGCAGTTCACGGAGGCTGGCTGGTATCGCGTGCACAATGGTTACACCAAGCGCTACGTAAGTATTGTGGGAACGACTTGCACTACGGGTCTCAACAATACCAACGCATCGGGTTTCTATGGATGCATTAAGATGCAGCAGGGCGCAGTGAAGGGCGCTTACCAAGACAAGGCAGACTCCCTTTTCATCTCCGACCCGGGCACCATTATCTATATCCCCAACATCGGCAGTACCCCGCTCTATGCGCAGGGTGTCAATACGAAAAGCCTGACTGGATACAATGCAACAGTGGAGACATCGACCAAAACGTTCAAGGGTTATGAAGACATGCAAGCCTACACGGCGGCTCTGTCAATGCTCTTTTTCAAGTTCTACCTCCAAGATTACCAGGGTTTCGACATCAGCAAAGATGAAGCCAGCGAAGGTTTCCCTTATTGGTGGATTGAACCCGTGACCGAGGCAAACATCGACACCTATTACTTCGGTGTGAAGCCGCTCAATGAGAATGTGAAAGACCCCGATGGTTACTACTGGACCACGCTCTGCTGCGACTTTGCCTGCAAGATTCCCGCAGACGGCGGCGTAGTTGGCGCATATACCGTGAAGGAAATCACCACCGAGGATGGCGTGAACTACGCAAAGCCCGTACTCGCTTATTCGCCTGGCGAAGAAATCCCCGGTGCAACGCCTGTGCTCATCAAGTGCAAGTACCCTTATGCTTCGGGCAACAAACTCATTCCAACGGGAACGCCAGCGCATTATAAGAAGAACAATATTGATGCTCCCGTTGAGTCTGGCGACTTCCCGCTGAAGAAAGACCTTCTGCGCGGCAACTACTTCGGTCAATACCAGAATCCCTCCACCGAGTGCTGGCCTAACAGCAGTTCTTACACCGAAAAGACCTACACCGCCGAGTACGCCACGCAGCACGACCAGTCCACCATGCGTGTGTTGAACGTGAACAGCAAGGGCGTGATTGGCTTCTACAAGATGTCGTCCGACGTGGAATACATGAGCGCCAACAAGGCATGGCTCGACATCTCCAGCCTCTCCAGCAACGGCGTGAAGGGCAGCGTATATATCGACTTCTCCGACCTGGCAGACGACATCCGTGAGGTGGAGGCAGAGCCCGTGCAGCCCGTGCGCCAAGGCATTTACGACCTGAGCGGACGCCGAGTGGAAACACCCGAGCACGGCCTCTACATCATCGACGGAAAGAAAGTGTACATCCCCTAAAAATCCCTGCGCAATGAAGAAAAGATATATCACTCCCGCCACCGCACGCCGCGCACCCCTCTCCATGGCCGCCCCACTGTGCAGCAGCAAAAGTTGGGTCGTAGGCGGCGATGACGACGAAACAGTAGGCGGACAAGGCGTCAAGCGCCGTGGCAACGACCAGCAGGAAGAAGAACTCCCGCCCGAGGAAGTGGCCGACGCCTGGAAAACCAACAGCCTCTGGTAAGACAACCACGCACAAAAGAACCGCGAGCAGAAACCTGCCCGCGGTTCTTTTTGTGCAAAGCCTCTCCCCCTGCCCCTCCCCCAAAAGGGAGGGGAGCCCCACGCGCGCATATATATAATAAGGTATACCTACACTATCGCTCTGCATTGACCCTGAAGGGCAAGAACCAGCGACCCGTAATCACCCTGAAAGGGTGACAAGCCACGCAGTGGCTAAGTAACCCCGGGTCATGGGAGCGAGCTTGCGAGCGATTCGACCCGGGGTGTTCGTCTGTGGCGAGACTTGGGCTATAATGCTCCGGAACATGTGTAGGAGCTCGGCCGACAGGCCGATGGGCACTGCATGCTGCGGGCAATTGTTAATTGCTAATCAAAAAAACTGACGCTTTGAAACATCTTTTTCACGTCAATGAAACAATTTCTTGAAGAAAACTTAACATATTTTGTTAGGTTTTCTCATTTTTTTGTATCTTTGCAATCTGAAGTACAGTGCGAACTCGTGCGCAAAGCACGACTGCGACTTTGGGCTGGCCTCAAAGAGATGATGATGCGCCCCCTCGGCGGACGGGGCAGGGAAGTGGCTCAGGCTCAGCGCCTTTTCACCATGTAACGCTAAACCGACAACTAAAACAACGACATAAACAGACACAGAGGAACGATGAAAAAAAACTATTCCGCACCCCAGATGCGTCTGCGCCCGGGCCTGCTTGCTACGCTGATGGTGAGCGGCAGCCAGAGCCCGTTTGCCGACGGCAAGGAGCGCCGCGCCTTCGATGGCGACGACGGCGAACAAGCAGGCGCCAGCACGGGCATGGGCATCACCAAGAGCCTTTGGTGAGTGCCTGCGCCTTTCGCTTTCCAAAAAACGATGCCCTTCGTTTTCGGAAAGGATGCCCTTCGTTTTCGGAAACGATGCCCTTCGTTTTTGCAAAGGAAGGTCTTCTTTTCCCAAAGCGAGCGCAAAACCTAAACTAAACAAGAACAACTCAAGAAATATCGACAAGAAAATGAAAGACTTCTACCAAAACCTCCGCAGCGCTTTGGTGGTCATGCTGGTTGGCCTGGCCGCACTGGCGCAGGCGCAAAACGTGACCATCAGGCCGAAAAACGGCACGCTGCTCCCCAACAAATCGACCAGTTCGGGCGGACAAAGCAGCAAAGTGGGCTTCAACAGCGGCCTCTTCTCGCTGTGGCACCACAACCAGCTGGAGCTCACCCTCACCACCAGCGATGCCGCCGAGCTTACTGACGATGGGTTGCTCAAAACGCACAACAACAACATGACTTGCCGCGGCGACAGCAGCTACCTGACCATCGTGGACAAGTACACCGACGGCGTGTTCATCAGCCTGGCGCTGCCCAACGGCTACCGCATCACCGGCTACAACTTCGTCTTCACCTACCACGACGCCAGCAGCGTTTGCTGCACGTCGTACAGCATGACCGTGGGCAAATACGACTACGTGTTCTGCGAGATGGACGGCAGTTTCAGCGAGGTGAAGAACACTTCGACCCTCGCCACGAGCGACACGCAGGCCCAGCTGCAGCGCACCAGCCTGAGCGAGGACGACATGGGCAACAACCTCTATTTCAAGCTCTACACCGAGGACGGCAGTTTCTCCGACAGCGGCACCGAACTCGTGGCCATCGACCTGCTCTATGCCGAAGTGACCTTCACGGCCAACGAGGGCTACGACGTGAACGTGGCGCCCGCAACCACCTTCTCCGAGGGCGTGAGCTACGTGGAAGTGCCTTTCGCCACCGGCAAGATGGACGTGGGCGTCATTCAGCAGCAGAGCGACCGCCAGTCCTACACCTACAGCAACGTGGAGGACCTGAGCGCCAACATGCTCTTCTACGAGCAGGCCAGCGTTGACGAAAGCCTCGACATGGATGCCCGCACGGTGGGCACCGCCACGGGCAACAAGACCATCTACGGCTACACCGGCACCGACGGCTACAACTACTTCAAGGTGGCCAGCGGCAACACCTACTTCGTGGAGACCCCGGTGGAGGCAACCATCAGGAGCGCCAGCGAAGAAGGCACCGCCATCCCCATGCACTACCGCATCACTGGCGCCACTTTCCACTTCAGCAGCGCCTACAACACCACGGTGGAAACCACGGGGACGGTGACGAAGATTTATGTTGCCAGCGGCGGCGGTGGCGGCGGTAAAAGTTCCTCTTACTACTACCTGAACTGCAGCAGTGAGGGCACGCTGAGCTACAGCACCACCGACGGCACCAACTGGAACATCGACGACAGCGGCCATATCTATTGCACCGTGAGCGGCACGACCTATTATATTGTAGGCACGACCTCCTCCATTGGCACGACTAATGACGTAAATGGCGCTACGGCATTCACCGCATACGGCACCAGCTCAACCACTTACTACTACATCACCAGCGGCTACTCCAAGTATTACATTGGTTACAGCGGTGGCGGAGGCGGTGGCGGTCACGGTGGTGGCAGCTCTACATCCTATACGCCTGCCATGAGCACCAACAAAGCCGCTTACGTTTCCACCACCACTAGTACGACCACGGAAGAAATCGCCGGCACCTTGCCCGCCTACACCGCCACGGTCTATGGCAAGGACGGCACGACCGTTGCCCAGACCGTCAGCGTGGATGAGAACGGCACCGAGACCGTCACGCTCGAAGGCCTCAACAACGACGCCGTGAAGTTTGAAGTCAGCGGCGAAGCACTCGTCCGCGTGGACCTCACCATCGAGTCGCTCAACCCCTACATCAACGAGATGAGCGTGGTATGTCTCGATGTGGAAGGCACGGGTCAGGGACTTTCCATTACGCAGAAATTCACCAGCGACGACTTTGAAGTGGGCGGCGGCGACTTCTATTTCAACCTGCCCGACATCTGCGAAGGCGACGCTGTGGAAATCCACTTCGGCGACCTCTACAGCACCTACGGCGACGACACCTACTACACCGGCACGCAGAAGCAAACCGACAAGAACGCACGCTACGGTTATGTTGGCAGCGACTACTTCAACCTCTTCGACGGCACCACCAACAACATCTACAACAATGTTGCCGAGGCTGCCGACCACGACTACAAGGACAAAGTGTATGTGACAACCGTGGGAGACAAGTACTACAAGTTCAACAACGCCTCCGAGTGCAACGTCAATGGCGGCTACCTCACCGAATATTTCTTCACCATTGAGAAATATAAGGAAGACGGCGGCAACCTCAAGACGGTTTACTTCCCCTACGTTCACGAATACTTCGTGGACGATACCGCCTACGTGTTCACCACCGACGAAACGCGCTACAACATTGCTCCGACCACTGGCACGCAGCACCGCTACTATGCTTACTACCAAATCGGTCTGCACGTGAATGCTGAAAGCGGCACGCCCGAAGTGACCCTCACGAAGATTTACAACGAAGGCGAAACCCTCAACACCGACGTGGAGAGCCCGGCCTACTACGGCGCACGCGTGGAAGTGAACTCCGACACACGCCACGCCTGCTTCTCCGACAACGGAACCATTTGGAAAGCCATCAAAGCTGCAGCAGGCGACATCGACCTCAGCCAGCTGCTCTACCTCGACTTCAGCCAAATGGTGGGCGTGCTCGAAATGGACTTCAGCAACGTGGACGAAAGCTCCATTGACGCTTCTGACTTGGAAGATGATGAGAAGGAAAAGGCAAAGGCAGAACTGGCCGAGAACAAGCAAAACTACATTCCTCTCTCAGAAATGCGCAAGGAACTCTCGCCCAACGCCATCATCTTCATGCCTTGGAAGCAGACCTACGAAGACGACAACTTCGTGACCCTGACCGATGAAACCACTGGCACCTTTGCAGCCAACAAGAACATCGTGCTCACCGACCAGTCCGCCTTCTACAACCCCTACGACTTCACCATGGGCAGCGGATACTACGGCAAGTACACCCGCGGCATCACTGCCAAGAACGGCACCGTGACCAACGCAACCCTCATGATTCCCTTCTCCGTGAACGTGACCGAAGGCAAGCACACCAACGCTGACGGCAGCACCATCACCTTCTACCAGATGCAATCAGAAAACTGCATCTCCGACGGTGAACTGGAAGACGGTTATGAATACAACATCGGCGACTACCTCGGCGGAAACGAAGGCGAAGACTTCCTCGAGTACGTGCACTTCGAGGAGATTGAAGACGCCAACACCACCCCCAACATGGCCTACTTCGTGCAAGTGGACGGCTACAGCGACAGCTCATCGTCCTTCGCCATCGCACAGCCCGGCGCCACATTCTACAACACCACCGCCCACCTGCAGCAACCACAGCTTGAGGGCAACACTTCCACCGGAACCTACACGGAAACCAGCGAGGACGGCGAATCAACCACGACCAGCGACATCACATTCAAGCAGTACGGCACATACAGCGGATACATGCTCCCCAAGGCAGACAACGACATCTACTACTTCCAGAAGAACAAGTTCGTCAACTCTGCCAACCTCAGCAGCGCCTACAACTACGTCTATCTGCTCCCCTTCCGCACCTGGTACCTCGCCTCTGGCGATGGCAGCAGCGCCAAGAACCTGCTCAACCTCGGCGTAATTCTCGCGCCCAACAACAGCGGTGAAGGCGCAACACGCATCACCCAGACCGCTGCCAGCCAGCCCGACCTCGCCGTCATGCCTGGCACCGGCACACTCACCCTCGCTGCCACAACCGCACAGCGCGTGGACATCTACACCGTGGCCGGACAGCGCGCCGCCAAAGTCACCCTCGCTGCCAACAGCCAGAAGACCATCGCCCTGCCCGCCGGCATCTACGTGGTCAACGGACAGAAGATGCTCGTGAAGTAAACACAGCGCAGGTTTGCGAAGTAACACAGCAATGCCTGTGAAGAAACACAGTAAGTACCCCAAAAAGAAGTAAATTTCTTTTCATTTTTGCAAATCAGAGGTGGGAAGGTGCCCCGAGCACCCTCCCACCTCGCCTTTTTATGCCCTTCGCCCTGCGCTTAGTCACCCCTCCCTTTTCGGGGAGGGGCAGGGGGAGAGGCTTCTTCTCATTATTATATATAACGCGCGCGCGAGGATAACCCTCCGGCATGAAGTTTTTTTGCATTGAACTTGAAAAAAAGCGGTGAAAAGTTTTGCCGGTTGGGAAAAAGTGCGTACCTTTGCACTCGCTTTCGGAAAAAA
>Ga0065709_1000038_pt1 | contig 18799 bp, 8 predicted proteins | sample Hoacrofraction14_2_FD_59096 | JGI IMG/M metagenome (GOLD analysis project Ga0065709, IMG submission 59096) | Hoatzin crop microbial communities from Cojedes, Venezuela, sample from fiber fraction 14 v1 | ecosystem: Host-associated > Birds > Digestive system > Esophagus > Crop | place: Venezuela...
GGGTAGGGTGTTATACTGCACGCAGTAGCGCTCAAGTTCCTTGATTTTTTGTTCAAAGCGCCGGGTCTCTTCGTCCTCGCCCAGCACAGCAATCACCGACCCACGTGCCGCGATGCGCAACTTAGGAAACAGGTTGCGAATCAGCTGCATGTTGGCATTATTCACCCCATAGAAACTCACGGGGTCGGCCTTATCAATGATAACGTGTCGTTCAATCATAGGGGCAAAGTTACTGCAAACTCCACGAAAAAACAACCCCTGCCCCCTTTTTTACTGGAAAGCGGTGTGGGAATCGACGGGGGCGGCGTAGATGGTCAAGAAGATGTCGCGCAGGACGTCGGGCTCGTCGACTTGGGCGCGTGCCATGGCGGCGTCGAGGTGAGCCACAAAGGCGGCGCGGTCGCTGTCGCTGTAATGGTCGCGGTAGCGTTGCTGGCCGTAGCGCATGTCGTGAGCGATGTAGTTGTTGGGCGTGAGACGGTAGCCGGCGATGATGCGCTGGTCGAGCAGATTAGCCACCTCGCGGTGATATTGCGTGGTGGGCAGGTCGTTGAATGCCAGCAGGTCGTCGCGCGTGATGGGTTTCCCGAAGGCGAGGTGCACGCGGCCCTTGGGTGCCACGATGCCCGTGAGGATGCTGTTGAGGTCCTCGCCCGGCTTCTTGACGTAAGGCGCGGTGCGCGACTGGTAGAGTTCGATGGCTTTGAGCAGGTCGCAGGGTTCCCACTCATAGCTGATGGTTGTGGGCACGATGTGCAACTCAGCTAGCGCAGCGATTTTGTCCTCGGGCTTGCTCATGGCAAACATCTTGATGATGCCCTGGTCGGTGCGGTCGCTACCGTCCTTGGTGCGGCCATTGCGTTGCGCAATCCACACCGACTCGTGCCGCTCGGTGATGTCGTAGCGGATGTAGCGCGACAGGTGCAGGCTGCTGCGGTAGAAATCGCGCATGTTGCCGCCCCGCTCGACGCGGAACATCTTGTTTGACTTCCCCACATCGATTACCGTGGGGTGACTCATCAAGTTGGCGCCAAAGGTGATTTCGGTCGTCTCGTGACCGGCGTCCACAATCATCAGCTGCAGCAGGCTGGCATCGAGCATGATGTCGCGGTGATTGGACACAAACACATATCGCTCCTCAGTCGACAGGTTCTCCAGGCCGCTGGTGGTCATCTGGGTGATGCTGCGGGCAATCACTTGCTCGTTGACGCGCCGCATCACCGTGAGCTGGAAATCGTGGGCCGTGGTGAAGCCTTTCACCATCTCGCGCACCTCGTCGAGCGGCTTGTCGGGGTAAACCCACGAGGCGAGCAGCGGGAACGCCTCGCTCTGGGCAATGCGCTGCATCGCGGCGGGTATCTCGGCGTCGGTATAGGGACGTATGTCGTCAAATTCGGCGGGGAAGTCTTTCATAATCGCTTGTGTATTAGTTTTTTAAGCGTTTTTATTCTCGCGGCGATGGTCGATAAATTTCACGGGCTTGCGACTCTTGGCGGGGAAATTGATGCGATGCACCTCGTCGACGGGGAGCGTCACGATGCGTGGCGTCACGCGCAGACGCGCACGGAAGCGGTCCTTTAGGTCCTTGACGCGCTCCTCGGGGTTGGTCACCTCGCCCTTGAAGCCCACCTTGACGACCACATCGTCGGTGCCGCTGTCGCTCACGCCCACCTCGATGACGTAGTTCTCGATGTAAGGCGTGTTGTCGAGCACATCGTTGATGGCGGGCGGGTAGAGGGTGGTGCCCTTGAGTTTAATCATGTTGTTCTTGCGGCCCACGAGCGGCGTGAGGCGGTAGGACCAGCGGCCGCACTTGCACTGGTCGACCACACGCGCTGCCATGTCGCCCGTGCGGAAGCGCAGCAGCGGCATTGCCTCCACACCCAGCGTGGTCACCACGATTTCACCCACCTCGCCGTCGGGCACAGGCAGGTCGTCCTCGCCAATGATTTCGACGATGATGAGTTCGGGGTGAACGTGGCCGCCGCAGCCGTAGGGGCACTCGGCAAAGGTCGCGCCCATCTCGGTCGACGAGTAGGTGGCAAACAGCTGCACCTCGGGCCAGCGCTCGTGGATGCGTTGTCCCAGCAAATTGAGCTCGAAATTCTGGTCACGCAAGCCCTCGCCGATGCCGATGATGCGTTTCACGCTGCAATTGTGGTAGTCGATGCCGTGGTCCTCGGCCCACTGGATGAGCCGCAGGATGAACGATGGCACGCACATGATGGTGTCGGGGTGGATGCGCCGAATCGTGTCCCACTGCAACTCGGGGATGCCGTTGCCCACGCGGATGATGCTCGCGCCCATCTCGCGGATGCCCAGGAAATAAGCCAATCCCGCCATGAAGCGCTTGTCGATGGTCGTCATCAACTGCAAGATGTTGCCCGGACGCAAGCCTGCTGTCTCAAACGACTTCTTCTCGTTATAAGCCAGACGTTGCAGGTCCTTTTCGCTGCAGCCAAAGGTCACCGGGTCGCCCAGCGTCCCCGACGTGGTGATGTAGTCCACAATCTTGGCTTTGTCGCAACACAGGAATTCCTCGTTAAAGAGCTGCAGGTCTTTCTTTTGCGTGAATGGTATCTTCACCAGGTCCTCGATGTGGCGGATGCGGTGAATGTCGATGCCATAGCTGGCGAACATGCGCTGGTAATAGCGCGAGTGGGCGGCGAGGTACTCAAGCGCCTCGGCCAACCGCTTTTCTTGATAGGCTTTAATCTCGTCGGGTGTGCAGAACTCGATGTCGTTATGTGCCAAATTTTCTTTACACATATTTTATATATATAGGTTTTGATGTTGACTAATGGATGATGCCGTGCTCGCGCAGCCACGCGATGAAGCGCGGTAGCCACGGTGCCTTGCTGCTGCCGACCCCGAAGCCGTGCCCGCCCTGCTCATATTGCAGGTACTCGTGGTCTTTGCCCGCGGCGGTGAGCGCCGAGTCGAGCATGGCGGCGTTGTGCCAGTCGACCACGCGGTCGTCGAGGCAGTTGACCAGGAACACGGGGACGTTGATGCGCGCCGCCTGCCGCTCGAGCGACAGCTGTGCCCGCAACGTGGTGTCGCCCATGCTGTGGCCGCCATTCAACCCGCGCACCGAGCGACCATGGGTCCACTGCGGGTGCGTCATCGTCACCACGGGATAAATCGACGCCACAAACGCTGGCGATGCACCCTGTGCGCCCGCAACGGCGCTCCATGCCGCCAAATGTCCGCCAGCCGAGAAGCCCATGATGCCCACGCGGCTNCTGTCGATGCCATATTGCCCCGCGTGACTGCGTACCCACCGCAGCGCTTGCTGCGCATCGTCGAGCGGGTCGGTCACCTTGCGGCTGCTCAGCAGGCCGTGGTGAAAGATAAACCGCCACACGCCCGCCGTGCGATAGTGCAGCACAAAGGCNGTGATGCCTTGCTGTGCCAGCGCNGTNGCCACCTCCACGCCCTCGGTCTTCTTGTCGAGCCAAAAGTAGCTGCCGCCGGGGCACACGACCACCGNNGCCCCCGTGGGTTGCGCGGGAACGTAGGGCGTGAGCGTCACCCCNTGAGCCTTCACGCTCGTGCCGTCCCACAGGTGCACAGCTCGTNCCCACGGTCACCGCNTGCTCGCCCGCCCACATCGTGAGCGTGGCAACCAGCANCAACNTGAGCCAGCCGAGTCGCAGTGTATCGAGGTGTTTCATGCGGTGGTNAAGGTGAGGTTTTGTGGAACGTGAGCCAGGTGCAGCGCAATCTCGCGNCCCGTGGGCGAGGTGAGGTGCGCACGCACGTTGAGTTGCGGATGCGTCAGGGCTGTGAGCAGTGCCAGCTCGCCCTGCCCGTTGTCGGTGATGTCGATGGTGTCGCCCACGAGGTGGCCCGCCGTTGCCTCGCGCACTTGTTGGGCGCAGTTGCCCGTGTTGCGCAGCANCGTGTTGCANGCCTTCTCCACGTCGCGNCCCTTGTAGAGGTACTGATGTTTCACCCACGANGCCCAGTAGTCGACGGTCTCGATNTCGNGCGACAGGTGGTCATATTGCGCAATCATCTGCTGGCGGATGACGCGCGCGTTGGCACGGTCGTCGTCGAGCAGGTGGCTCGATGGGATGCGGCGGCACACTTCCACGTCGACACGGCCCTCGCGTAGCATGAAATCGCGCTTGGGCAGCACATCGGCGCCACCGTGGATGAGCACGGGCAGCACGTCGGCTCCCAGTGCGCGGGCCAGGTAGAACGCGCCCTTGTGGAAGCGGTGGATGTCGCGGTCGGGCGTGCGCGTNCCCTCGGGGAAGATGGCGATGCTGTAGCCGCGGTTGTAGAGCTCGCGCAGGCGGGGCAGGTTGGCCTCGATGCCGTCGCTCACGGGGATGAACTCGGCCTTGTGGATGAGCAGGCTGTAGAGCGGGTTACGCCACGCCCAGTCGTTGGTGAGGAACACCATCTTGGGCGTCAGCTGCAGCAGGCACATCAAGTCGAGGTGCGACTGGTGGTTACTGATGAGCACAGCGGGGCGCTTGAAATCCTCGCCCACCGCGTTGCGCACGCCGCCAAATTTCACNCCCGGCACATGGCGGATGGCCCATCCCGAAATGCGCTNAATCATCGTGTGGAAGCGCGTGCGGCGCTCCTCGGTCGGGCGANGCAACTTAAAGTAGAGCCACGTGAACGGCGTCAACNCNAGGAACATGAGCGCTGCAAAGGCGACCAGCGCCACCGTGCTGNGTGCCAGGCGCTTGAGCGTGAGNGGCACCTCGCGCACTTGCCCCTTGTGGCGCGTNATCCAGTGGAACACAAGCGGNGGNAGCAGGTAAGCCATCACCACCACCGTCGCCATGCCGATGATGGTCACTTGCGCCAGCGACCGCAGGGCAGGGTGGCGAGCCACAATGAGCGTACCAATTCCGATGAACATAATCAGCGCACTCAGCGCCACCGTGCTCTTGTAGCTGCGCAGCAACTTGCGGCCCGTGGCGTGCTCGTTAATCAATCCATCGGTGATGAAAATGGTATAGTCGTCGCCCTGGCCAAAGATGAAGGTGGCCAGGATGATATTCACAATGTTGAACTGAACCCCCATGAGGTTCATCAGCCCCAGTATCCACAGCCAGCTCACCGCCAGCGGCAGGAACGACAGCAACGCCAACTCGATGCTGCCAAACGACAGCCACAGGAAGAAAAAGACCACGATGCTGCACACCCACCCGATGTAGTTGAACGAGTCGTTGAGCGTGTTCACCAGTTGGTTGCCGATGTCGCTCGTGGTGAACGCCACAGCGCCCGCCTGTCGCAGCGTTTCCCGCGTGTCGTCGACGTTGTGGGCATACACGCGGTTGACCACGGTCACCGTGCCCGCCGTGTCGCTCAGCACATAGCCTTGCCCCATCACGTCGATGACGTCCTGCCACTGTTCGGCGTCGACGGGCTGCGTCTCGCCCATCACCATGGCGCAGAAGGGCGCAAATGCGTCGGCCTTGAAGCCTTGATTTACAGCTGCTTGCCGCAGTCGTGCCACCAGCCCCGCGCCATCGTGTGCTGCCCAGAATTCGCGGGCCATGGCGAGGCGGCGCTGCTGCTCGGCGTGCGAGGGAACGATGCTGGTGATGGTGCTCACGCTGTCGACCACGGGAGCCACGATGGTGAGCAGACTGTCGCTGGCAGCCAATGCCTCGTCGAGCGTGCCGCGCTCAACGGCGGCGTAGATGCATCCCTCGCTGGCGGGTTGCGCCTGCGAGAGCAACTGCAGGCCCTCGCGCTGCTCGCTGGTCATGTAGTTGATGTGGCTCAGGTCGCTGTCGAACGATGTGCGCCAGCCCAGCCAGCCCAGCACAATGGTGATGAGCGTCACCACAATGAGCGTCACGCGGCGCTGACGTGCCGTGCGCAGTTCCATCCACGAGGCATTCACGTTGAGGTTGCGCTGCGGCTTGTTTCCCTTCTTCACCACTTGCGGTAGCACAACGAGGACCACCAGGATGGTGCCCACCAGCGTGAGTGCCCCCATCCAGCCCAGGTCGCGCATGGCTGCCGCGTCGAGCCACACCAGGCACAGGAACGCTGCCACCGTGGTGATGTTGCCAATAAGCAACGGCGGCACCATCTCGCGCAACGCCTCGCGCACGCTCGGTACCTCGGGCAGGTGGTCGATGAAGTGGAGCGGATAGTTCACCGCGATGCCCAGGATTATCGACCCCATGCCCAGCACGATAATCGACACACTGGGCCGCATGCACGACATCGCCCCGAGCGCCAGTAGCCACCCCGCCGCGATGCTCGCCACAATCCACACGATGGGCATCACGCGGCGATAGTGCCACACCAGCAACGCCACTATCAGCACCAGGGCGATGATGATGGCAAGCAGGCTGTCGCGCTTGATTTGCTGCGCGTTGGTCACCGCAATCACGGGTGCACCCACTGCCGCAGCACGCACCGCGGGAAACTCGCTCTGCACCTGCGCGATGGCGCTGTCGATGCTCGCCGCAAGCGCCGCATTGGCACTGGTTTCGCTGCCGCCGTGGCTGCTACGCATCGTCATCAATGCGTGCTGCCCGTCGGGCGTAAACAGGTAACCGTCGACCACCTCGATGCCGCCCTGCTGACGCAGCCCGCGCAGCCGCCCCAGGATGGGCGTGAACAGCTGCAACGGGTCGTGCGGCAACGTCTGCGAGAACGCTGCAGCCGTGGGCAACATCAACTGCTGCTTGTCGCTGGCGAGGCAGCGTTCCACATAACCCGGCTGCGCCAGCAGCGAGTCGATGCGCTGGTAATCGGCGTCGGTGGCGAGCAGCGCGTAGTGCTCCTGCAGCCACTGCGTCATCTCCATGATGCGCACCTCGTCGACCACCGTCTGCACATCCTCGATGCCCTCGACGGCAGCCAACTTTTCGCCCAGCGCGTCCATCGCCTCTTGAGCCTGGAGCATCCACCCCTCGGGCTCGGCACTCGCGCTGTCGCTGGCTGGACTCAGCACCACGGCAATCACGTCGCGGTCGCTCAGCTGCTCGTAGATGGCGTTCTGCTGCTCGGTGGCAGCATCGCGCGGCAGGAACTTCGCAATATCTTCCTCCTTGTCGAGACGCAGGCCCAGCACAGCAGCCGCAGCTATCACCGCAACCACCATTGCCACACCGCACCAGCGATGCCGCTTCAGCCAATCATATATGCCTAAAAATACCTGCGTCATGAATCCTGCCCGCAAAGTTACAAAAAATCGCCCAACATTTCCCCAAAATCCGTAATCTGCCACCGAAAGAACAATTTTTGGAAAATTTGAATGAATTTTGGCAAGAAAACTAAGCGTATTCAAAAGTTTTACCTATCTTTGCAACTTACAAGTGAAGACCGAAAACATAAACAAACATTATAAACTAACGAATTACTAATTATGAAGAAGATTCTTTTTCCTTTCCTTTTCGCTGCTTGCTTAGGCTTTTCGGCATCGGCACAGGATAGCGTTGCTGTTGCTACCGAGTCTGCTGCAACTCCTGTAGCTCCCGCTGCTCCTACCACTACCGTTACCGTTCCTGAACCGGAGTTCGAGCAAGAAGCCATCCTGCTTACCAGCGATAACACGGGCATCCCCCTCGAAATCGAGCACGCAAAAATGAAAGCGACCTCTAACATCGGGCTGGGCCTGATTGGCATCTCCAAGAGCAGCCAGTACTATCAAATCGATGGCGCCACTTCGCCTGTCACCCTCGATGCTTCGGCTTACGACCACGACATGCGCATCATCATCTCGTGGCAGGACAACAAACGCACGCCCAAGCGCTTGATTCAAATCATTCCCCTCGAGATTCAGAAAAACCGCCGCATCTACAACGTTGCCAAGTACAACGACTTCAAGGGCGCTTCGGAGATGGACCAAGGCTACGTCAACTTCAATGCCCAGAAATATGGTGACCACTCTTACCTGATTACCATCCCCGCTAGCGAGCTCAAGCAGCTGCGCGACAAGAACAAGGGCGAGTTCAAGAAATGGGGCAAGCAATTCGTTATCCGCCTGCTCAACGCTTCGACCAACCAACTCTCCGACACCGAGGACTTCCTCACCTTCGGAATCAAGCCCGCCGACCTCTACTAATCTCCCTCTCACCCTCAAAAAAATGACGACCCCCACACCGGGGCCGTCATTTTTTGCACTATAAGCTACCGCCTCACTTCACCACCTTCACGGTGCTGGTGCTACCATCGCTATAGTGCGTCATCACGATGTTGAGACCTTCCCACGGGGTTGCGCTCACTTGACCGATGGTGTTCACGTAGTCGATGTGAGAGATTTCCTTGTTGAGCATGTTCTCGGTGAGGGTGGTGACATTATCGTTGGGCGAGAGGTTAAGGGGATAGATGACGTATTCGTTGCCCTCGGGGGCGATGCGGCGCGGGGCGGCGTATTCCACGGCACGCATCTTCACAAGGGCTGTGAAGTTGTAGGCGCTACCGCTGGTGAGGCCTTCGGGCTTGCCACCCATTAGGCTCCAATTAACGCTCACCAAGCCACCGAGGTCGGCTCCGTTGATGGGTTTGCCTTGGCTATCGGTTTCGCCGGAGGGTACTACAAACTGGATGCCGTCCCACATCATCCAGTGTAACTGGGCTACCTCGCACGGCTTCGGGTCAACAAAGTAGTAGGTTACCTTGGTGACGTCGCTCTTCTGCGTGCCCTCGAAGTTTGCAGCCACGTAGTTATTGAGCACAACTTCGTCGGTTCCAGCGGTGGTCACGTCGCTTGTAACCTCCAGCGTCATGTCATCCTTGTTGTAGGTGCCCTTGACGCCCGTGATGCGCGTGCCCTCGGCGAGATTGCCAACGTAGTTTGCACCCGTGAGCACAATCCAGTTATTCTGCAGCCACTCAGTGGTTTGCAACTTCACGTCTTTCACATAGTCGATTTGCCCGTCCTCGATGTCGTTAGCCATAAACGAGGTCGCATAGTCACGCACAACCACGCCACCATCGTTGTCGAGCACTTTAACCACGAGCAACGTGTCGCGCAGCGTGTACTCCGTGCCATCGACACCCTTCTTTTCAACCTCGGCCAGTGTAACCTTGCCGTCACTAAAGAAGATGTGAGCATATTGGTGACTCGAGGTGAGACCAAGGGCTACCAAGTCGACCTGCGATGTCGATGGCGTAGTAACAGTTTCATTATAAATGTCATTTTCATCGGCATCTTGCACATAGACTAAATACCCCTCGTCGGGCGTTGCCGTGGCTTGTGAACAGATGAGTACATAGCAACCATTTTTTTTGCTTTGCACAATCACATCGGCTGTGCCGCTGATAGTAAGCGTTCCAGGGTTGGCTCCACGACCACCAATGGCGGGCATATAATAATTACCGTAGGCCTTAACCGTGCCACCAGAAATGTTTACGATTCCGCCGTCGCCTCCGTTGCCACAGCCAATGCCAGAAGCATAAGAGCTGCTTGTGGCAGTCACGTCACCACCAAGGATGTTGATAGTTCCATTGCTACCTGCGTTACCACTACCTCCAATGCCAGCTTGATACTCTCCACCTGTCGCAGTTAACGCACCTGTACCAGCGATATCTTGCGTCTCATTGCCAATGGTGATGGTGAACGTTCCACCTTCAGCCACTCCTATACCACCACTCGTGGCATCGAGCTTTGCACCATCGAGCAGAATCAAGGTCACATCATTGGTATTCACATAGATGCGCTCATTGGCTTTCACCGTGCCCGCGACGACCCAAACGCCACTCGAGAGCGCGTTAGTACTGGCCTCAACCACATTAGCATCGCTGGTCGAAGCAATAGAGCCATCGGCTTTTTTGTAGTAATAAGTTTCGGCCCACGCCACTTGCGGCGTCAGCACTACAGCCAGGAGCATCAGCACCTGCAGCAAGAGTAATCTCTTTTTCATTGTTTCTATAGATTTTGTACTATTTTCCAATTTGCAAGATTACAGAAATTCCCGCAACCACAAAAAAATCTCACGCCGTTTAACATTCCAGCGTGAGATTCTAAAGCCTAAAGCCTAATACCTAGAGCCTAAAAATGCGGGTCGAGGATGGTGACGGTGGTGATGGGGGTGCCGCCACCAGCCGTGCCGCTCTCGTAGGTGCCCATGATGGAGTAGATGCCACCGGGGAGGCGCTTGCCGTTGCTGTCGGTGAGGTTCCAGGTCATGGGGAACGATGAGCTCTTGCGCGACCACACGAGGTTGCCCAGGGCATCGAGCACCTTCACGGTGACTTGCGGGGTGGTCTCGAGGTCGCTGGTGAAGTCGAGTTGCACGTTGTCGGTCGCTTGCGGCGACGAGACGGTGAGCACGCCGTTGTAGTCCTCGGCGACGTTAAAGTTGATGGTCTTGCTCGTGGAGTTGCCAGCCACGTCGGTCACGGTGAGCGTGAGCGAGTGTTGGCCCAGCTCGAGGTCCTCCATGGGGAGGGCTGCGGTGAGCGACAAGCCACCATCGCCCATGGTGATGTAACTCTTGACCTCGGTCACATTCTCCTTACCGGCATCGAGGATGAGCGTGGGAGCGTTCACCGAGGGCTCGCCAACGTTCAGACCCAGGTTGTCGGTCGCTGTGGCGTGGAACATGGTGCTGGGCGTGGTGAGGTGGCTGGCGTCGAACGTCGCCTCGTCGTCGCCCATGTACATCGAGGTGATGACGGGCGCTTCATCGTCCTTGGTTGCCTGACTGCTGTTGTAGCCGTAGATGAGCAGTTGCTTGCTGGCACCGCTCACCATCTCGGCCGTGTTGTCTTGGTGGGCATACACGCTCACGAGGCCCTGCTGGCCACCCGTGGCTTTGACATCGCGCGGCAGCACCACTTCGCCCGTGAAGATGCCGTTGGTCACGCGACCCGTAGCCTGGCATAGGGTGGCGCGCTCGTAGTAGATGTTGCGGCTCACGGTGCTGCCGTCGCAGCGGCCACTGACGGTGCCAAAGAGCGGGGCGTAGTCATAGACCGTGAGTGTAGCATCGCCGTTGAAGTCGGTGTTCACGCCGCTGCCATCGAGTTTCATCACCTGTGCCGTCACGGAGAGGCGTTGCAGCGGGTAAATCTTGCAGCGTGCCGACGTGTCGGTCACGTTGGTGCTATTGAGCTTGGTAATCTTGAACAGAGGTTTGGGGAAGTGCACCTGCATGGCGGGGTCGCCCAGCAGGAAGAACGACATCTTGTTGTGGTTCGACTCGCCCAGGAACTCATATTTGCTGGCCTTGAGCGCGTCGCCCAGTCGCGGCATCTCGCCCGTGGCCTTGTCGTAGGCAAAGAGGCCGCGAGCAAAGCCACGGTTCGACCGGTCGTTATAGGAGGCGTAAACCGAGCGCGAGGTCGTCAGCATCGCCACTGCGCCACCATCGGCCTTGTGGAAGGCGGTCTCGGCAATACCGCGGCTATCGCTGTCGTAGCGTGCCACGTCGCAGCATGCGGTGCTCATGATGGGCAGGCGCTCCATGGCAGTGCGGTTCACATCGGGGATGGTCCACATGTTGCTATACTTGGTGTAGGACGGGGGACCAGCGTGACCCACGTAGGTCATGAAGAACTGGCCGCTCACCGACAGGTCGTACCAGTGCTGGCGGCCGTTGGCAGCCGTGCGGCGGCTCTCCTCGAGGTTGTCCTCGCCCACAGCCTTGGGGTACTGGGCGTTATGCACGCGGTTTTGCACCACCGTCATGCCCAGCTCGGTGTCGACGAGCTCGAGGATGCCCTCGCTCTGGAACGTGTGCAGGTTGTTGTCGCCCTCGTCGCTGGCAGCCATGATGTTGTTGCGCCACACGCCATAATCGGGCTCGGTGACATACTTGATGAGCTTATCGACGTCGCTGCGCGCTTCCTCGAGCGTGCGGCACGGGATGCGGCCCACGCCCAGGCACAGGGTGTCGCTCTGAATGGCCGACCCTGAGCCATCGTTGAGGATGCCAAAGAAGTCGTCGGTCACGTAGGAGTTATCCTCGTTGTAGCTCGAGGCGGTCTCGTAGGTGATGAGCATATTGTCGCGCTGCGCCGTCAGGCTGCGGTTGTCGTAGGTACCGGGGCCAAACATGAGCAGGTAGCGGAATTTCTTGTGATTGTTAGCCGCATCGCGGTCCCACAGCATCTTGCAGAACATGCGCACGCCCATGGCATCGCGCGTGCCCGACGAGAACTCGTTGAAAATCTGTTCCTGGTCGACCACTGCCACGTCCATGCCCTCGGCAATGTGCAGGTCGGCAACACGCTGAGCCTGAGCCTTGTAGTAGTCGTTGGTGACGATGAGCAGGTCGGGCACGGTGGTGGCGTGCAGGTTCTGGTTAGCAACGCTCTGGTAGCCGCCGATGCTCATCAACTCCTTAGCGGGGTCAAAGGCGATGTACTGGCTGCTGCCCGCCGTCAAGCCGGGGATGAACATGTAGCCGCCGTCGTAGGTCTGCGTGGCATAGCGCACGGGCGTCTGCGGGTCGTCGATGTTCCACACCACGGTGGTAGCGCTGGCGCCGGGCATCAAGATTTTGTCGGTCGACGTGGGTTTCACGCGGCACAGACGCATCTGGTTGTAGCTGCCGTCGGCGATGACGTTGTTGCGCTGGTAGGTGAACATCACATAGTCGAGGTTGGCGCACTTCATCGTGGCGTTGGGGTGGCTGAAGAAGATTTCGAGCTTACCCGTGCTTTTGGGTGACGTGAGTGCTTGCGTAATCTTGGCTGTGGCGGTGTTGTAGTACACATAGCCCGACGAGATGCCATAGATGCGGCAGTTGCGCAGGGCATAGAGCAACGAGTCACGCGCACCACCCGAGTGGACAAACACGCGCAGGTAGTTGGTTGCCGTCGAGTTGCTCGCAGCTGCCGTGGTGATGCCTATCGTGGTGCCCTCTACATACTGCGGCAGCGAGTAGTCAATCCACAGCGTGTCGTTACCGATGTTCTCGCCCAGGATGTCGCGGCCCGAGCGGCTCAGGCTCACGAGTTCCTGCTCGTGCAGCACGTAGTCGTAGCTGTAGTCATACTCCACGCCGTCGCTGCTCGAGGCACCTTGCTCGGTAGCCACCGTCGTTTCGCTGCCACTCTCGCTCAGGAAGTAGTAGCCCTGCGTGTCGTAGCCGTTGAACGTGCGCTGGAAGTTGGGCGAGTAGGTCGTCGAGTAGAGGTCGCCTATCGCAACGTTGACAGGACCGCGGCCATAAAAGATGAGTTTCTCGCCATAGCGCATGACGGGAACGGCGGTGAGGTCGTCGGGGATGTCGGCGGTTATCACCTCGCTCATGGCGTTACCGCCGTGGCCGTAGACGTGCACGCTGGCGGGCGAACTGAAGCCCATGGCGCGCAACTCGTCGTAGGTCAACTGGTAGACGCCACTGGCGGGGATGGCGATTTTTACCCATTTACCACTCGCCAGGCGCGAGGTGGTTGCATAGTGCGAGGTGGGCAGGGCGCTGGCGATGGTCACCGTTGCGCCGCATATTACACTCAGTAAAATCTTTAATGCCTTGGTTGTCATTCTATTTTACGGTTTTTCGTTGTTTCAAGAGATAGATGCTTCAGGAGGAGGGGGTTATTGACTCACCACGGCCAGCTTCTTAGCCTTGGTGGCCTCGCGCACGCCGTCGGTGCTGATGGTGGCGCGGTAGACGTAGATGCCGTTAGGCACGCGGTTGCCGGTGTTGTCGACCAGCGACCAGGTGACAGGAACGGTGGTAAACTCGTTGCTGCGGCCGGTCGTTGTGGTGCTCCACACCTCGCGACCCATGATGTCCCACACCTCGATGGTCACTGTCATCACAGCGTCGGGACGATTGTGCTTCACATAGAAGCGGGTCTCGACCGAGGCGGGATTACCCACGGCGTAGACGTCGGTAATTTCGGGCTTCAAGCCGTTGACAACGTTGAAGTTGATGGTCTTGCTCGACGAGTTGTTGAACACGTCCCACACCTTGAGTGTGAGCGTGTGAGCGCCCGTGGCAAGGTCGTTGAGCTGGTAGCTGATGGTGCCACGCGTGCCCGTTTCGGCTTGCAGCGGGGTGTAGTAGCTCGACAGGTCGCTATAGGTCGTGGTCTTGTCGAGGGTCAGCGTCATGGCGTGACCGATGCCGCCCGTCGAGAAGTTCACACCGCTCTCGTCGGCAACCTCAGCAAGCACGAGGGGCGACTCGTTCACCGCGCCACCGTCCTCAAAGGTCGCGCTGTTCAAGCCCAGGTAGACGATGTCGGGACCAATTGTGTCTTGCTTGACGCTCTCGTCGTAGCCCACGAGGTAGAAGTCGGTGTTCGACCCCATGGCCTCGATGCCGCTCGTGCGGTCGTAGGCATACATGTTGACCAGCGCCGTGGTGATGGTCTCGTAGGATGCCAGCTCCGACGGCACCACAATCGACACCTCGAACTTGCCCGCCTTCACCGTGTCGACGGTGATAGCCAGCTTGTTAGGTCGGTCGCTGTAGGTAAACTGCACGCCGTTGGTGCCATAGCCGTTGGTGGTGATATCGGTCTCGCTGTCGTAGAGCGTCGAAATCACAGCGCCGTTGAAGTCGGTGGCGGCGTTGCCCTTGCGGTCGACAATCGAGCCAGTGAATTTAATCGTCTGGCGCGCCTCAATCTGGGGCAGGTTGCCCTCGCCCACAGCCTTGCCGTTGATGGTCTCGACCACCACGCGGTGGGTGGGCACCGCCAGGCGCATGGCGGGGTCGCCAAACATGAAGTAACGCAGCTTGTTAGCCGTGCGCAGGGTGTCGTTCTTGCCCAGTCGCAAGATGTCGCCCACGCGGCGCGGTTGACCCGAGTCATCGGGCGAGAAGATGTATTTTGCAACCGACTCGTTGAGCGGTCCGTTGTCGCTGATGTAAACCAAGCGGGGCGGGCAGATGACCGAAATCGCGCCCCCGTTGGCATTGAGGAAGATGCCCTCGCCACCCGATTGTGCATCGGCGTCGTAGCGGGTGTACTCGCACGTGGCGGCATAGAGCACGGGCAGGTGCTTGTAGTAGAGGTTCTCGGTCACGTCGCTGATGCGCATCAAGCCCTCGCCGGTCCAGCCCATGGGGCTTGCGTGGCCGGTGTAGTTCCACCAAATGGCGCCCTCGGTCAGGCGCGAGAACATCTTGGTGCGCGCGTCTGGATAGGTGCGCGAGCCACCGCTACTTACTGCCGTGAAGGCGTCGATAAACACATAATTATAGAAGATGTCGTTACCACCCCACTGGCGGCTCTTCTCGATGACCTTTTGAGCCTGCTTCATGTGGATGGCAGCGTCCTCGTCGTCGGCGACGTTCACCGTGTTGGTCTTCCACACGCCATAGTCGTTGCCGTTGACATATTTCACCAGCTTGTCGACAGCCGTGGTGGCCTCGCTCACGCTCTTGACGGGCATGCGGCCCACGGCGATGTCGAGGTCGTAGTACTGGAAGTCGGCGCTGGCGTTATCGCTCATGATGGCGAGGCAGTCGTCGGTCGTGTAAGAGCCGTTCTCGTTGTTGCTGGCCTCGCTTTGCCAGGTGAGCAGCTTGGGATAGCTGCCCGAGGTCGACATCAGCCCGCGGTTGTCGTAACTACCGTTGCCAAACAGTAGCAGGTAGCCCAACTTGTGACCCGTGCTGTCGGCACCGCGGTCCCAGAACATCTTGCACAGGCGGCGGTAAGCCATCACATCGGGCGTGCCCGACGAGAACTCGTTGTAAACCAACTTGTCGGTGGTCACCAGCACGCGCATGCCCTCGTCCTCGTGGAGGCTGGCAACGCGCTTGGCTTGTGTCTCATATTCGCTGGGGGTGATGATAATCATGTCGGGCGTGGCCTCGCCGTGCAGGTCCTGATTCGATACCTTGGTGCTCAGGGTGGGGTGGGGGTAGCTCGTGCCCGTGGTGTTGAAGGCGATGTACTCGCGGTAACCCGATGCCGAGGGCGAGAAGGTGAGCGTGCTGCCCGATGCTGTGGTGTTCATCAGCACGGGTGCCTGCGGCTGGGTGACGTCCCACACTTGCGTGGCGTCGCTGCAGCCGCTCAACTGGTAACTCGTGCCCAACTTGCCATTGCGGTCGCCCCACGACAGGTAGCCGCCGTCGAGGGCCAGCGTGCGCTCGTAGTTCACGGTGATGTAGTCCAGCCGAGCAAGGTAGATGGTGCCGGTGGGGTTGAACGTCACGCCGTAGGTCAAGCTGTTGGTCCCATCGAGCGTGAACGATTGCGTCGACAGCGCCACGTTGTTGCTCACCGTGGTCGTGTAGTGGTCATAGCCGCTGGTGGTGCCACGCATCGTGGCAGTGCCACTGAGCGCCGTGCCATTGGCTGTGGTCGAGATGGTGCTTGCGCTCGACGACTTGGCAGCCATGTTGGTGAGCACGCGCACGTTGGTGCCGGCTACATAGCCCGGCAGGGTGAAGTCGAACGACTGCGACTTGGTGCTCGAGAAATCCTCGCCCAGGAAGACGCGGCCCGTTTGACCAGGGTTATAGATTTCTTCCTCGTGGTAGGTGCGGCCCGTGGCTGTCGTGGCGGGCGTGCCCATCACGGTCATCGAGCTCTTCTCGATTTCCACGTCGCTGAATCGGCTGTCGTTAGTCACAAAATAGTAGCCCAGGGTAGAGTAGGGGTTCTGCACCTGGCGGAACGGGATGTCGCTGCTTTGGCTCGTCCACGTCACCGGGCCCTGCGCATAAAACAGGATGCGGCCATTCTCGCGCACCACGGGAATCTGCGGCAGGTCATCGGGCATGTCCTCGGTGAAATACTCCTTGAGCGGCGCACCACCGTAGCCAAACACGTGCAGCGAACTCACGTCGCCCAGGCCCCACGAGCTCGCATCGTCGCTCGTGATTTGGTAAATACCACTCTCACTGACGGCAATTTTTACCCACGTGCCCGTCGACAATTTCGACGTCGAGGCATAATTGCTTGCCGCAAACGGCCATGCCACCGCGCTTGTCACCGCCAGCATCACCGCCAGCGTCACAAGCCTCATATTTTGTGTTATCTTATTGAGCATAAGTCAATTATCTCCTAATTCTAAGTCATCGCGGAAGCCGCGCATCGACCCCCATCGTGGCGTCAATGCACACCTTTCCTATCAATATAAAACGCATCAACTTGCATTTTATTGTATTACGCACAAGAATTCGCGCAGACTTACGCAGACTACGCAGACCTATATTTTTTATAAGCCTGCGTAGTCAACGTTCTAAAGCCTAAAGCCTAACGAACCACTTTCGCCGTGCTGGTGCTGCCGTCGGTGAAGTGGGTGACGACGATGTTCATGCCTTCCCAGGGCTCAGCGCTCACTTGGCCCACGGCGTTCACGTAGTCGATGTGGTCGATTTCCTTGTTCAGCATGTTCTCGGTGATGCCGGTCACTTCTTGCGGGTCTTCGAGGGCGTAAGCGGTGTAGTTGGTGAAGTAGGTGTCACCGTCGCTCTTGCTGACGCGGCGAGGAGCGTTACTGCTCTCTTCCTCTTCCCAGGCTTCGTTGATTTGGATGGCGCAACGCAGGGTGTAGAGGTTGCCTTCGGTCATCTGCACTTCGCCCACATACAGGGTGAGGTCGAGCACGAGGCTTTGGCCCTTGTGGTTGGGGTTAGTGCCGCCGAAGCCGCGGAATTTGGGCGTGCCGTTCTCAACGAAGTAGTAGCCGGTGAAGGTTGCAATTTCATCGGGCTGAGCCTCGCTGAAGCTCTTAGCCACATTGTAGTTGGCAATGTTGTTATACTTGTCGCCGTTAAGGGTGGTGGGCGTCTTGCTGAGGGTCAACACGGGATTGGTGTCGAGGTCGCTCATTTGACCTTGGATGGTGCCGCCTTGCAGCAGGCCAGCGCTCTTGAGGGTCTCGTAGTCGTCGCTGACGACTTTCACCCAGTTGCCATTTCCATCGGTGCACCACAGGATGCCATCGACATTGGTGGTCTCGACGATGAAGAGGTCGTCACTGATGGTGTAGGTCACGTTCTCGACGCTGTCGAGCGCCTCGGCGAGGGTGATGGCTTCGGGCTCGGCGAAGTAAACCTTGCCATATTTCACGGTGCTGAGCGAGGTGCTGTTGAAGTCGAGCAGGTTGACCTCTCCAGCATAGCGGTAGGTGTCGTAGCTGTCGGCCGACTCGCCATAGTCCACCATCGTCAGCATTTCGACAGGCGTTGCGGTTGCTGCGGTGCCATAGATGGCACATTCGCCCTGGGCTAAGACCACAGCGCTGTCGCCCTTGATGGTGACGGTGCCCGTGTAGCCACTCAGGCTGTTGGCATAGCGGCCGTAGCCGATACCTGCGGCAGCGCCTGTGCCAGTAACCGAACTGTAAGCCATAACTTCGGCGTTGCCGCTGATGGTGATGGTGCCACCCATGCCGCCGTCCATGCGTCCGAACCATTCGCCGTTACCGCCGCCGATGCCGGCGCCGTTACCAGTGCCAGCGTAGGCGCTGTAAGCCTGCACGGTGCCGCCGGTGATGTTGATGGTACCAGCGTTGCCGTTACCTGCGCCGCCACCGATAGCAGCTGCGAAGGTCTCGGTGTTGCTGTTTTTCTCAGCCACGTAGGCAAATGTGTTACCATCGTAGATGTTGATGGTGCCGGCGGTGTGGCCTGCGTAACTGCTGGCGTTACCGTCGGGCTGGGTCGAGCCGATGGCAGCATTGTTGGTATCGTTGCTGCCCGCCATCAGGTGACCAGTGCTCTCGTAAACCTGGGTGGTGTCGCCCGCGGTGATGGTGAGCGTGTTACCCTCCTCGACGGTGATACCGGCGTTTGCAGTCGCCTTGCAGCCGTCGCCGAGGACGATGACGGCGTTGCCGTTAACCACCAGGCGGTTATCGTAGCTGGTCTCGCCCGTGAGGAAGTAGTAAACAGGATTCTCGGTGCCATCGCCCAGCGTTTCGCTCAGCGTGGTTTTG
>Ga0065709_1000044_pt1 | contig 18798 bp, 15 predicted proteins | sample Hoacrofraction14_2_FD_59096 | JGI IMG/M metagenome (GOLD analysis project Ga0065709, IMG submission 59096) | Hoatzin crop microbial communities from Cojedes, Venezuela, sample from fiber fraction 14 v1 | ecosystem: Host-associated > Birds > Digestive system > Esophagus > Crop | place: Venezuela...
CCATCGCCCACGCTGCCCCTCGACTTGCATGTGTTAAGCCTGTCGCTAGCGTTCATCCTGAGCCAGGATCAAACTCTTCGTTGTTAAAATATCTCGTTTTCTTTTTTTCAAGAATAGAGCGCCACCCACGAGGGGTGACAAAATTGATTGAGTGAAAACGCGACAACCCGAATTGTTGAGGTTTTTGATACTGCTCTCAGGGTTTATTACTTGCCTGTTATACAAACGCTGGAATTAACGGGAACATTACCTGACAATGTCCCTGTTACTTGCTCTTGTACTACGTTGTTGACCACAGAATGGTCAACCATCGTTGATGCAAACATTTCAAAGAGCTCGCTGTTCGGTTTTAGTGAAATTGCTGACGCACAAGGCGTCAAAAAAATCACTCACTCGATTAAGCATCTCGTGAGCCGAAAAGCGATGCAAAGGTACGTCGAAAAATTAATACGGACCAAATTTTTCAAGCACTTTTTTTCAAAAAAAATTCGAGAAAATTGCAATACTCTATATATCAATATGATAAACTTTCGACGTTTTTGGGATTGCTGTTGCGTGGTGGTCGTTTATTTAACTCCAAGGGGCGTTTACTGAAGAGTTGGCGCCTCTCCCCTATCCCATCGCAGGCACTCTCCTATCCCATCGCGCGTGGTTTCCTATCCCATTGCGGGCTCTACCCTATTCCATTGCGGGTTCTAGCCTATCCTATCGCGCGTGACCTTTATCCCATCACAGGCTTTCCTCCTATCCCATCGTGGGGATTAGTAGCGGGAGATGATTTCGGCGAAGCGGCCGAAGCGGTGGTAACCGACGCAGCGGCACACGGCGTTGGATAGCGCGCCATACTTGCGGTAGAGGAGGTTGAAGGTTAGGTAGGGGAAGCGCTGGCTGTGGTCGACGGGCATGCGGCGCATGATGTTTTTCCAGCTNTAGACTTTGCGGTAGACGCTGAGGTAGCCGTTGTAGAGTTGCTCGGNGGTCATGTTGCGGGGCTTGAAAACGACGTGGGCGGTGTCGAATAGTGCGAGGTCGGTGGTGGTGAGGCGGCCAGTGCGTAGCATTTCGTCGTAGGTCACGGTGCCGGGATAAGGNGTGAGGATGTGTGAGGTGACGGTTTCGATTTTGTTCTCGACAATCCAGTCGACGGTGGCATCGAAGGTTTCGGTGGTGTCGCTGTCGAGNCCGAACACGAANCTGCCGTTAATCATGATGCCGCGGCNGTGAATTTCGGCGGCGGCGTGGGCGTAGTCNGTGGNGCTGTTTTGTACCTTGTGGACGCTGTCGATTGACGAGGGGTTGATGCTCTCGAAGCCGATGAAGAGGCTGCGGCAACCGGCNTCGGTCATTTGGTCGAGCAGGTCGGGGTGCTGGGCGACGTTGATTGANCAGGCNGCGTTCCACTTGATGCCCAGNGGNTTGATGGCTTGCAGCAATTGCCGTGTCCAGGGNATGTTGCCCACGAAATTNTCGTCGATGAACATGATGTGGCGGGAGTGTGTNGCCTCGATGTCGGCNAGGACATCGGCGATGGGNCGNCGCAGATAGGCNTGGTAAGGGCCGCTGTTGTAGCAGAAATCGCACTTGAAGGGGCAGCCGCGGCTGGTGTGAACGATGTTGCAGAACAGGTAGTCTTTTTCCTTGATGATGTCGTAGGCNGGCGAGACGATATCGGTGGCNCGGAAGTCGGGGCGGCAATGGTAAATGGGTTGCAGGCGTCCCTGCTTGGCNTCTTCCACAATTTGNGGCCACGAGCCCTCGGCGGGGCCTATGCTCAGGGCGTCGAAGCAGCCCGAGGGNATGGTTTGATGGGCGGTGGTGGCATGGATGCCGCCCGCCACGACCAAGCTACCCTGTTGACGGAAACGTTGTGCGATTTCGATGGCTCGCGGNAGGGAATTGACGGTGATGGTGATGCCCACNACGTCGGGNCGGTCGTAGGTAATGGGCTCGATGCTCTCGTTTTGCACCTCGACGCGATGGTGGTCGCGCAGCAGGGAAGCGATGGTGTAGAGGCCCAATGGGGGCGACATCCTGATTTTCANGTCGGTGTCCATGGGACGGCGCGTGAGCTCGGGGTTCTATGAGCTTGATGTACATGATGGTTTGTTTTTACTATATATACGAACAGAGGCAAAAGGTAAATCGCTTTTGCCTCTGTTTTTCCTTGGTTGTATAATAGTAATATAATGTACGCGCGCGAGTGGTATTAGAAGATGAGCAGGCCCGCGATGCCCGCGAGGACGATGACGAGGATGGGATGGATGCGNGTGAAGTAGACGATGCAGAACGAGGCGGCGCAGATGGCGATGGTGATGAGCCGTTCGCTGGTGACGTANCCGAAGTTCTCGCTGTTCATCANGAGCAANGCNGCGCTGGCGATGAGTCCCACNACCACGGGTCGCAGNCCNGTGAAGGCACCCTTGATGATGGCGCTGTCCTTGTGGCGGCTGATGAAGTGGCTGGCAAAGAGGACGAGCATGAAGGGTGGCAGGACGACGGCGAGTGTGGCCGCGATGGAGCCAAAGACGCTGCCCGTGATGACGTAGCCGATGTAGGTTGCGCTATTGATGCCGATGGGGCCGGGNGTCATCTGCGAGATGGCGACGATGTCGGTAAACATCTGCGAGGTAATCCAGCCGCTGTCAACGACTTCGCTCTGGATGAGCGAGAGCATGGCGTAACCGCCACCGAAGCCGAAGAGGCCAATTTTGAGGTAAGCCCAGATGAGGCGCAGGTAGATGTTCATGNGTCGTGCTCCTCCTTGCGCGCTTGGGTTGCGAGTTTGTGGTTGTAGCAGAGGTAGCCCCCGATGGCCCCGAGGATGATGTAGACGATGGGGTTAGAGATGATGGGGATTTTGCTATAGATGAGCAGGGCGACGGCGATGGGAATGATGGCCGTTTTCCAGGTGATGCCNGCACTGCGTGCGGTGGTGAGCACGGGGGCGATGATGAGCGCCACAACGGCGGGGCGGATGCCCTTGAAGATGCGGCTGATGACCGCGTTGTTCTTGATGGTGTCGGGGGTGAGGAAAATGGCGATNACGAGGATGATGAGGAACGAGGGAAGNATNGTNCCCAGCGAGGCNGCNATGCTNCCACGCAGCCCCCGCAGGCGGTCGCCAATGACNGTGCTGATGTTGACGGCAAGGATGCCGGGCATNCTTTGNGCCACNGCGAGCAGGTCGAGGAATTCCTCTTGCTCAATCCAGTGGTGNTTCTCGACGATTTCGCGTTGGATAATCGAAATCATGGCCCACCCACCGCCGAAGGTGAATGCGCCAATTTTAAAGAAGGTTGCAAACAGTTGCAGATAGATGTTGTTCATCGCTGCGAGGCGGGTTGCATTTAGTCGTGATTAGCGTTGATGTAGTTGAGGAACTCGCCGAGGAGGTACATGCTGCCGCCGACGAAGATGATGTCGCGCGGGCCGGCGTTGCGCTTAGCTTGAGCGTAGGCATCGACGACGTTGTCGCAGGGGATTGCGTCGAGGCCGTGGGCGCGGGCCTTGTCGACCAGTGTGGCGGTATCGAGGGCACGGGGCGAGTCGCATCGCGTGAGGTAGCAGTGGGCGTGCTCGGGGATGAAGCCGAGCATGGTGTCGATGTCCTTGTCGGCCATGAAGCCGAGGACGAGGTGCAACTCGTTATGGGGTGTCGCGTTGAGCTGCTTCATGTCGATTTCAAAGGCGGCGGGATTGTGGCCCGAGTCNCCNATGNTGAGCGGCGATGTGTCGACGACTTGCCANCGTCCTTGCAAGCCCGTGATNGTGCAGACGTGCGCAAAAGCGGACTTGACAGCGCGGCTGTCGATGTTGAGGCCCATGGCGATGAGTGCACGGATGGCGACGATGATGGTTCGGGCGTTTGCAACTTGATATTCACCCGTGAGTTGGCAATTGAGGACGCCATAATCGCGGGTGGCGATGGCGAGTTGGTTGAGGTCGCTGCTATAGGAGAGGACNGGCCTTTCGTCGGTGGCAAAGATGATGCGCGAGCCNTGCTGGAGTGCNGTTTTCAGAAGGACGTTGCGCACNGCCTCGTCGCGNGCCTCGCCNANNACNACGGGGACNCCCGGCTTGATGATNCCAGCCTTCTCGGCGGCGATTTGCTCGAGCGTGTCGCCCAGGAGTTGCGTGTGGTCGAGGGCGATGTTGGTGATGATGGAGAGGATGGGCGTGATGATGTTGGTGCTATCGAGTCGCCCGCCCAGNCCCGTCTCGATGATGGCGTAGTCGACGTGGACGTCGGCGAAATAGCGGAACGCCATGGCNGAGCAGAGTTCGAAGAACGTAGGCTGTCCGGCGAACTTCATGCGCTTGAATTCCTTGACATAGAGGGCGACACGAGCGCGAGGAATCATGCGCCCGTTGACGCGGATGCGTTCGCGGAAGTCGACGAGGTGGGGCGAGGTAAANAGGCCCACCTTGTAGCCGCTGCGTTGCAGTGCTGCGGCGATGATGTGTGCGACACTGCCCTTTCCGTTGGTTCCNGCGATGTGGATGGACTTGAACAGTTGCTGGGGTTCACCGAAAAGTTGGTCGAGTTGTCGCGCTGTATCGAGACCCGGCTTGTAGGCGCCATTGCCTTGGCGCTCGTAGGCTGGGTGCTGTGCATAGAGGTAGTCGAGAGCCTCGTTGTAGTTCATTGTCGGAGATGTGCTTGGGAGTGATTAATCGTCGACAACGGCAACGACGTCGAGGGTAACGAGGGCGCCCTTGGGCAATTCCTTGACNGCCATCGAGGTGCGNGCGGGATAGGGCTCGTGGAACTCGCGTGCGTAGACCTCGTTCATTTGGCTGAAGAGGTACATCTCCTGGAGGTAGACGGTGGTTTTGACGACATCGTCGAGTGTTGCNCCAGCATCGGCGAGGATGTTGCGAATGTTTTCGATGACTTGTTTAGTTTGCTCGGCGAGTCGCGGCGGCGTTTCGCCGGTAGCGGGGTCGACAGGCATTTGCCCCGAGACAAAGATGAAGTTACCGCAACGGATGGCGTTGCTATAGGCACCGATTTCGGCTGGNGCCTTAGAGGCCGTGATTTTCTGTTTGTTCATCTTGCAGAAAAACGCAAAGCGCTTGGTGATAAGGGTGGTTAAAAAACAAAAAAAAGAGCAGTGCGGTTATAAGCCGGGTTCTGTACCGCGACTGGTTCCCTTGTGGGGCCTGGGCCGCGGTGCTTGTCATTTATCTGTCTGGCGCATTGCTGCGTCAGTAAAGCAGTCTACCCCCCGGCATTGGACGAGCAGCCCTTGATAGCCGGTATACATGACCTTGCAACTCACAGGTGGTGCAGCACACGGTGTCGCCATCGTGCCTGGTGAGCTTTTACCTCGCCTTTTCACCCTTGCCTCGAGCAGCTGGCTGCGACGCGTCGCTGCCGGCTGCCGCATCCCAGTGAGGGAGAGGCGGTTATTTTCTGTCACTTTAAACCCTACGGTCGCCCGTAGCTTCTCGTTAAGAAATGTGATGCTCTGTGTTGCCCGGACTTTCCTCACGCCCCGTGCTGGAGCGAGCGACAAGCCGCCGCACTGCCTTTCTTTTTTGGCGGTGCAAAGGTAGTACAAAAAACAGAAGAAACAAGCCGTTGTTTAACTTTCTTTATCTATTTTAGGATTCTTTGTGTNTTTTGCTGCTCGTGGGTGCGCTGCNGCGTAGTTTTGCTTGAGTTCGCCGAGCGAGATGTGTGTGTAGACTTGTGTGGCTGCCAGNGATTCGTGGCCNAGGAGTTCCTTGACGCTATTGAGCTGGGCACCGTGGTTGAGGAGCGTCGAGGCGAAGGAGTGTCGCAAGACGTGGGGGCTGAGGCGGCCGGTGGCGCCGGCTTGCTGGAGGGCGTTGTGGACGATTTTGTAGACGAGCGAGGGATAGAGCGGGCGGCCGTGCTCGGTGAGGAGGAGGCAATCGCTGTCGATGGGTAGCTCGGCACGCAGGGTGCGGTAGTGGTCGATGGCGTGGCACAGCTCGGGGCCGATGGGGATGATGCGGTCCTTGTCGCGCTTGCCGTGGACCTTGATGGTTTGTGCGGTGGTGTCGACCTTGTTGTTGTCGAGGTCGATGAGCTCGGCGCGACGTATTCCCGTTTCGTAGAGGAGCATAATAATGAGGTTGTCGCGCACTGCTACGAAGTCGTCCTGGTCGATGGGTGCGTCGATGATGCCGTCGACGACGTTGTCGCGCACCACGTGGGGCAGGCGGCGTGGCAGCTTGGCGAGCTCGACCTGTGCCGCGGGGTTATCGTTGACGATGCCCTTGCGCATGAGGTAGCGGTAGAGTGCGCGCAGCGCCTGCACCTTGTGTCGCAGCGTGCCTGGCGAGTCGCCCTGGCTCGAGCGGTAGACGAGCCAAGCGCGGATGTCGGTAGCAGTGACGCTGGTTAGGTCGATCTCGCGATGGTGCTGACCGGCGTTGTATTGCTGCCATTGTGTCAGATTGGTGCGATACAGGCTGACGGTGCGCGGCGAGAGGTTGAGCTCGTAGCGCATGTAGTGCAGGAAATCGTCGATNGTGCTGTTCATAATCATGACAAAATTANGCAAAAACATCGAGAANGCAAGGANGGAGGGNNTANTTTTTTTGTGGGGNGGACACATTTNTATATATATAGGAGACCGCCGGCCCCAAGTTCTGTGGATAGCGACTGGTGGTGCGCCTCTTCGAGGAGCCGATGTGGGTGTGGTTATACCCCAGGGTCCTTCGCTCACTGCGTTCGCTTCGATACCCTGGGGTTAATTATTCCGGTTTTCGTCTTCGACGAAATTTTCATCACTTATTGTATAGGGGGTGGCTGTGGCATTGAAGTTGCAATGTGACAGATGTGGTGCCAACTGACGGTTGCGAGTGTAAAAACGTTTAAAAAGGGAGGTTGGTGCTATTAATTTGTGCTAAAATAGTGGGTNCAGGTATTGCGGTTGTGGAAATTATAGCTACTTTTGGCACACGAATTGCAACTGTTAAAATTAACGGTTCAAAAAATTAAAACAACAATTATTTTAACATTATAGACTTATGAACAAGAACAGCAAATTGGCAATTCTGCTCGTGGGAGCATCAATCGTGGGCTCGGCGGCAACGCTGATGGCNACGACGGCGCTTAAGAGCGCGGGCGTGGGAGGAGATGAATACATTCCCAGCAAGGAGACGACAGTCGACAAGAACGGCTTTGTGAGTGCATCGATGCACGCCGACTTGAGCAAAGACTTCACAAGCGTTGCCGAGAGCACGATTAACTCGGTAGTAAGTATCAAGAGTTTTGCGACGCAGCGTCAGCAGCAGATGATGGACTATTGGGACCCNTTTGAGTTTTTCTTTGGCCCCGGTAATGGTCAGCGTCGCCAGCANCGTCAGCAGCAACAGCAGAAGAAGAGCGAGCCCACGCCNAAGGGAATGGGTTCGGGCGTGATTATCAGCGCCGATGGTTACATTGTAACGAACAATCACGTGATTGATGGCGCCGAGAAGCTCGAGGTCACNCTGAACGATAACCGCACGTTTAATGCAACGGTGGTGGGTAGCGACGACAAGACCGACATCGCGCTCATCAAGATTAACGCCAAGGGGTTGCACCCCGTTACGTTTGGCAACAGCGATGCTGTGAAAGTGGGCGAATGGGCTCTTGCCGTGGGCAACCCGTTTGGCTTCAACTCGACGGTAACGGCTGGTATCATCAGCGCCAAGGCGCGTGGTGTGACCGAGTCGCAGTCGCAGAGCATCAAGTCGTTNATNCAGCACGATGCTGCCGTGAACCCTGGCAACAGTGGTGGCGCGCTGGTGAACACCGATGGCCAGCTGATTGGTATCAACACGATGATTTACTCGACCACGGGTAACTANAGTGGCACCTCGTTTGCTGTGCCGAGCAACACCGTTCGCAAGGTGGTTACCGACATCAAGGAATATGGTACCGTTCAACGCGCTGTGCTGGGTATCCGCTACAAGGAGCTCGATGCCGACATGGCTAAGGAGCACAAGATTACCGCCACGAGCGATGGTATCTATGTCGCCGAGGTTAACGACCGCAGCGCTGCCAAGGAAGCAGGTCTGCAAGAAGGCGACGTGATTGTGAAGATGAACGATGCACCGGTGAAGAACAGCGGCGAGTTGCAGGAGCAAATGGATAAGCTGCGTCCTGGCGACAAGGTGAAAGTGGAATACTACCGCGAGAACAAGTTGCGCACNACCAANGTCACGTTCAAGAACAACCAGGGCAGCACCAAGATGACCAAGAGTAGTGACGTGATGTCGCTGGGTTGCGCCTTCAGCGAGTTGACCGACAAGGAGAAGGAAGACCTGCAGATTTCGCAAGGCTTGAAGGTCGTTGGTGTGAAGTCGGGTAAGTTCAAAGCTGCGGGCATCCGCGANGGCTTTGTNATCACCGACATCAACAACTCGCCTGTGAACTCTCGCGAGGACGTTGAGACGATTTACAACCAAATCATGCGCTCGAGCGATAGCGACAAGGTGATGTTTATCACGGGTATCTATCCCACGGGCAAGAAGGTTTACTACGCCGTCGACCTGAGCGACGAGGAGTAACGCCCTACCCCACCAGGGAATAACCTGACACTGTCAAGGCCTGCCACGCGACGTGTGTGGCAGGCTTTGCTGNATTTTTGTCACANCATGTAAGATGGTGGCTTACAACGTGATGCGATTTTTTAGTATAAAAAGTTGTTAAAATATTTGGTTTGGATTGATTTTTGCTATATCTTTGCATGCTTAAACCTGTCTAAACAGTATATGAGACAATTAAAGATTACAAAATCGATCACCAACCGCGAGAGTGCATCGCTTGACAAGTACCTGCAGGAGATTGGCCGTAAGGAATTGATATCGGTCGACGAGGAGGTAGAGTTGGCGCAGCAGATTCGCAAGGGCGGTGAGGAGGGTCAGCGTGCCCTCGACAAGCTTGTGAGCGCTAATCTGAGATTTGTTGTGTCTGTGGCAAAGCAGTACCAGAATCAGGGATTGAGTCTACCCGACTTGATTGATGAAGGTAATTTAGGCCTGATTAAGGCAGCCCAGAAATTTGATGAGACGCGCGGTTTCAAGTTTATTTCATACGCTGTATGGTGGATACGTCAGTCGATACTCCAGTCGCTGGCCGAGCAATCGCGCATTGTGCGCCTGCCGTTGAATCAGGTAGGTTCGCTGAACAAGATTAGCAAGGCAGCGGCTCGTTTTGAGCAGGAGCATCAGCGTCGTCCCTCNGCCGAGGAGTTGGCCGANATTACAGGCATACCTGTCGAGAAGATTAGTGACACGATGAAGGTATCGGGCCGTCACGTGTCGATGGATGCCCCATTTGTAGAGGGTGAAGACAACAGCCTGATGGACGTGCTTCCGAACGAGGATTCGCCGATGGCCGACTCGACGCTGAACGAGGAGTCGTTGCGCAAGGAAGTAGATCGTGCGCTCGACCAGTTGAATCCTCGCGAGCGTGAGATTCTGAAGATGTTCTTTGGAATCGGCTGTCAGGAGATGACGCTTGAGGAGATTGGTGCAAAGTTTGACCTCACTCGTGAGCGTGTGCGCCAAATCAAGGAGAAGGCTATCCGCCGTTTAAAAGGCCAAAAGAGCCGTTTACTGAAGATGTATCTGGGTTAATGTCTCGCTAAGCGCGAGCGACGCCAGTTGAAGTAACCGCCCCCTCAATGATTATTCTTGAGGGGGCGAGTTTTTAGAGAGTTGAGAGTTGAGTTCACGCCTGCAGGAGGGCCTCACGCAGACTACGCAGACTGCGCAGACTTTCTATCAATGCATTCATCTTCTATATCCCAAGGCTTGGCACCCAAAAGGCCTGACATCCAATTTTTGTGGGTGTCAGGCCTGGATTTTTTGTGAGTCCCCGGTTATTTTTAGGGGAGNATTTGNTTGGTGACGTGCTCGGTGCCGTCGGTGAAGCGGGTGACGATGAGGTTGACGCCTGGGAAGGGGGTTGCGCTGGTTTTGCCGTCGAGGGTGACGTAGCGGACGCTGGCGATGGGTTTAGCGGGGAGCGTGGTTTCGGTGACGCTCGATTGCTCGGCAGCGCGGTTGAGGATGTAGGCGATACCCTTGAGAGCGTTGATTTTTCCACCGATACCAAATACGACTTTATAGGTGCCATCGGCATCGTTAGTGAACTGGTCGTGGTCGCCCGTTACGTTGATGATGTGGCGGATGCTGTCGGTGTTGAGTTCGATGCCGTTGGCTTGAGCAACTTGCATCCACAGTGCCACGATACCTGTCACAACGGGGGACGCCATTGAGGTTCCCGCATTGCAAGCGTATGGATTCTGTGCGTCGGTGTTCACAAAGGAGTCATTTGATTTGCGTGGAACTGCGGCAACTATCCAGTAACCTGGCGCTGCCACATCGGGGCGACTCATGGCGTCATCGGTATTGCTCAATGGGCCGTAATTGGGGTCGGAATAGGAAGAGAAAAAGGCGATGTCGCCAAGTTTTTCCTTAAGCGTAACGGGGTCATTTCCATAGGTCCATTCCTGCAGACGGGTGATGTAGGCGCCCACTGAAATGTAGGACATTGTTAAGTCCTCGGTTCCTACGCAGCAATCATCGGAGGCGGGAGTGGTTGTAAAGCCGGCTAATTTGCTGGCAGGCGTCGTGGTATTGTCACCAAAAGATGTGTAGTTGGCCCAAGCATCGATGTAGAACTCATCGTTGTCGTTTTCGGGCAAGATGGTGGTGACGACAGCAAAGTTGGGGGCATCTTCCTTGTAAAAATCACCCGTATCATCATCGCCAGCGATATAGACAGGACGCAGGTAGCTATAGTACTTGCCGTTGTTGATGTCGTAAGCCATCTGGACGTTGATGTATCCGTTGAAGTACTTTTGNTACTCGATTTTGTCTTGTGCGTTGAGGTTATATTTTGAGTCGAAATGGTAAACGGGGCTGCTGTACATCAGCTGGCCAGTAATGGTGTCGACGATGTGCGTCTGGACGGTGAAGCGCGTTTCGGGNGTGCGGGCAAAAACGCCGAAATAGCCACCCTGGTCTTGGTCAATTTCGGAGTTTTCGTCACAAGTCATTCCCCAGGGGTTAAGCCAGAGGATGTTAGCGCCACTGTTCGCCGAGATTTTTGCATAGGTGTACATCTTGTCGGTGTTTGAGTTGCCGGCGGCTTTGACAAAAATAACGTTGTTGCGCTTGGTGAGTTGGTTGACCGCGGCGCACAATTCGCCAGTGCCATCGTGAGGTCCCACGTTGATGCCAAAGCTGCTGTTGATGACGCAAGGTTTCCCCGATTTGTAGGCATAATCNGCGATGGCTTTGTAGTAGTTTACGACATCGACGTTGCGCAGGTCGGTGGCTTCGCACAGGTAGAGCTCGGCATCGGGTGCCATTCCGCCCCAAGTCGCGCGGTCGTGCTCGTTGGTAACGGTGACGGTTGCGTTCTCGTTGTCGTTAATCACGCTACTACCAGCTGCTATCGATGAGGTGTGCGTACCATGGGAATACTCCCCAGTATTGACAATTGTGTCGGGCTGCAGGGAGAGTTGCTTGTTGTAGTAAGCATGGGAGATGCGACACTTGCCGTTAACATCCTTGAATGCCTTGTGGCGGAAGTCGATACCCATGTCGACAACGCCCACAATGACGCCTTGGCCGGTGTAGGCGGTTTCTAGCCCAGCGTCACGAGCAGCCTGGGTGAAATTGAGTACATCGTAGACNTGNGTGTAGATGCGGGCTGAGTCGCTGTGTAGGGTGACTTTCTCGGCAACGTTGACGTAGGTGACCGAGGGGAGGTCGATTACGTCGTTGAGCACGTTGGCGGGAATGCGGGCTGTGACGAAGCCGTCGAACTCGCTATCGACGATTACGCCCAAGTTTTGCATTTCGGCAATGGCATCGGTGGAAGCGATGTGGACAAACGCCGAAATGGGTTTCTGGGCCTCGGGGGCGCGCTTGCTGGCAGCCATGGCGGCCTGGTCGCTGAGCAGCTGCTGGGTGCTCGCCGAGAGTTTTTTCTTGTCGATGTCGGCTGCCCACGCAGTGGATGCAACGAGCGTGCAGGTGAGAAGTGAGAGTAGAAGTTTCGTCATAGCAGGGAATGGGGGTGTTAAAGGTGTGTTAGTGGATAGAAAAAATGAGCGCGGGGAATTGGGAGACATCAGTGATAGTGCCTCGTTCCTCGCGCTCAAGAAGTGTTGAGTTGAGAATGATTACATGTTCATGCCNCCNTCGACTTGAATCACTTGGCCGGTGACGTAGCTCGACATGTCGCTGGCGAGGAAGGTGGCAACGTTGGCGATGTCGTCGACGGTGCCGCCGCGGCGCAGCGGGATGCGGTTAATCCACTCGTTGCGGACCTCGTCGGGCAGTGCCTGAGTCATGGCGGTGTCGATGAAGCCGGGGGCGATGGCGTTAGCACGGATGCCCTTGCGACCCATCTCCTGGCCGATGCTCTTGGCCAGCGCGATTAAGCCAGCCTTGGAAGCGGCATANTTGGCTTGGCCAGCGTTACCATGAACGCCAACGACCGATGCCATGTTGATGATAGAACCGCCACGCTGACGCATCATCACGGGCACGAGTGCGTGGATAAAGTTGAACGCCGACTTGAGGTTAACNGCGATAACGGCGTCCCATTGAGCCTCGGTCATGCGGAGCATGATGGCGTCCTTGGTGATGCCGGCGTTGTTAACCAGGATGTCGATGTGCCCAAACTCTTCCTTGATTTGTGCCACGACGGCCTCGGTCTCGTCAAATTTAGCGGCATTGCTGGCATAACCCTTGGCCTTNACGCCGAGTGCGGCGATTTCGGCTTCGGTCTGCTTACCNCTTTCGTCGATAACAAGGTCGGTGAAGGCGATGTCGGCGCCTTCGCTGGCAAACTTCAGTGCGATGGCCTTGCCGATGCCGCGNGCAGCACCNGTGATTAAGGCCACTTTTCCTTCAAGTAATTTCATAATTAAATGTGTTCAGAGTTTATATATAAATAATGTGTGATGCGGATGAGTGACGATGGCGCTTATCACCAAGCAAACATGGGATAGTNGTGCATCATCTCGTGAACCTTGTCGCGCACGCTNGCGATGGTGGCAGCGTCCTCGGGTGCATGGAGCACGGTGTCGACGAGTTCGATGATGGGACCCATCTGGTCTTCCTTGAGGCCGCGGGTGGTGATGGCGGCGGTGCCGAGGCGCAGACCCGAGGTCTGGAAGGCGCTGCGGTCGTCGAAGGGCACCATGTTCTTGTTGGCGGTGATGCCAGCCTCNACGAGTGCGTTCTCGGCGACTTTACCGGTGAGTTCGGGGAACTTGGTGCGCAGGTCGACGAGCATGCAGTGGTTGTCGGTGCCACCCGAGCAAATCTTGTAACCCTTGTCGATGAGGGCTTGTGCCATGACTTGGGCGTTGCGCTTGACTTGCTGNGCGTAGGTCTTGAACTCGGGTTGCAGAGCCTCGCCGAAAGCNACAGCCTTGGCAGCGATGACNTGCTCGAGCGGTCCACCCTGAACGCCGGGGAAGACNGCGCTGTCGAGNAGNGACGACATCTTGCGGATGACGCCCTTCTTGGTGGTCTTGCCCCAGGGGTTGTCGAAGTCCTTGCCCATCAAGATGATGCCGCCACGCGGTCCGCGCAGGGTCTTGTGGGTGGTGGAGGTGACGATGTGGGCATACTTAAGGGGGTTGTCGAGCAGGCCNGCAGCGATGAGGCCGGCGGGGTGAGCCATGTCGATCATGAGGATGGCGCCCACGCTATCGGCGATTTTGCGCATGCGGGCATAGTCCCACTCGCGGCTGTAGGCACTGGCGCCACCGACGATGAGGTGGGGACGCTCGCGCTGAGCCACTTCNTCCATCATGTCGTAGTCGACAAGGTTGGTATCGGGGGTTACGTTGTATTCACACTGGTGGTACATCAGGCCCGAGAAGTTCACTGGGCTGCCGTGCGAGAGGTGTCCACCATGAGCCAGGTTCAGGCCCATGAACTTGTCACCGGGTTTGAGGCATGCCATGAAGACGGCCATGTTGGCTTGTGCGCCCGAGTGGGGTTGCACNTTAGCGTACTCGGCGCCAAAGATTTGCTTGATGCGGTCGATGGCAATGTTCTCGCTCTCGTCGACGCACTGGCAACCGCCGTAGTAGCGATGTCCAGGATAGCCCTCGGCATACTTGTTGGTCAAGCAGCTGCCCATGGCTTGCATCACCTGGTCGCTCACAAAGTTCTCACTGGCAATGAGTTCGATGCCGCATTGCTGGCGTTGGTGCTCTCGGTTGATGATGTCAAAAATCACATCGTCTCGTTTCATCGTTGTAAAATTGTTTAGGTTAATGGGTTATTTATTAGAGGATTGTTATCGACGCGGTTTCTTGCGCACGCTCCAGCCGAAGTGTCCCAGTTCCTTGCCGAGCTCGTAGTAGTGGCCGTGGCAGTAGGTGATGAGCTGGGCAGCAGCGAGGTCGAGTGCGCCAGTTTCGGGGTTGAGGTAACGCTCNTCGGCGAGGACNTTCATCACCTGGGCGATGAACATGTCGTGGCTACCGAGTTTCACGATGTCGCGTACCTGGCACTCGATGCTGAGCGGCGATTGCTCGACGTATGGGGCAGCGACCGTTTCGCCCATNACGGGNGTGAGGCCCATTTGCTCCCACTTGTTGCACTCGCTGCCACTGCGCACGCCGCACCAGTCGGTGGCGCGGGCGAGGTCGCTNTTGGTCAAGTTGATNGTGAATGCCATGTTGCGGGCGATGATGTCGTGGCTGTGTCGCTCGGGGCGCACCGAGATGTAGCACATCGGTGGATTGGTGCAGATGGTGCCCGTCCAGGCGACCGTGAGCAGGTTNAACTCNTGGGGTGTAGCGCCNCAACCCACCAGCACGGCAGGCAGCGGGTAAATCATCGTACCAGGTTTCCAACTCGTTTTCATCGCAAGGGCAAAGGTACAACTTTTGACAGCGTGGTGCAAACAAATAGCAACAAATTATTCACGCGCGCGTACATAAAANAGTGTGGGGNNCCCTATTTTGGTCAATGCATGCCCCAAATTAATAACGACCGCCTGACTTCGTCGAAGACGAAAACNGGAATTAACCCCAGGGTATCGAAGCGAGCGAAGCGAACGAAGGACCCTGGGGTTAAGCCGCTCCCACAGTGGCTCCTCGAAGAGGCGCACAACCCCGCAGGGGTTAACTTAACCTACCCCCAGACTACCAACTAACTCGCTCCCCGAAGGGGCACACTTTCATCGTCAAATGCCTTATTTACAGGAAAGTGAGGGTGTGTCAAAACTAGAAGATAAGTGGAAAGGCTCGGAGAGCCGTCCTTGACCTAACCTCAGGCCGAGCGGAGCGTCAGCGAGCGCGAGACCTGAGGCAAAGACGACTATCAATGATGAGCCTCGGCGAGGCTCCCTTGATTGCAGCATCGTTGCCATGCCCATGCCTGCAGCCCTCAAACGACCCTCTCCGAGGCTCTATTGCAATGGTGCACCTAGCCTCAGGTCTCGCGTTTCGCTATCGCTCCGCTCGGCCTGAGGATAGGTTAAAGAAGGCTCTCCGAGCCTTGACCCCACGTTAACATTTGACACACCCACTACACCCTTGTTGCCTATACCCCAGGTCCCTCCGTTCGCTTCGCTCACTGCGGTGGCCTGGGGTTAATTCATGTTTTCGTCTCCGACGAAGTTTCTGGCCCATATTGATTTGGGGATGCCCAGTGATGAAAACGGAAAAATGGGGGAAAAGAGTTGCAAGTTCGATTCTTTTTTATATCTTTGCAGCAAATTTCATACAAAACCGCGTAAATTTGCTTATTATGACTGAAATCTACGACATCGATTACAACGCGCTGAGCGACGAACGGCTGCTCGCCATGGTGGGCGATTTCATCAAGCAGCATCGCCTCGAGCGAAATATCGACCAAACGACGTTAGCGCACAATGCGGGCATCAGCCGCTCCACGCTCTCGTTGATGGAAAACGGGAAGTCGGTGATGTTCTCATCAATTGTGAGGGTGCTCAGGGTGCTCGATTTGCTCTACATCTTCGACACTTTCAAGCCCGAAAACGTGGTCAGCCCCATCGCGATGATGAAATTGGAACAAAAAAAGCGTAAACACTCCTCAAAGCCGCGAGGACATCACTGTTGATGAAACGTTGATTAAACACATTTAAAAAATAGATACTATGATGGAATGTAGCAGATTTCATGCAAAACAGGGTTTTTCGGGACTTTTTGACCGAAATTTCATACAAAAAAATGTGAGGAACTTGCGGCGGTGGGTCGCTGTGGCGCTGTGTGGCGCAGTGGCACTCACGGCGGGCGCGGCGCAGCGGTGGCTGGGTGGCGATGTGTCGATGCTCACCGCCAACGAGCGGGCGGGCATCGTCTATCGCGACATCACTGGGCGTCAGGTCGAGCCGATGAAGTTCTTCAAACAGCTGGGATGGAACATGATGCGCGTGCGCTTGTTTGTCGACCCCGCTAACGCGCCCGGCGACCACCACGACGAGGGCGTGTGCCAGGACCTGCCCTACGTGCGAGACCTGTGTGTGGCCCTCAAACGCGCGGGCTACAAGGTGATGCTCGATTTCCACTACAGCGACACTTGGGCGGACCCCGGCAAACAGTACACACCGCGCCGGTGGGAAGGGCTTGACGCTCACGCACTTGCCGACAGCATCGAGGCTTACACCGACTACTGCCTGCGCGTGCTCAACAAGGCTGGCGCCACGCCCGACATGATTCAGGTGGGCAACGAGATTACCAACGGCATGGACTGGCCCGTGGGACACATCGACCCGTCGCGGGACGACAACTGGGACACGCTCACCATGCTGCTCAAGGCTGGCGTGCGCGCCTGCCGCAAGCAGTGCCCCCACGCTCGCCTCATCATCCACACCGAGAAAGCCGGCGACTGGGACATCACGCGCTCCTACTACGACCACCTGCGTAGTGCCGGCCTCGACTACGACATCATCGGGCTGAGTTACTACCCCATGTGGCACCGCGACATTGCCACGCTGGGCCGCACCCTCGATTCACTCGCCGTGCGTTTCCCCGACAAGGAAGTGATGATAGTCGAAACGGCCTATTTCTACGAGCACGACGGCCGGCCCGCGGGCGATAGCGAGGACTTCTCGCACTGCCCCCCAGGCACCGTGCAGGGCCAACTGCAATTCACTACCCAACTCATCGCCGAACTCAAGCGCCACAGCAACGTCACCGGCCTCTTCTGGTGGTACCCCGAGGAGAACTACAACGGCGTCGCCAAGCCCCGCTTCGGCGGCCTCAACCGCGGCCTGTTTAACAGCAAAACCGGCGTCGCCCTCCCCGCCCTCTATCAACTCCGCACCTACCTACAATAGCTGAGTATACCCCCGTCTCTGGATGGGCCTCACGCAGACTACGCTGACTGCGCAGACAAGATTCTATTTTAATAAGGGACAGAAACTTCGTCGAAGACGAAAACCGGAATTAACCCCAGGCCACCGAAGTGAGCGTAGCGAGCGTAGGGTCCTGGGGTACAGACAGATAGATAAGCGCTCCTCGAAGAGGCGCACAACTAACTTTCTTGTAACTCGAAAAATAAAACTAACTTTGTAGCATGAGCAATGTTTGCAACGTATACCACATCGTTTTTGGTACTTATCGTAGCCAAATGCGCATAAGTGAAGAGCATAAGAAAGATTTGTACAACTACATGTGTGGCGTGATCTTTCGTCAGTGCCCTAAAGCTAGTGTCCTCGCTATCAATGGGATTCCTAATCATATACACATATTGATTAAGAGTCAGACCTTTGAGGATATCCCTTCGCTGGTGAGAGACTTGAAACGCGCTAGTTCTTATTTTATGAAAGAACTTCATGCCGATTGGTTTCCGCTCTTTGTAAAGTGGAAGAGCGAATATGCTTCATTTTCCTGTTCGACCTATGGGTTGGAGCGGCTCATCGACTACATAAACAATCAGAACGTACATCATCGCGTGCGGACCTATAAAAATGAGATGATAGCCCTATGCAATAGAGCCGACATCCAGTTTTATGATACTGGGGATTATGATGAATAATCTTGCCCAATTGTGTTGCCCAGTAGCAGGAAAACGTGCGCCTCTTCGAGGAGCGCCATTGTAACTATCTGTACCCCAGGTTCCTACGCTCACTGCGTTCGCTTCGGTAGCCTGGGGTTAATTCCGGTTTTCGTCTTCGACGAAGTTCCTGGCCTCATTAAAGTGGATTTAGTCCGCGCGAGGATAAAAATAAAAAGTCTGCGGAGTCTGCGTGGTCTGCGTGAGGCCGCTTGCGCATGTGCGGGATTTTGTTTAACTTTGCGGCAATGCTGTGATTATAATTCATCAACACCTATTATAATGCAAGACGAACAGAACAAAACAACGGGTGCGCCCGTCAATGTGGCGCCCGAAGAGGAAATCAAGTTGGCCGACAACGCGTTCCGCCCGCTTGAGCCCGGTGAGAAGTATGTCCCCGTGCTGAAACCCGACCGCAGTTACCCCGAGGTAACGCCTTACTCGGTGTCGCTGGGACTGATTATGGCCGTCATCTTTAGTGCGGCGGCTGCCTACCTGGGACTGAAGGTGGGACAGGTCTTCGAGGCCGCGATTCCCATCGCCATCATTGCTGCCGGAATTGGCGCAGTGACGAAACGCAAGAACTCGCTCGGCGAGAATGTGATTATTCAATCGATTGGTGCCGCATCGGGCATCGTGGTGGCTGGCGCCATCTTCACCCTGCCGGCGCTCTACATCCTGCAGGAGAAGTACCCCGACATCACCGTCAACTTCCTCGAGGTCTTCCTCAGTTCGTTGCTGGGCGGTGTGCTGGGCATCCTGTTC